>ULYD01066649.1_pt1 | contig 11234 bp, 9 predicted proteins | sample 1961831 | NCBI WGS metagenome assembly ULYD01 (sample SAMEA4835854, study PRJEB28245) | human gut metagenome | biome: gut microbiome; material: fecal sample | place: Denmark | collected 2008 | reverse complement strand
CGCCATGAACGGCCAGACCGGAAAATTCGTGGGCGACCTGCCTACGGATATGGGCAAGTTCTGGGCCTACTTCGCCGCCATCGCCGTACCGGCGACCGCTATTGCATCGTTCATTATGATGCTGCTGTAAGGAGGGCGGTCAATATGAAAAAAAGAATGATGACATGGCTGCTGGTCCTGCTGGCAGCACTCACGCTGACAGTCCCCTCTTTCGCGGAGCAGACCGAGGATGATCTTCTGATCTATGATGCGGCGGAACTGCTGAACGAGGACGAGTGGCTGGAGCTGGAACTTCTGGCCGACGAGATCACCTGGCGGTACAACTGCGCCGTCTACATCGTCACCATCCCCGACTACGAGGACTACGGCGACAGCCCCTACAATGCGGCGGCCAACATTTACAACACTCAGGACTTCGGCATCGGTGAGGAACGCAGCGGCGTACTGCTCATGCTGAGCACCTGGGACAGAGACTATGCCCTGTATATCCGCGATGGCTACGCCAAGAGCATGATCGGCAAATACGCCCTGTCGCAGTTGGAGGACGAATTCCTCGACAACTTTGCCAACGATGACTGGCAGGGCGGCTTTGAGGATTACCTGAACACCTGCGCCGATTTCTTTGAAAAGGCGGAGCAGGGACACCCTGTCAGGAAGCCGCTGACCAAGGTACTGCCCGGGGCGTTAGGCATTGGTTTGGGGCTGGCATTGCTGGTATGCCTGATCCTGAAGGCCAAGATGAAATCCGTCCGAAAGGGTGCGGAGGCTGACACTTATGTGAGCGCCGAGGGTCTGAACCTGACGGAGCGATATGACCGCTATACCCACACCACCAAAACCAGCCGGAAGCTCTCCTCGGACAGTGACAGCGGCGGAGGCAGCAGCAGTTGCTCCGGCGGTGGAGGCTCCGGCTCCAGCGGCAAGTACTGAGCGGAGAAAGGAGACTCCAAATGAAAAAGAACCGCGTTCTCTGTCTGCTGCTGGCTGTACTGATGGCGCTGTCGATGGCGGGCTGCAAAGGGAATTCCCCCGGCAGCGAAACGTTACACACCGGCAGCAGCAAGAAGAAACCGTCCAAAGCAGACATAGACAGCACAAGTATCCGTAATCCGAATACCGACCGTCTGAATGGCAGCGGCGGGGACGGCGTCAACATCGAAGGAGACTATGACGATTCCCTTGATCTGCTCCGGGAGATGATGGGCACAGAACCCTCCATTTTGTTCGCGGCGGCGTTCATCGGCAACTCGGCGGGCGGACCCGACGATCTGGCCATCCCCCTGTCGGAATGGATCCTTGCGGAGGATCCTGGCCTGTGCGCCCAATATACGTTCATTCGCCAGATCCCCCGTGAGCGGGTGGTGGGCAGCGGCGGCAGCCTGCTCTGCGTGGTCCCCCGCGACCCCAACGCCACCCTTGCGGTGAACCGCATCCGATATAATACCAAGAGCGGGGAGTACGAGAATCTTGAAGTACTCTACCGCAGCGAGACGGGCGAGCCGATCCTGGTATATGCCTGCGCCGATATGGGCGAAAGCCCCTTTCCCGACACGGAGATCACTGTGACGGACAGCAGCGGAAGAACCGCTGTGTGGCGCCCGCGTTACGGCACGTCGATACGGCCCGATGACTATGACATGGACGCGCCGATGGGCTATGATTTCACCAACTACAGCCAAGAACACGGCGAAGACTATGACGATGACTACGGCGGAGACGTCGACGGCGACGTGAGCTGGATGGCCCCCACGGCGGAGCAGCTCTGCCGGAACGTGTGGGTGTGGGATGGCGATCTGGACCGCCAGTACGCCATAGCCTCCATCTTCTTTGAACCCGGCGGATGGGTCACGTTTGAATGGTGGTACGAGGAGGACAACGGTGCGTATCAGGAGGTCTACGAGGGCGACTGGAGCCTGCAAGACGATATGCTTGGCCTGCGGATGACCCGCACCGGCGGCGAACGCTTCCGGGAAGGTGAGCGGGCCGTTGAGATCACCGGCGTGTTCCCGGTGCAGATCCCCATGGGCTTTGAGGACTTCCCTATTCTGAACATTGCCGAGGGCGTGAACGGCGAACTGCTGCCTATTCAGGTTCCCCCCAGCACCCTGATCTATTTCTTGCCTGCCATGGGCTGAGCAGCAGATCCCCAGGTGTGATCAAAGGTCCTTTTCCCATGATCGCAAAAAAGGAATCTTTCACCGAAAAAGGGGGGCTTCGTAAAGAAGCTGCATCTGTAAAATAAAAGTAGACACCATAAAAAACGCAAGTTTTTGGTGGTGTCTACTTTTTTGCATAATAAGAAACAGGAAAGGAGTTGAGATCATGGGCGCACCGAAAGGAAAGCCTCACCGTAAATTTACACAGGCGGAAAAGCTGGCATATATATCAGAGTTTCAAGATGCGCATATTTCTCAATCGAAGTTCGCAAAAGAACATGGACTTAATTTAAGTATGTTTGAGCGTTGGATGAAGGAGTATGGCGAGCAGGGAGAAGCCGGCCTTGCATCACATCGGGATCGATGTGGTAATCGATATGCAGCGCTGCATACGAGCAAAACATTGGACGAGATGGGCCAATTGCAGCTTCGGATGGCAAAGCTGGAGGCAGATGTAGCACGGCTAAAAAAAGGATACCGGGTGAAAGGAAGTGGTTCACAGAAGGAATTTGTTACTGGCAGCGGCAAGAGTTTCAGATCATCGAAGATTTGAGAAGTAAATATCCGGTTAGGCCGCTGGAAATCGTTGTGTCTGACATGACTTGCATTCGCTGTAACGGAAAGATTTATGAGTGGGTCCTTTTTATAGATACCTTCAACAATGAAATTATTGCACATTCTGTTTCTGCACATCGAGGAGATCCTAAAACCTACTATAACTGTTTGGATCAACTATGCAAACGCGTAAAAAATGTGAAGGAGCAGACCGCAGGTACGGTCTTGCACACCGACCAAGGCGCAGTCTACTCCTCCAGAGCTTTCTCAAGGACTCATTCTAATTATAGCATAATTCGCTCAATGTCAAGAGCCGGAACACCTACGGACAACCCAATTATCGAATCTCTGAACGGATGGATGAAGGCCGAATTGATTCTGGATTTTGGTATCAGTAAAGTTTCAAACCTCAAAAAGACACTGGATCAATATGTCCTATACTTTAACTCCGAACGTTTTGCCACTGCCTTGGATTACAAAACCCCAATCCAGTACAGAACTGAATTGGGGTTCTGATGCTATGACTTTTTATTCGTGTCTACTTTTACTTGACAGATGCACTTCGTAAAGAAGCCTCCCCCTTTTGGTTTTTCACATTCCATTCGTTATCCTGTTAAACAAGACAGAGCGGCTGCAAACCGAAGTTTGCAGCCGCTCTCAGCGTGTCGAAAAGGTTTTCCGCCCCGCTGACCCTATTTTCCGAACTTTATAAAAGTTCTGAAAATGTTTGATTTCAATGGCGCAGGACACCCTTCTTGGGTTTCCCGCGCACACCCTTCCTTTCCGTCGAGGGGAAATTACCTCTTTATCGGCAAAACCAGAGCGGCTGCAAACTGAGGTTTGCAACCGCTCTGTCTTAATAATAAGCATAATAAGCATTTGAACGTCTGTGTTTGAGGTGTTTCACGCCTTGGATTCGTCAATATAGCTGTACAGAGTGTACTTGGAGATGCCGAAGAACTTGCATACCCGGTCGCCGCTCTTGGTGATGAGGAAGGCTCCGGTCTCATTGAGAAACTGCACCGCCTTGACCTTATCCTCCTTGTTCATCAGGGCCACCGGCTTACCAACCACCTTCACGCTCTGCTCGATCAGCTCATCCAGCAGGTCAGAGACATTCCGGGCAATCGGCTCCGGCTCCTTCTCGTCCTTTTCAGTGGCGGTAAACTGCTTGATCGCATTCTCCATGGCCAGCATCAGGGTGATATCGTAGTTGATGCCGAAGATGCCAATGGGGGCACCGTCGTCATCTCGGATATAGATGGTGGTGGATTTCAGGATCTTCCCATCCTTGGTCCGGGTCAGGTAGGACAGGTGATCGTGGAGCTGTTCGGGATTCCCCCGCAGGGCTTCCAGAACCACATGGGAGGGCCCGTCCCCCACCTTGCGTCCGGTGACGTGTCCGTTTTCAATGGCAACGATGGACCGTTCCGGGTCATTGGTGGCAAGATCGTGGACCACCACCTCGCAGTTGGGGCCGAATTGACTGGCGATCCCCTTTGCCAGCGTCAAGAGAAATTGCAGCGTAGATGCATTCGGCACGTAAATGCCCTCCTTTTCCGGTCCGCGGCAGAAACGCCCCGAAAAGAGCGGGGCAAACTATGGAATACACGGTCTGATCCGTTGCCGCTGACAGACCTGCTATGATTATTCCATTATTGTATCATAATTTTAGTGAGTTTCAACCATTTTTTTGAGACCTAAAAATTTTTAATTTTCTCGTTAGAGTATCTGGGCCGTCAAGCAGATTGCACCAGCAGGAGCGATATATCCGAAAACAAGTCAGATCTCCCTCCACTCACGAAGTGGCCTTCCGTAAAAAGCAAGGGCACTTCCAAACCTTCCATGCATGGAAAGCCGGGGAAATATCTCTGCTGCAGAGGCCCGATTTTTGGAAAAAACAGCCTTGCGCACAGGTTCCGCAAGAGGGACCAAAAAAAATTTTAGCTTTACAGCATTTTTTTGAGTTTTTCTGCTTGACAACCGAAGAACACATGCTATGATGGTCTCAGAAAGCTAAATAAATTTTGCCATGAAGTAAAAAGATTTTGGAGGCGAGTATTCCATGAAAGATCAGCTCAAATGGGTCCTCAATCATATGCCGAAGAGTGACGATCAGCATCTGGATGTGATGTCCCTGCCCAACGTGGCCAAGGCCCGCTCCTTCCACGGGTCCTTCCCCCAGTACTCCATCACCCCTCTGGCGCAGCTGGACGGTATGGCACAATATCTGGGGCTGGCGGGTGTGTATGTGAAGGATGAGTCCTACCGGTTTGGTCTCAACGCCTTCAAGGTGCTGGGCGGCTCCTTCGCCATGGCCCGGTACATCGCCGGCGAGATGGGCCGGGACGTGTCCGAAATGAATTACAACTACCTGACCAGCGAAGCCTTCCGTAAGGAATTCGGTCAGGCCACTTTCTTCACCGCCACCGATGGCAACCATGGCCGCGGCGTGGCTTGGGCAGCCAACAAACTGGGCCAGAAGTCTGTGGTGCACATGCCCAAGGGCAGCAGCAAGTCCCGCTTTGACAATATCGCCAAGGAGGGCGCCAAGGTCACCATCGAGGAAGTCAACTACGATGACTGTGTGCGTATGGCTGCCGCGGAAGCCGCACAGACGGAACACGGCGTCATCGTGCAGGATACCGCCTGGGACGGCTACGAGGAGATCCCCTCCTGGATCATGCAGGGCTACGGCACCATGGCTAATGAGGCCGCCGACCAGCTTCGTCAGTGCAGCGTAAACCGTCCCACCCACGTGTTCATCCAGGCCGGCGTCGGCTCTCTGGCCGGTGCGGTGGTGGGCTACTTCGCAAACCTGTTCCCCAACGATCCCCCCAAGTTCGTGGTAATGGAGGCCGAGGCGGCTGACTGCCTGTATCAGGGCGCGCTGGCCAATGACGGCAAGCCCCGCATCGTCACCGGTGATCTGAAAACCATCATGGCCGGTCTGGCCTGCGGCGAACCCAACACGATCTCCTGGGACATTCTGCGGAACCATGTGTCCGCCTTCATCTCCTGCCCCGATTGGGTCAGCGCCAAGGGTATGCGGATGCTGAGTTCCCCCGTCAAGGGCGATCCCCGCGTGGTGTCCGGCGAATCCGGCGCCGTGGGCATGGGCGTTCTGGACGCCATCATGTGTGATGACACCTACAAGGAACTGCGGGACGCTTTGGAGCTGGACCGGCACAGCCGGGTGCTTATGTTCTCCACTGAGGGCAACACCGATCCCGAAAAGTATCGCCGGGTGGTATGGGATGGCGAGTATCCCACCGATGACACCCCGCAGAAGCCCTGCTGAACGCACGGTCCAGAAGCGGACCCGATCAAAATTTGAGAAATAAAATTGGAGATTACTACCATGGATTTTGAGAAGATCAAAGCAGCCGCTCAGGCCTATCAGACCGATATGACCCGCTTCCTGCGGGACATGATCTCCCACCCCAGCGAAAGCTGTGAGGAGCGTGAGGTTGTTCACTGCATCAAGGCCGAGATGGAAAAGCTGGGCTATGACAAGGTGGAGATCGACGGTCTTGGCAACGTCATCGGCTGGATGGGTGACGGCGACAAGATCATCGCCATCGACTCCCACATCGACACCGTGGGCGTGGGCAACATCGACAACTGGACCCATGACCCCTACCAGGGCTACGAGGATGATCAGGTCATCTACGGCCGCGGCGGCTCCGACCAGGAGGGCGGTATGGCCTCTGCCACTTACGGCATCAAGATCATGAAGGATCTGGGCCTGATCCCCGCCGGCTATAAGATCATGGTGGTGGGTTCCGTTCAGGAAGAGGACTGCGACGGTATGTGCTGGCAGTACATCGTCAACAAGTACTTCCCCGCCAACGGCATCAAAAAGGAGCAGGTGGAATTCGTTATCTCCACCGAGCCCACCGACGGCGGCATCTACCGCGGCCACCGCGGCCGCATGGAGATCCGTGTGGATGTGAAGGGCGTTTCCTGCCACGGTTCCGCGCCCGAGCGTGGTGACAACGCCATTTACAAGATGGCCGACATTCTTCAGGAAGTCCGCGCGCTCAACGAGAACGGTGACGGCCCCTCCAACGAGATCAAGGGCCTTGTGAAGATGCTGAATCCCGCATTCAACCCCGAGCATTACGAGGACGCTCAGTTCCTTGGCCGGGGCACCTGCACCACCTCCCAGATCTTCTACACCTCTCCCTCCCGCTGCGCTGTGGCTGACTCCTGCTCCATCTCCATCGACCGCCGCATGACTGCCGGCGAGACCTGGGACTCCTGCCTGGAGGAGATCCGCCAGCTGCCCAGCGTAAAGAAGTACGGCGACGATGTGAAGGTCTCCATGTATATGTATGACCGGCCCTCCTGGACCGGCGAGGTCTACGAGACCGAGTGCTACTTCCCCACCTGGATCAACAAGAAAAACGCCGCCCACGTGCAGGCTCTGGTGGATGCCCACCATGCGCTGTACGGTGAGGAGCGCATTGGCCCCGACGGCGCGATGCACCTGCGTCACCGTCCCCTGATTGACAAGTGGACCTTCTCCACCAATGGCGTAGCTATCCAAGGCCGTTACGGCATCCCCTGTGTTGGCTTCGGCCCCGGTGCGGAGTCTCAGGCCCATGCCCCCAATGAGATCACCTGGAAGCAGGATCTTGTGACCTGCGCTGCCCTGTACGCCGCCGTGCCCGGTCTGTACAAGGAGGAGAACAAGACTGCCGATGTTTCCCAGTTCCGGGCCGGCAAGACCAACAACGACATTCAGTAATTCGCACAGAAACCGTTTCAGACCTTTTCTCACAAATTACAAAATATAGATTTATAAAGGAGCCAATTATCATGGACGCTACTCTGCAGAAATATATCGACAAGCTGAACGCCCTGAACTTCAAAGAGATGTACGAGGGTGACTTCTTCCTGACCTGGGACAAGTCCGATGACGAGCTGGAAGCCGTCTTTACCGTGGCGGATGCCCTGCGCTATATGCGCGAGAACAACATCTCCACCAAGATCTTTGAGTCCGGTCTGGGCATTTCCCTGTTCCGGGACAACTCTACCCGCACCCGTTTCTCCTTTGCCTCCGCCTGCAACCTGCTGGGTCTGGAGGTCCAGGATCTGGACGAGGGCAAGAGCCAGATCGCTCACGGCGAGACTGTCCGTGAGACTGCCAACATGATCTCTTTCATGGCTGACGTCATCGGCATCCGTGACGATATGTACATCGGCAAGGGCCACACCTATCAGAAGGAAGTGGCTGAGGCCGTGACCCAGGGCCACAAGGACGGCGTTCTGGAGCAGAAGCCCACCCTGGTCAACCTGCAGTGCGATATCGACCACCCCACCCAGTGCATGGCCGACATGCTGCACATCATTCACCACTTTGGCGGCGTGGAGAACCTGAAGGGCAAGAAGATCGCTATGACCTGGGCTTACAGCCCCTCCTACGGCAAGCCCCTCTCCGTGCCTCAGGGCGTCATCGGCCTGATGAGCCGTTTCGGCATGGACGTGGTGCTGGCTCACCCCGAGGGATACGAGGTCATGCCCGAGGTGGAGGAGGTCGCCAAGGCCAACGCCGCCAAGACCGGCGGTTCCTTCACCAAGACCAACTCCATGGCCGAGGCCTTCAAGGACGCTGATATCGTCTATCCCAAGAGCTGGGCTCCCTTCGCCGCTATGGAGAAGCGCACTAATCTGTACGCTGAGGGCGACGCCGACGGCATCAAGGCTCTGGAGAAGGAACTGCTGGCCCAGAACGCCGATCACAAGGATTGGTGCTGCACCGAGGAACTGATGAAGACCACCAAGGACGGTAAGGCCCTGTATCTCCACTGCCTCCCTGCCGACATCAACGATGTTTCCTGCAAGGACGGCGAGGTAGAGGCCTCCGTGTTTGACCGCTACCGCACCCCCCTGTATAAGGAAGCTTCCTACAAGCCCTATATCATCGCCGCCATGATCTTCCTGGCTAAGGTGAAGGATCCTCAGGCCACGCTGAAGGCTCTGGAGGAGCGCGGGATCGCCCGTTGGTTCCAGAAGTAAATCTTCTCAGAACACGCTGTATTTTACAGGCTTTCCGCCTGACATCCCTTTTCCATTCCGGAGGCCCGTCTGCATAGGTCAACCTGCCTGTATCTGTGCGGACGGGCTCCATCATTTTCACCGGCGGCCATGACAGCCGTCTCAGCGGCACCCCCACAACGCGGGGCATCTATTGCCGTTTTTGCTCTAAAATGTATAGATTCTAAACAAATTGAGGTGTTTTTCATGGGTAAGCGTATTGTGATCGCACTGGGCGGCAACGCTCTGGGCAGCAATCTCCCTGAGCAGATGATCGCCGTAAAGCAGACTGCCAAGGCTATCGTCGATCTGATCGAAGAAGGACACGAGGTCATCATCGCCCACGGAAATGGCCCCCAGGTGGGCATGATCCAGAAGGCCATGGCCGAACTGACCCGCTCCGAGCCGGAGAAGTACATTCCCTGTCCTCTGTCCGTATGCGTGGCCATGAGCCAGGGCTACATCGGTTATGACCTGCAAAACGCGCTGCGGGAAGAACTGCTGGACCGTGGCATCCAAAAGGGCGTGGCCACCGTGCTTACTCAGGTTGAGGTGGACCCGAATGATGAGGCGTTCCAGAACCCTACCAAGCCCATCGGTGCTTTCATGACCAAGGAGGAAGCCGACAAGATGGTGTCCGAACGCGGCTACAACGTCATCGAAGATGCTGGCCGCGGATACCGCCGGGTGGTCGCCTCTCCCAGACCTCAGTCGATCATTGAGATCCAGTCCATCCGTGATATGGTAGAGGCTGGGCTGGTGGTGGTGGCCTGCGGCGGCGGCGGAATTCCCGTCTACAAGACTGAGGGGCACCATCTGAAGGGCGCCGCCGCTGTTATCGACAAGGACTTCGCCTCCTGCGTACTGGCTCAGCAGGTGGAAGCCGACACCCTTATCATCCTCACTGCCGTGGAAAAGGTTGCCATCAACTTCGGCAAGCCCGATGAAAAGTGGCTGGATGCCCTGACCTCCGACGAGGCCCGCAAGTACATCGGTGAGGGGCACTTTGCTCCCGGTTCCATGCTGCCCAAGGTGGAGGCCGCCGTGGAGTTTGCCGAAAGTGCCCCCGGTCGCTCCGCCCTCATCACGCTGCTGGAAAAGGCCAAGGACGGCGTAGCCGGCAAAACCGGCACCGCCATCCACCAGTAAACGCACACAAAACCGAGGCTGTTGCAGCAACAGCCTCGGTTTTTATCAAAAACTGCGGGCACCTCTGTTCAATTTCGTCCCGAAATTCCTTTTGCCAAAATTTTGTGTTAATACTTGTATTTCCCTGTTTATGCGGCTATAATGCAAATCAGAGATGTTGAGAGAAGCGTATGACGGGAGCGTCATGCGCTTTTATTATTACGTGTAAGGAGAGAATCATATGAAACGCCCACTTTTGCTTGCGCACCGCGGTTTTTCCGGCAATTACCCGGAGAACAGCCCTCTGGCCTTCCGGATGGCAGTGGAAAAGACCGCTGCCGACGGTTTTGAAAGTGACGTCCACATCACCAAAGACGGCAAGCTGGTGATTTTTCATGATGCCTCTGTGGAGCGCACCTCCAACGGCACCGGCTTCATCAAGAACATGACCTATGATGAGCTGCTCTCACTGGATATCGGTGCTTGGAAGTCTCCGGAATTTGCAGGTCAGCATATCTGGACCTTCGGCCAGTTGCTGGACTTCTGTAAGGAGACCAAGATGCTGCTGAACATGGAACTGAAAAACTACGAGGTGTTTTACGAGAATCTGGAGCAACGGGTGATCGACGAAATCTGCAAACGCCAGATGCAGGAGCAGGTGTTCGTTTCCTCCTTCAACCATATCTCCATGCAACATTTCAAGGAGCTGTGCCCGGACATTGAAACCGGCCTTTTGTATGATAAGCCCTATCTGGACATGGAACATTATGTCCAGCGCTCCAATGCCGACAATATGCATCCCCGGTATATGCTTCTGCAATATCAGCCGGAGCTGATGGAACTGTTCCACGGCCGGGGCATGAAGGTCAACACCTGGACGGTAAATGACGAGGAGAACATGAAAGATATGATCGCCCGGGGCGTAGACTGCATCATCTCCAACCACCCCGATGTGCTGTGCCGCGTAGCGGATGATGTCTGCGACTGAAAAGCACTCCCGCATTGCATTTTGCAATGCGGGAGCTCTTCTTGATCCCAGATTTATCTTTATAACGAAAAACACCTGAAATCCGAAGGCTTAATAGTGACAAGTAACTATTTCGTCGCAGAAAACGGTGTGACCCAAAGGTCACGCCGTTTTTCTGCGTTCATAGGTTGTTTGCGTGATGATATCCTCCATAATTCTGATTATAAAATAGAAAATCCCGTCTGACTTCCTGTTAGAAATCAGACGGGATTTGTCCGTATGCACCCCGGAAACCGTCAGCTAACAGTTGGTAAGTGAATTAGTTCCTTATCACCGTTAAGGCAAGATTTCAGGTGTTGTTCTGGAGCTGCTGACCAGATTCGAAC
>ULYD01031562.1_pt1 | contig 11284 bp, 10 predicted proteins | sample 1961831 | NCBI WGS metagenome assembly ULYD01 (sample SAMEA4835854, study PRJEB28245) | human gut metagenome | biome: gut microbiome; material: fecal sample | place: Denmark | collected 2008 | reverse complement strand
GAATCCCGTATTTTCCATTTACACAAAATATTTTATAGTGCCAATGTTTACCAAACATCATTGATTATTTCTTTTTTATGAATAACGGAAGAGCCATAGTATTCCTAAAAACAGGTTTACTATGGCTCTTTCTATATCCAGTGAAATTCACTGATGAATTCCCTTTAACTGTTTTTTTTATTTGCTGTATTTTTCGAGCAATCCAATGGCTACTTCATCACCCAGTTCTTTGGCCTTTTTCAGATTAGCAATACCTTTTTCTGTCTGTTCCTGCTGAACCTGAATATAACCTAACATACGGTAGGCTGGAGCGTTTTGCGAATCAATAGAGATTGCTTTTTCGAGAGCTTGAACAGCTTCTGCTGTTTGGTTGACACGTAAACATACTCCTCCTTTTTCTACCCAGTAATTTACATTTTGAGGATCCAGTTCGATAGCTTTATTAATATCATTTATAGCTTGTTGGAACATGCGGCATTGCATTTCTGCCTGCGTGCGGATCAGATAAAATTCGGCAGAAACTTGTCCCATCATGGCATCATAAAAATCGTTGTAATCTGCTACGGCTCCCCGGAAATCTTTAACAGCTGTTTTGGCTCCCGCACGTTCATACAGGTATGGAGCTGCATCTTTTCCGTATGGTTTATTAAAGCGTGCTACAGCACTATCCATTAGTGCAACGACTTCTTTTTTGTCTACACCTTCCATCAAGTCTTTTGCTTTTGCACTTGAATAGAATGTAGCTGCCGATGCAAGTGAGCTTTTGTTTACCGTATCATAAGCTGCAAAAGCTTCAGCGTATTTCTGCATGGCAAAATAAATATCTCCCTGTACCTGATAATAGATGGGCTGTTGGGTTATCTGGATAGCTGTATTGATTTCATTAAGTGCCCGTTCGAAAGTCCAGTCTGCATATGTAGGCTTGTCTCCTTTATTCAACTGGTAACTGTAAATCAGTTTGGCAATATTATAATGGGCATCATCTTTTTGTTTGGCAATGTCGAGCATCTTCTTCAGATCTTCTTCGGCAAGTGCATTGTGACTGTCATCACCGAAATTTATGTAACAGGTAGCACGGCGCAGATACCCTTCCTGATTCTCTGGATATTGGCTGATGAAATCGTTTAACAATCCCAGGTAACTGTCACGATCGAGTGTAGATGCTGCCATGTAGAGATAAACCAATGCTTGTGATTCATCTTCAGGAAGCCCTTTCTTTATACCGATAGAGTTTAGCGTAAGATCATTTACCGATAGTGCACTGATAGATAGTGATGAAGCATAAGTTACTCCAATAGCATAGCTTTCTTTACTTTCCGGATCAGAATTTTTTTGAATAAGTCCCAGTACTTCGCCATTTCCGTTCATTATCGGACAGCTTACAGTTTTATCTGTCGTTTGCATATTCAACGTATAGTAGAAAGAGTTATTCCCTATCGTGTCAATCTTGGCAATCGTTCCATTCTGTCCGTTGGCAGATTTCTGTGTTGAGTAGGGAAGCAGGTAAACTGTTTCTCCTGGTGTAGCAGCTTGTAATGCTGGTTGTAAAACTGCTGCCTTTTTGTCGAATTCCGTTTTGAACTTTACGACATCGTAAATGTCGTTTGCGCCCATAATATATTTTACAGGTAGTTCTTTACCATCAGCGGTAACAATGACTGCATGGTCGGCTCCTTTAAACAGACTGTAGTCGGAAACAGCTGTTCCCTGTTCATCTATATAGAATCCGTTTCCTGTATTCAGAATTTGATTATCCTTGTTGTAGGTGATAACCGAGAATACAGCCTTTTTGGCTTTATTTGCCCATTTGGGGAGTTCTTGTGAAAATCCTGTAAGGAAAGACATTCCACAAGCTAATATGAGTATTGTCTTTTTCATGTGTCTTTAGCGTTTACGTTTTATTCTTCATTTGTGAATCCACGTTGCTTGACAGCTTCGTAAATCAGGATTCCTGCAGCTACAGATACGTTGAGTGACTCGATGGAGCCAAACAGAGGTATTTTTATCCATTCGTCGCATAAAGCAAGATGCTCGTAAGGAACACCGGTGTCTTCTGCACCCATAATGATACAAGTTGGATCAGTATAAGTTGCTTTGGTATAGTCGTAGTCACCTTTTTCGGTTGCTGCTACAATTTTGAATCCACTATCTTTTAAGAACTTGATAGTGTTTGTAAGGTTGTTTTCGCGACATACGGGAATGGTATGCAATGCTCCTGCTGAAGTCTTGATTGCATCGGCATTTACGCTGACACTATTTTTTGAAGGGATAATAATAGCATCCACTCCGGCACATTCACAAGTACGTGCAATGGCTCCGAAGTTGCGTACATCAGTCAGTCCGTCTAGCATGATCAGCAACGGATTTTTTCCTTGTTCAAACAGGAAAGGTACAATGTCTTCCGTACGCTGGTAGGTAATAGGAGAGATGAAGGCAACTACTCCCTGATGGTTTTTCTTTGTAATACGGTTGATACGCTCTACCGGTACACGTTGTACAGGGATGAATGTTTCCTTTAATACAGCAAAAAGCTCTTTCGATAAGTCGCTTTGGATATCTTTTTTTACCAGTACCTTATCGATTTCCTTGCCTGCCTGTATGGCTTCTATAACGGCTCTTACGCCGAATATCATTTCATTTTTTTCAATCATATGCTGTTTTCTAATTTCGTTTAAAGATTTGAATTTCCTTCCAACAGTGCACGTGCATTGTTCAGTGCGGCCTCAGTCAGCGTACTTCCACTTAACATGTTGGCTATTTCTTTTATACGTTCGTCATTGTTCAGCAGACGAATGTAGCTGTTTGTTCCTGTTTCTGTATCTTCTTTGTATACCTTATAATGCGCAATGCCTCGTGCTGCAATTTGCGGAAGATGGGTAATGCTGATAACCTGACGGTTCTGACGTCCCATATCTTGCATGATGAGTGCCATTTTTTCGGCAATAGAGCCGGAAACGCCTGTATCGATTTCATCGAAAATGATGGTCGGTAATTTTACAGCTCCGGCAATCATAGCCTTTAGGGAAAGCATTACACGAGCAATTTCGCCACCGGAAGCAATGGAAGCCACATTTTGTAAAGTTCCGTTTTTGTTGGCTGAGAAAAGGAACGTCACGCTGTCCATCCCGTTGGTATCTGGTTCTTTGCGTGGAGTAAGCTCTACTGCAAAACGTACATTGGGCATACCCAACGGGACGAGTAGGGACTTCATATGCTCTTCTATATGTCGTGCAGAAGCAGTGCGAAGTGCTGTTAGTTGGGAGGCTTGTTCCAATACAGCGTTATACAGCTTCTCCTTATGCTGATTCAATTCAGCAATGCGATCGTCGAATGAAGTAATAGCATCCAGTTGCTGTCGATAGTGTGCTGTTAGCTCGATAAGTGCTTCTGTTGATTCTACCCGATGTTTTTGCTGAAGGCTATATATCAGATTCAGCCGCTCGTTTACATATTCCAGTCGTGAAGGGTTAAATTCTATTTCTTCTTCAGCTCCGGATAAATCGTGTGCAATGTCTTTCAGCTCAATATAACAGCTGTTCAGTCTTTCAGCCCAATCGGAGGCAGGAGCATATACACGTGATATGGCTTGCAGGGTTTGCATACACTCTTTGGTATGTGAAAGTGCACCGCCTTCATCTCCGTCAATCAGCTGTTCGGCTTTATATAGTCCGGCTTTTATCTCTTCCGCATGACTTAACGTATCTGCTTCTTGCTCCAATTCTGTTTGTTCGCCTTCTTGTAGGTTAGCTTCCTCCAGCTGTTCCAGTTGGAAACGAATATAATCTTCGTCTTGGCGACTTTTTTCAGCTTGTGCGATAAAATCATCCAGCTCCCGACATACCTGTTTATAGTCGGTATATACTTGCTGATATTGAACGAGCTGTCTGTCATCTTGTGCCAGAATGTCGAGAATGTTCAACTGAAATCCTTCCTTGTTAAGGAGCAGGTTCTGATGCTGGCTATGCACATCAATCAATTTTTCGCCCAAAAGTTTCATTTGTGCCAGCGAAGCCGGAGTATCATTGATAAAGGCGCGGCTTTTACCATTTATTGAAACCTCCCGGCGGAGAATACATTCTTCTGGATCATATTCGATATCGTTTTCAGCAAAAAAAGATTCCATTCCATAATTTGAAATATGAAAATGGGCTTCGACAATGCATTTTGATGCTCCATTTTTAATCGCTTTTACATCAGCACGCTGTCCCAATAATAATCCGATAGCTCCCAGAATGATAGATTTTCCGGCTCCTGTTTCACCTGTAATAACCGAAAAGCCGGATGTGAAATTGATATCCAGCTTGTCGATTAATGCATAGTTTTGTATGTAAATGGACTGTAACATATGTATTCCTTTCGGTGAGCTTAGTGAAGTATAGAGGCAAGTTTGTCAATAATATCTTCAGCCACTTCCTTTTTCCCTTTTAGTGGATAAGGAGTTTCTCCTTGTCGTTCGATGATGGTAATTTTATTGGTATCGCAACGGAAGCCGGCACCTTTATCGTTCAAGGAATTGAGTACGATGAAGTCAAAATTTTTCCGTACGAGTTTATCTTGGGCGTGCAGAATCTCGTCATTAGTTTCTAATGCGAATCCGACCAGGAGCTGATGTGGCTTTTTCTCTTTTCCAAGTGCAGCAGCTATATCCTGAGTTGGCTTCAGACGTAATACCAGATCGTCTTTCTCACGCTTTATTTTATGATCGGCAGTTTGTTCCGGAGTAAAGTCGGCAACGGCAGCACAGAGGATACCTGCATCTGCCTGAGCATATGCTTCTTTGGCTGCTTGATACATTTGCTCTGCACTTTCTACATCTATGCGGTGAATGTTAGGATGAGATACATTCAGGTTTACAGGACCACTGATTAGTGTCACTTCCGCACCACGTTCAGCACAAACTTCTGCCAGTGCATAACCCATCTTTCCGGAAGAGTAGTTGCCGATGAAACGTACCGGATCTATTTTTTCGTAAGTAGGACCGGCTGTTATCATTACTTTTTTGCCCTTCAAATCTTCTTGTTTGGCAAAAAAGTTTTCCAGTGCTTCTACTATTTTTTCAGGTTCTTCCATTCTTCCTTTACCAACCAGATGGCTGGCCAGTTCGCCCGAAGCCGGTTCGATGATATGGTTTCCGTATGAACGGAGGATATCCAGGTTATGTTGAGTAGAGGGATGCGCAAACATATCCAGGTCCATTGCCGGAGCAACGAATACTGGGGCTTTCATCGAGAGGTAAGTTGTGACCAGCATATTGTCTGCAATACCATGTGCCATCTTACCAATGGTGGAAGCTGTGGCAGGAGCTATGACCATTGCGTCAGCCCACAGTCCTAAGTCGACGTGACTGTGCCATGTTCCGTCGCGTTGTGAAAAGAATTCACTGATAACAGGTTTGCTGGTCAGTGCCGATAGTGTAATAGGAGTAATAAATTCTTTTCCGGCCGGGGTGATGACGATTTGTACTTCTGCGCCTTTCTTTATCAACAAGCGTGTCAGTACCGCAGCTTTGTAGGCTGCAATACTGCCTGTAATACCTAATACTATTTTTTTCCCTTTCATTATACTTATTTCACCAATCCGCTTTCGCGCAATCTGATTTTTGTCAATACATTCTTTGTATTCAGTGTAAAGTCTCCGTTTAATATCCAGCCATAGTATCCCGGATCACGCTGTAATACCTCTGCTACAGAGATTCCTTTGTATTTACCGAAATTGAACACTTCTACACCGTTGTCATCAAATACAATACGTCCTGCAAAATCTACATTCTTGCTGTAGGTAGAATATTCGGACAGGAATTTGATATCATTTTCCAATACGTCCGGATAATGATCAAGCTGGGCCTTCAGCACCTCATAAGTTGCACGTGTGTCTGCTTCAGCGGTATGGGCATCTTCCAGATTCTTTCCGCAATAAAATTTATATGCAGCTGATAAAGTGCGCTGTTCCAACTTGTGATAAATAACCTGTACATCAATAAATTTACGTTTGGTAAGGTCAATGTCTATACCTGCGCGTAAAAATTCTTCGACAAGCACCGGTACGTCGAAACGGTTGGAGTTAAATCCGGCAATGTCTGCTCCTTCCAGGTCGCGAGCAATGTCTTTAGCTATTTCCTTAAATGTCGGACAGTCGGCAACATCTTCGTCGTGAATACCGTGGATGGCAGTAGAAGCTTCCGGTATATGCATCTCCGGATTGACACGCATTGTTTTGCTTTCCTCGTTTCCGTTAGGATATACTTTCAGGTAGCAAATCTCGACTATACGGTCTGTATTTATGTTCGTTCCCGTCGTTTCCAGATCGAAGAAAACCAACGGGTTCTTTAAATTCAGTTTCATATACAATATTTTTGTTTAAGCTTTAAATAGCTCTGAAGTTAGTTTTTTATCAGTCGTTCAGCATCATCGGCATCAGCAGCATCAGGATATCTTCATTTTCTTCCTGTTCTTCCGGTACGATGACTCCTGCACGCGACGGATCTGCCAGTTCGATAACTACATTTTGTGCAGAAAGATTGTTCAGGATGTCAATCAGGAATGATGACTTGAATCCGATACTCATAGCATTGCCTTCATACTGGCAGATGATTGTTTCCTCTGCAGAGGTAGAGAAGTCGATGTCTTGTGCTGAGATTTTCATCTGATTTTCAGACAGACTCAGTTTGATAAGACTGCTGGCCTGAGAAGAAAATACAGAAACACGACGTAATGCGCTGATAAATGCAGCACGGTCGATGGTTGCTTTATGTGGATTGTTTTGAGGAATTACCGAATTGTAATTAGGGTAACGTCCTTCGATCAGACGGCAGACCATGCGATAATTTTCTAAAGTGAATGAAGCATTGCGGTCGTCGAAACCGATTTGTACATCACCTTGTTCTTTCGGCAACAGGTTCTTAAGTAGGTTTGCAGGCTTCTTAGGCAAAATGAATGCAGCTTTTTCATCACTATGTGCAGCAAATGTTTTGCAGCGAACTAGTTTATGACCGTCAGAAGCTACCAGAGTAATGTCTTCTGGAGTTATATCAAAATAGATACCGTTCATTACCGGACGCAATTCGTCGTCGGCTGTTGCAAAGATGCTGCGGTTTACTCCACCCATGAGGACATCAGCAGGGATGTTGACTTGTACGGCATTACTGCCCAGTTCCTGTGTTTGCGGATATTCGTCTGCATTCTGTCCCATTAAACTATATTTACCGTTTTGGTATTGTACAGTGATTTCCAAATTGCTTGGGTTAATTTGGAAACTCAATGGTTGTTCAGGAATTTCCTTCAGAGCTTCCAGTAGCGTTTTTGATGAAACGGCAAGACGGCCGTCGCCATCGAACTCGTTCACTTCGATGGAAGTAGACAATGTGGTTTCATTGTCGGAAGCAGTCATCGACAATGTTCCGTCTTGTAATTCCAGAAGAAAACAATCTAATATCGGTAATGAGTTTTTTGAGTTGATAACACGACTGATAGCCTGTAAGTGGCTGAATAAGGCTGTACTTGAAACAATAAATTTCATGGTCTTTCGTATATTAATTATTTTCTAAATTATATCAAAATATGTCTTTCGGACGAATGTTTTTGTCCGGATAATAAAGCACTTTGCAGTGTGCTGTTAATCTTGCCAAAGTTACGAAAAGATTGTAGATACATTGCAAAAAAGAGGGTAAAAATTAGTTTTCTTCTTCGGAAAAGCGTAATTTCGTGACCGATTTAAAAACTTAAAATATGGAATTAGCAGGAAAAGTTATAGCAGTTCTTGAACCCAGAGGTGGTGTTTCTAAGAGTGGTAATGAATGGAAGGTACAGGAATATGTCATCGAAACTCACGACCAGTATCCTCGTCGGATGTGTTTTGATGTGTTTGGGGCAGACAAGATACAGCAGTTTAATATTCAGGTAGGTGAAGAATTGAATGTCTTTTTTGATATAGATGCTCGTGAATGGCAGGGACGTTGGTTTAATAGTATCCGTGCCTGGAAGGTAGAACGCGTTTCTGCTGCTCAGCAGATGCCGCCTATGGATGCTCCTTTTCCTCCGATGAATGCTGCACCGGCTGCTCCGGTTGACTTTGCTGCATCGGATGAGAAAGATGATTTGCCTTTCTGATCATTCTTCTGTTGAAAAATATTACGGGCTCATGCAGTATGCTTTACAAAGAAAGCGGTTTGCATGAGCCCGTCTGTATTATAAGCTGTATGTCCTTTATTCAAAATCGGCAGGGTAGACCAGTAGTTGATACATGATAGCTTTTGCCATACGGTAGTGTCCTTTTGCATTAGGGTGAAGGCGGTCAGTCACTTCATCGTGGAAATATTGGGCATGGGTGTCAAACATTGGATATAATCCGCTGATGCTGTTTAAATCTATTACTGGAACAGCCCATACGTTTCCGGCTTCCTTTATGACGTTTACATACTCGTCTACGTATAATCCTAGTTTATTGGGAAAGGCTTCCTCTGGCTGAATGTTTTCATTGCTGAAACGTGCTTGAGCCCGGTGTATTGGAGTCATTAAAATAATTTGTTTGTCGGGAAAGTTTTGTTTCAGGTAACTGAGGGCTTCATTGATTCTACCACGGAATGTATTGCTGTTCAGATCGGTATTTCTTCTCTTGCGTACTTCTTTTCCTCCACCTTTTATAGTTGTTTCTTCGTAGCTGAACGTATACCATTCTCCTAAGGGAACTCCGGCATTATAATCGTTTGTCCCGGCAAAGATGATAATGGCATCTACTTCATTTCCGATTTCTGCTTTCAGCCTCTGTGCTTGTTTCAATACACCGTTCCATTGATTGCCATTGATACCATAAACCAGAGGTTCGATCCCCAGCATTTCTGCCAGATATTGCCAATAATTTTTGGTGGTTCCTACATGCTTTTTATCGGTGATGGAATCACCCAGGAAGGCGACTCTTTTTCCTTTCCATTGACTCTTTTGTATGTTTGTCGATGCTTTTGGCTCATCTGTTATTGCCATACAGGGACTTGTCTGGGTACTCAAGAGTAGTCCCGACAGAAGATATGCCATATATTTTGTGTACATGATGTTTCTTTTGTTTCTGGATACTAAAATAAGGTGAAAAATAAAGCACAGATTTCACGAATTTATCAGATGTTTTTACCTGAAAGGAACTCGTGTAATCTGTGCTTGGACTGGGATATTATTCTTTTATTCCCACTCGATTGTGGCGGGTGGTTTTGAAGAAATATCGTAGCAAACGCGGTTTACGCCTTTTACCTTGTTGATGATGTCATTTGACACTTTTGCCATAAATTCGTAAGGCAGGTGAGCCCAGTCGGCAGTCATGGCATCAGTGCTTGTGACAGCGCGCAATGCAACGGCACGTTCGTAAGTACGTTCATCACCCATTACACCAACGCTTTGTACTGGAAGCAGGATAACACCAGCTTGCCATACTTGATGGTAAAGAGCTGTTTCATTGCCGTTTGCATCTTTTACTTTCCAATCGCGCAAACCTTGGATAAAGATATCATCGGCGTCTTGCAGGATACGTACTTTTTCGCGTGTAATATCACCGAGGATACGTACGGCAAGTCCCGGTCCCGGGAACGGATGACGAGTGATAAGATGCTCTGGCATGCCTAATTCACGACCTACACGACGAACTTCGTCTTTGAACAGCAGGCGAAGAGGTTCGCATAGTTTCAGGTTCATTTTTTCTGGCAAACCACCTACGTTGTGGTGACTCTTGATTACAGTACCTGTAATTGACAGAGATTCGATGCAGTCAGGATAGATAGTTCCCTGAGCCAGCCATTTTACATCTTTTATCTTGTGAGCTTCTTCATCGAACACATCGATAAAGCCCTTACCGATAATCTTGCGCTTGCGTTCCGGTTCGGTTACGCCTGCCAGTTCACTGAAGAATTTTTCGCTTGCATCTACACCGATAACGTTCAGACCAAGACATTCGTAATCATGAAGAACATTCTTGAACTCATTCTTACGCAACATACCATGGTCTACAAAAATACAGGTCAGGTTTTTACCGATCGCTTTGTTCAACAATACGGCTGCTACTGATGAGTCGACACCGCCACTCAGACCGAGTACAACCTTGTCGTTGCCCAATTGCTGTTTCAATTCGGCTACGGTTGTTTCGATAAATGATGCAGCACTCCAGTCTTGCTTTCCGCCGCAGATGTCAACCACGAAGTTTTTCAGCAGTTGAGTACCATCTTCGCTGTGGAATACTTCCGGATGGAATTGCACACCCCAAAGTTTTTCTCCTTTAGCCTGATAAGCTGCTACAGCAACTTTGTCGGTAGAAGCGATGATTTCGAAATTTTCAGGGATAGCTGTGATTGTATCTCCGTGACTCATCCATACCTGAGAGTGTTCACGGATACCTTTCAACAAGGGATTCTCATGATCGAACGTTGCCAAGTGTGCACGGCCATACTCACGAGTATTGGCAGGTTCTACCTTTCCACCGTTGGTATAAGCCATAAACTGTGCACCATAGCAAATACCTAAAATAGGATATTTGCCTCGGATATCAGTCAGATCAACCTTGAAAGCCTTTTCATCATAAACAGAGGATGGGCTTCCTGACAGGATAACTCCGATAACCGACGGGTCATTGTGTGGAAACTTGTTGTAGGGAACAATCTCGCAATACATGTTCAGCTCGCGTACACGGCGGCCGATAAGCTGCGTGGTTTGTGAGCCAAAGTCGAGAATAATAATTTTTTCCTGCATATATTTATTCTATCTGTAAGATTTTCTATGCGTGCAAAGATACTCATATTTTTTTATAAATACTACAAGTGCTTTGCAAAAAAAACTGGGCATGTTTTATGAAAAACATCTCGATATTTTTTTATTTTTTGTACGAAAGTAGAAAACCTTTGTACAAAATTTTTAGAGATATCGAGAACTTTTAGTTGAAATATCCAGAGGCAGGCATTTTTGCTACAAAATATTACGGAAATGAGGATATGAAGTATGTAGATGGATAATTTCTTCTTGGCATAATATAAATAAGGTGTAGAAAAAAGTCTGGTTAGAGAGCATGTAGAGAGGGCTTTTGTCTTTTCCTAAAAAGAAATAAATGTATCAAAAACTTTGTAACGTATGTTTTTGGGAGGCATTGTGTAGAAGGTTTTGCTGGATGAAATTCAAGCAACGTGTAAACTATGGATTGCAAAATGCTATAAAACATCCTTTCTTACTGAGATATCAAGGAAATTTGCTGAAAAAACGTCTTGATTTTTTCTTAATTTCCTCAAATCCGCAACTACGCGCCTAATATGATACAGAAG
>ULYD01073270.1_pt1 | contig 11322 bp, 9 predicted proteins | sample 1961831 | NCBI WGS metagenome assembly ULYD01 (sample SAMEA4835854, study PRJEB28245) | human gut metagenome | biome: gut microbiome; material: fecal sample | place: Denmark | collected 2008 | reverse complement strand
TTTATGTTTCGGGCAGACCGAAACCACTTGCCCCGCTCCAAACCTCGCAGGGAAGTCACATCCCGTTGGTCTATCTTATATACAATTATTATACTCAGTATTTGAACTAAAAAACAGATATTTATGAACAACGAGAAAATAGTAAAGAACAATGGAATGAACAACGGACGGGAACGAGCCAACAAGGGCGGTCGTCCTGTCAAAGGTGTCACCGAGAAACTGAAATACCGCATCACGGTGAAGATGGCAACGGAGGACTACTACCTGTTGAAGTCCAAGGCGAAGTCGGCAGGAGTGCCTGTCAGTGAGTATATCCGTGGCTGCATCACGCAGGGCGGAGTGAAGGAACGGCTCTCGAAAGAGCATGGCGACCTTATCCGTAAGCTATGCGGCATGACGAACAACCTGAACCAGTTGGCAAGAAAGGCGAATGCGGAGGGGTACGCCTCCGTGTTCTTGCCTTACCGCACACTGGTGATAGAGATAGACAACCTTGTAAACCGGATACGCCTATGATAGCGAAAATTATGAAAGGCTCCGACTTCAGGGCGGTGGTTTACTACATCCTGAACGATGAGAAGGGTACTCGAATCATAGATGCGGACGGCTTATTTCTGGAAAATAACGATACGATAGCACAGGGATTTATCGGACAGGCGCAGATGAATCCGAGGGTGACGAAGGCTATCGGGCATATCGCACTGAGTTTCTCAAAGGAGGATGCGCCACGGCTGAACAATGCGGTCATGGCACAGATAGCCCGTGAGTATATGGAGCGGATGGGCATCAAGGACACGCAGTACATCATAGGGCGGCACTTCGACAAGGAGCATCCGCACGTGCATATAGCGTTCAACCGTATCGACAATAATGGAAAGACCATTTCCGACCGGAACGACCGTTTCCGAAGCGAGCGCATCTGCAAGGAACTAACCAAGAAATACGGGCTTCACTTCGCCAATGGCAAGAAACAGGTGAAGATTGACCGATTGCGTGAACCGGACAAGACTAGGTATGAGCTGTACCAAATCCTAAAAACAGAAGTTGGCAGATGTAAAGACTGGGACACCTTGCTTGAAAGGTTGAAGCGGCAAGGTATTGATGTGCAGTTCAAGTACAAGGGACAGACGGATGAGATTCAGGGCATCATCTTTACGATGAACGGATACCGCTTCAACGGTTCCAAGGTGGATAGACAGTTCAGCTACTCCAAGATTGATACGGCATTAAATCGCAACGATTACAGAGAACGACAGATACAACCACAACCACATCCGCAAGCTCATCGGGAAGAAATAAGCCCAGCTTCAAATGGCGGAAACAGTCTTATCGAGGGTTCATTAGGTTTGTTCACACCGAGCAATGCACCGGAGGAACAGCAGCCTTACGACCCGTATCTGAGAAACAAGAAAAAGAAAAAACAACGTAAAATCAACTGGTAATTATGGCAGACAACAACAATGTATTTATCCTCTTCGAGGAAATCAAGACAGCCTTGAATGGCATCAAAAACAAAGTGGATGAATTACCCAACGTGGTAAGCCAACAGCCTCAAATCGAAAATGGCAAGCAGGACTTGTCGCCGATTAAAGAGACAATATCAGAAATGGCAAAGGTTCAATTCGGAGAAATCAAGAGCTTATTGGATAAGCACTGGAAGGCTTACGCACAGCTTTCCACCCTGACCCTACACCACCTTGATACTATTAAGAAATTACAGGAAGAGCAAGACATACAACAGGAACAGCAACCGCAAGAGCATATCCACAAACATAGCTTTGACATCAAGTCAAGCAAGGTCTTTTCTTTCGTTGTGGGGCTTGGTGTGATATGCGCCTTATCCTTGTGGGGCAACATTGAGCAATGGCAATCCAAACGACAATATGCCGATGATGCGTTGAAATTCCGTGCCATCTGCTCATGGGGCGGATGTACTGCGGATAACATACTTTGGCTGAACAAGGTATTTGACATTCATCGGGACGAGAAAGCCATCGAATGGGTACGAAAACAGGCGGAGGGGTACGACACATCGTTAAAAGCCGTTTCCGACAGCCTGATGCAAGAAAGTATCAAATCAAAATCCGACTGACATGGCAAGTGTAAAAGTAAAGTTCAGACCTTCAACAGCCTCAGGTAAAGAAGGTACAATCTATTATCAGATTATTCAGAACCGTGTAATCCGTCAACTGAAGACGGATTACCGAATTTTTACGCATGAATGGGATGCAGAAAAAGAATGGGTTATCACAAGCACAGGTGACCGATGTGATTTTCTACAATCGGTTCAAGAACGAATAAACTGGGACATCAAGCGGCTGCAATCTATTATCAGCAAGTTAGAGAACAATCACATCAAATATACCGCCGATGATATAATTTCTACTTTTCATAAATCTGCTAATGAACAATCTTTGTTTAATTTCATGCAGGGCACCATAGTTCATCTCAAACAGATGAGAAAAACTCGCACGGCAGAAAACTATCCTTATGCCTTGAAAAGTTTTATGCAGTTCAGGCAAGGCAAGGATGTCCCTTTGTCAGAAATAGACTCGGATTTGATGCAACTTTATGAAGCTCATCCCCAAGGCAAAGGAACGGTCCGCAATACCAGTTCCTTTTATCTGCGCATTTTTCGTGCCGTGTATAATCGGGCATTGGAGAAAGGACTGATAGAGCAGCGCAATCCTTTCAGACACGTGTACACGGGAGTGGACAAGACCGTCAAACGTGCAATTCCTTTGCCAGCAATAAAGAGAATGAAATGCCTTGACCTGTCATTGCAGCCCAATCTTAAATTTGCAAGGGATATGTTCTTGTTCAGCTTCTATACCCGTGGAATGGCATTTGTTGATATGGCTTATTTGAAAAAGAAAGACTTGCAAAACGGCACACTGTCTTATCGCAGGCGTAAAACGGGGCAACAACTGCTCATCAAATGGGAAAAGCAAATGCAGGAGATTATCAATAAGCATCCGACCGATGATAGCTGCACGTATCTTTTGCCCATTCTGAAATACCCGTATCACGACATCCACAAGCATTACAGGAATATCTTGTCCAAGATAAACCGCAATTTGAAGGTAGTCGCAAAGTTGGCCGGGATAACCACTCCTTTAAGCATGTATTGCGCCCGTCATTCATGGGCAAGTACTGCCAAAGGAAAGCATATTCCTTTGGCAGTCATAAGTGAGGGAATGGGGCATGATTCGGAAAGCACCACTCAAATCTATCTGGCATCCTTGGATAATGTCTTGGTGGACAATGCCAACACGCAGATATTGAAAAGCCTGTAAAAGCGAAAGCGTTTAGCAAGGAAGTTTCTTTCTTAGGAAGAGGGGCTTACTCCATTGCAAAGTTACACATTTTGCTGAAAATCCACCCATTATAGCTGATGGAAATTAACTTGAATGATCAATAAATTGGCAGTTGTTTAGGTAACTGTGATAAAATCAGTCTATAAATCAGCCTTATAGGGTAATGTTTCCCTCTTCCTAAGAAAGGCATCGGACGGACGGGGCTTTCTCATTCCCTTTATGCAACTGAAGATGATTGAGAAAACGACCGAGGATGTAGATATACAGGAAAACAGGCTGATTGAGCTTTCCCCTGACCTGCTGAATACCCTGCTCAAGGACCATACATTGAGCAGGGAAGGTGAACAGTGCAATATATTCTGGGCAACTTCCGATTATGAGCATTTGGGTGACGGCTATGAATATCAGTCACCCATCCTGCCTGAGCTGATAACAGGAAAGAACGGAAATGTGGTTATGCCCCGTGTGATGAAGCATAAGACCACACAAACCGCACGCTCCCGGGAAATGGCGGAAGTTTTCACTCCATCGTGGATTTGCAATGCGCAGAACAACCTAATAGACGAGGCATGGTTTGGCAGGAAGGACGTGTTCAACAAGGAGATAACCACCGATGGCACGAACACATGGCAGGTCAATGAGGAAAGGATAACTTTCCCGGAAGGCAAGACATGGAAGGACTATGTGCGTGAAAACCGTATGGAAATCACTTGTGGCGAGGCTCCCTATCTTGTGAGCCGTTACGATACGACTACTGGGGATTTTATCCCGGTGAAAAGGCGTATCGGGTTGCTTGACAGAAAACTACGTGTCATCAGCGAGAACACAGCCACTTCCACCGAATGGCTGGAAGCCGCACAGGATGCCTACAAGAGCATCTATGCCTACGAATGGCAGGGTGACAACCTTCTGCTTGCCCGTGAAGCCCTACTTTTCTCTTTCATCGAGTATTACCGGAGCAAGTTCGGAAAAGACCCGCTATTAAAATCCATCAACTATATCGCCTATGTCATTTCATGGAATGTGTGGCAAATGGACGGGCTAAAAGGTGTCGTGCCGAACAGTTGCGGTGAACGCAGGGAACTCGTTGCCGAGCTGTTTGGGATAACGGAAACAGTCAGCCAATGCGAAGGATGCCTGAAAAACAACATCCGCAAGCACAACGGCACTTACTGTATCATCAAGGACTGGCGCGCCACCGACAAGGCAACGGGCAAAAAGGGAAAACGAATCCGATTCATCGACCTCATAAAGTGACCGTACCATGAAGACCAAGTATTTTGAAGAACTGAAGCCAAAGCTGATTTATGTGTTCCGCATCAATGACGCCGCACATAAAGATTGCCTGAAAATCGGTGAGGCGACAATGGATGTTGACCCAGACGAGGTTGATATTACCGCCATTGTACCGGGCAGCAAGGTTCTCAACAAAGCAGCCCGCAACCGTATTGACCAATATACCACTACTGCAGGGATAGCCTACGAACTACTCTACACCGAGTCTGCCAGTTATCGCAAAGGCTCCCGTACCATCGGCTTCAATGACAAGGATGTGCATGAGGTGTTGAAGCGCAGCGGTATCCAAAGGAAGGAGTTCAAGAATATTGACAAAGGCGGAAAGGAATGGTTCATCACCGACCTTGAGACCACCAAACGAGCCATCGCCGCCGTCAAGGAGGGACGCGAATCGCTCAACCCCGGTGAAATCAGTGTCGAACGGTCGCCCATCGAGTTCCGCTCCGAGCAGGCGGAGGCCATTGCCAAGACGGTGAGACTCTACAGGAAAGCCGGAACGAAGAGCCGCCGTATGCTCTGGAATGCCAAGATGCGTTTTGGCAAGACGCTCTCTGCTCTACAAGTCGCCAAGGAAATGCAGTTCGCTCGTACCCTTATCCTCACCCACCGTCCTGTGGTCGATGCCGGGTGGTTTGAGGACTTCGACAAGATTTTCTACGACAGTCCCGGCTATGCATACAGCTCGAAAAACCACGGTTCTTCTTTCGCCAGCCTTGAAAACCGCCACAAGAGAGAGGGCTTGAAATACGTTTTCTTCGTTTCGATGCAAGACCTTCGAGGCTCCGAGACCGTTGGCGGCAAGTTTGACAAGAACGATGATATTTTCTCCACTTCATGGGACTACATCATTATAGATGAAGCCCACGAAGGCACACAGACCGCACTCGGCAAGGCGGTCATTGCCGAACTCTCCAAAGAGTCCACCAAGATACTCCAGCTCTCCGGCACTCCGTTCAACCTGATGGACGACACTACCGAGGAGGAGATGTTCACGTGGGACTACACCATGGAGCAACGTGCCAAGCAGGAATGGGACCGCAATCATTTCGGTGACCCCAATCCATACGCAGGGTTGCCACGGATGAATATCTACACCTACGACCTTGGTCGTCTGATGCACGACTTTGCGGATGAGGACATAGCCTTCAACTTCAAGGAGTTCTTCCGTACCAATGACGATGGCGAGTTCTTGCACCATACCGATGTGCTCCGTTTTCTCAATCTACTTACCAAAGAAGACATGGAAAGTATGTACCCTTTCGCTAATGCCCGATACCGCAACATCTTCCGTCATACGCTGTGGATGGTGCCGGGCGTGAAGGCGGCAAAGGCTCTCTCAGCCATGCTCAAGGAACATCCTGTGTTCGGCAATTTCGACATCGTGAATGTTGCCGGCGATGGCGATGAGGAAGAAGACCGCAAGGAAGCCCTCAAAAAGGTGAACAAGGCTATAATAGAAGCACAGCACGGCACAATCACGCTCTCCTGCGGCAGATTGACTACAGGGGTGAGTGTCCCGCAATGGATGGGCGTATTGATGCTCTCCGGCTCATTCAACACCGCCGCTTCCGCTTATATGCAGACCATCTTCCGTGTGCAGACCCCTTACTCGATCAACGGTCTTGTCAAGGAAGACTGTTATGTGTTCGACTTTGCGCCCGACCGCACGTTGCAAGTGCTGGCCAGTGTGCCGCGTGTTTCCCGCAAAGCAGGCAAAACCACCGAAGCACAGCGTGAGGCACTTGGCGACTTCCTCAATTTCTGTCCCGTTATCGGTATGGAGGGCAGCGTGATGAAGCCCTACGATGCCAACAAGATGATGGAACAGTTGAAGAAGGCATACGTGGAGCGTGTCGTGCGCAATGGATTCGAGGACGGCTACCTTTATACAGACGAACTCCTAAAACTCGATGATGTCGCAGTCAATGATTTCAAGGAACTTAAAGGCATCATCGGTCAGACCAAGGCTATCGGCAATAGTGGCAACATTGATGTCAACGCCCAAGGATTGACCAATGAAGAATACGAGGAAAAGGAGAAACTCGAAAAGAAGAAGAAAAAGGAGTTGACCGATGAGGAAAAGGCTCGTCTCGAAGAATTGAAGAAAAAGAAAAAGGTGCAGCAGGATGCCATTTCCATTCTTCGCGGCATCTCGATTCGTACGCCTCTGCTTATCTACGGCGCAAAGATTGAAAACGAGAACGAACAGTTGACTATCGACAACTTCACTTCGCTCGTTGATGCTCAGTCATGGGAGGAGTTTATGCCCCGTGGCGTGACCAAAGCCACGTTCAATAAATTCAAGCGTTACTACGACCCCGACATCTTCGCCGCCGCAGGCAAACGCATCCGTGCCATGGCTCGTGCTGCCGACCGCCTGACCATTGAGGAACGTATCGAGCGCATCACAGATATATTCTCAACCTTCCGCAATCCGGACAAGGAGACGGTGCTGACTCCGTGGCGCGTGGTGAACATGCACATGAGCGACACATTGGGCGGTTACACATTCTTCAACGAAGATTTCAGCGAGACCATCCCCGAACCTCGTTATGTGGAGCATCACAAGGTAACAGATGAGGTATTCGCTCCCGGAAGCCACCTTTTGGAGATAAACTCCAAGTCGGGTCTCTATCCGCTATACCTTGCCTACAACTTGTATCGTCGGGCTTGCAAGGATGCGATGTTCTCGCCTCAGACCCTCGATGAGCACCTCGCCATTTGGGACAAGGTGGTAAGCGAGAGCATTTTCGTCATCTGCAAGACACCGATGGCGAAAGCCATTACCCGGCGCACTCTTATGGGTTTCCGCAAAGGCTCTGTGAATATGTGGGCACCGGAAGACTTAATCAACAAAATCAAGAATCAACCCGAACTTTTCATCAAGAAAGTTCATGACTTAGTAGGAAAGAACGTGAAAATTAATGCAATAGTAGGTAATCCACCGTATCAGGAGGTTGTTGCACAAAAGGAAACTGCAAATGGACAAAAACGAAGTTCAAGTATCTTCCAATATTTTCAGACAATAAGCGATAGATTAGGAAGATATACTTCACTCATCTATCCCGGTGCGAGGTGGATTCATCGCTCAGGGAAAGGATTGGAACAGTTTGGTTTGTCACAAATAAATGACCCACACTTGTGTTTGTTGAAATTCTTTCCGGATTCAACAGATGTGTTCAAAGAAGTTGGTATTGCTGATGGCTTATCCATTGTGATGAAAGACACACATAAAGAAAGTAATGGTTTTAAATACATCTATTCTAAAAACGGAAAAGATATAACGGTTTATACTGATAATCCAAAAGAAGATTTATTCCCATTGAATCCTCTTGATAATGAAATAGTTTCTTGTTTAGATGTCATCATAGGAAAATACAACACTTTACACGAATCAGTCTTGTCTCAGAAATTATTTTCTATAGAAAGCGATTTTGTGGAACGAAATCCTACACTTGTAAGAGAATATAACGAAGGTGATTATTTTGACCCAGAATTAGAAATCAAACTTTTCACCAATGATAAAGCTGGCAAGAGTGGAAGAGCACGTTGGTATGTAGCTAGTAAAGACGTTGTTACAACCGGACTTGAACATTTGAATAGGTGGAAAGTCATCGTATCAAGCGCCAATGCCGGAGGGCAAAAACGTAGCAATCAAATTGCCATTGTGGATAACCACAGTGCCTTTGGGCGTTCCCGTGTGGCACTGAAAACATTTGCTACAGAGCAAGAAGCCAAGAACTTCTTCAAATATGCCACAAGTGAAATTATTCGCTTTGCCTTTTTGCTAACTGACGAATCCTTGACCTCTTTGGCAAAGAAAGTTCCAGATCTATTAGATTATTCGGATGGCAATGGTATTATTGATTATAGCAATAATATAAACGCTCAACTTTATGAATTATTCGGCATTGATGAAAATAATCAACAATATATAAGAGATGTGCTTACAACAAAAGAATAATTTGCAAAAATTCACCCAAAAAGAAAACTAATTATTAAGTCCTCCTTTTCGGACTAATTTTGGCAAATAATCGATTCATTTCTATTGATATACATTTTATTATCCACTTAAAGACCGAGATAAAATTCAATTTATTATATTGAACTACCCCGATCCTTTATTACTATCATCTGATATAAGATCAGAAGACTCATCAGATATTGCCTGACTAGGAATACGTGGTAAGGCTTGGCGTTGTATGTATAATGCATAGCGTTCTGTTATATGTCTTATGAACGGTTGTAAAATTCGACCTTTCTTGTTCTCTTTAACATCAGAATAAAGTTTTATTGTTATTTCTTGAAATTTGAAGCGGTAAAATTTGTTGTCTATAAGAGGTCCTAAAATAGCTTCATTATTTCGTTCTTTAAAAACTCCATACTTATGTTCAAATAAATCTTTTTCTTCTTGTTGCTTTAATGCTTCGAATTTAATTAGATAAACCTTGTTAGCATTTGAACATTCAATACAATTCTGTTTTTTACAATCAGTACATACTTGCTCTTTTCGACCTACACAATCACATGTTGGGCGAATATTTAAATAATACTTCCCTTTTAATTTATAAATATCGCCAGTCATAGAAGAGTCCTTACTTGGGTTGAGTTCTAATCGTTGAGCCCGAAGAACATTTAGCATTTCATCTTTAGTAGATTTTATTTCGCCAATTTTGAACAATTGCTCTTTTTCAATAGATATTGGCTGCATTCGCTCAAATATATTTTGTGTCAAGACATCTAAAAGTTCCTCATTAGGATTGACCGAATCGTCTTCTGCCGTTTTCCATATTGCCAATGGCCAATATTTTGTGTTTCCCAATTGTTGAAATGTGTGTGTCTTGGCTCTTTCTACTGCATTTGCCCAAACTTTTAGTACATATATAGATGGCATTTTATCTATCCATGCACTTATCACTTCCATCACTTTTACATTCCCATCACTAATGATATCTGATTTACTTTTTATAAAAATGGGTACATTATCAATATCTATTTCATTATTTTGAAGTTCTTCTTTTATATCTTCTACTCCACTATTACTGAATATAAAAATGGGTAAATAACAACTCTTTAAGATTTCCATTTATGAACTGGAGGAGAGAAGCTCTGGTACTTTTTTCTAATTCCGATGCACGAGGTATAGGATTGCCTTCTTCATCAGATATACTAACGAGTTCCCAATCCAACAAAACAAAGCTAAATTTAGCAATATTAACCAAACTTACATTTGGAACATCTATATATTTAACTAAAGGGAATCCTTTTGATTCAAGATTCTCAACAATACGAATGATTTTGTCACTGCTATCTTGATTGTATACTTGATCATCTACAACCATTCCAATACCAGAAAAAAGCTCTTCAATATTCATTATGCTCTTGTTTTATAAAATTCACAATAAAGTTAGCTCCAGTTAAAACTTCGTCTTCAGCAGTGTCTGCCAATTCAATAGAGTAGTCATTACGCTCCATAAGTTTTCTTGAAATATACAAACCTAGGCCACGCCCTTCTTGACCTTTTCCTGAGTAAAAAGCATCGAAAATGTATGGTTTATCTTCATCTCTAATTCCCGGACCGTTATCAGAAAATATTAATTTGCAATTGTTACCATCCAAAGTAATAATCACTATTTTATTGTCTTTTTCTTCTAGCCAATAAATAGCGTTATCCAAGAGATTAATTAGCAATTGCAAAAGATCTGCATCAGTGCATTTTGCAACTAATGGGGAGCCTATTATGTCTATTTTATATTCAATCTTAGACTCGATTAATGTTCGCTTATATATAGCAATGACCTTGTCTAAAATATCTTTCACTCTTATTTGACGACGCCTTTGTTTAGATGACGTAAACAACATCTGCATATCTTTCATTTGGTTTTGAATATATGAGAATACGCCATACAATTTCTGAAGTTCTGATGTTAAATTAGAATGATCAAAATTTAAATGTAATGAATCTTCATATAGCGATCTTAACTCATCAACCCCCTTGTTTAACATCATCATTATGTCATGGCTGGCAGTTTCTACAGAGATACCAACGGCTGCTAATGATTCAGTCCGTTCAACTCTACAATTTAAATATTTGTTTTCTGATTTATATGCATTTTCTAATTGCGTTAAAAGAGATAATGCTTGCTTATTATCTTTTAATTGATTTCGCAAATTAGAAATTTCTGTACCTACTGCATCTCTTTTGACTTTATCAAGTTGAGATTTTTTTTCTTTATCGGACAAATATACCGCATAAGCTCCGTTTCGAACATATGATAAAAAACTCTGAATTATGCAGATGAAATCGGTTGTATAATTCCCCTCTTCAATAAGCCCTTCTCTATTCGTTTTATCTTTCAAATGCGGATTCCCGAATTTGGTTATTTTGATTCTTCCAACAATTTGATCATTACTTAAAAAGTCACCAGCCCGTACTGTTCCACGGCGTACTTCTATTTGCAACCAGTCATCGTCAGGATCACCATAAGGAAGGACACGAATGTTATCACGCAATAAGTATATTCTGTGTTCTTTAATTATGGATTTAGCCTCTTTGGGTAGGTAGTATTTTGATGTCTCATCCTTGGAATTCAAATCAAAAACATAAAAATCAAACTCAAAATTACCAAAGTCAGAAACCTTGCGGAATATTTTAGTTGTTTTATCTTGTATTTACAACCGATTATTACTCAATATTTTATAGATAATA
>ULYD01000192.1_pt1 | contig 11322 bp, 13 predicted proteins | sample 1961831 | NCBI WGS metagenome assembly ULYD01 (sample SAMEA4835854, study PRJEB28245) | human gut metagenome | biome: gut microbiome; material: fecal sample | place: Denmark | collected 2008 | reverse complement strand
CCGTGACCGCGGACGGCATCTTCGGCGCGGCCACCGCCGCCGCGGTCCGCACCCTGCAAAACCGCCTGGGGTACAGTCCCACCGGCGCCGTCGGCCCGGTCCTTTGGTCCTACATCATCACCCAGGGCCAGGGCTACGGCGTGTTTTGAACAAAAAAAGAACCGCCCTCCGGCGGTTCTTTTCCGTATTTTTTACACCATGCGGCAGCTCTCGCAGTCCTCGCAGGCGGGGAACTTGCTCTTGTCGTAGGCGATGCCGTTCTTGTCGTAGTAGTCCTTTACCGCGGACTTCACGGCTTCCTCCGCCAGCACGGAGCAGTGCAGCTTGTGGGCAGGCAGACCGCCCAGCGCGTCCACGACCTCCTTGTTGGTCAGGGCCAGCGCGTCCTCGATGCGCTTGCCCTTGATCATCTCCGTGGCCATGGAGCTGGAGGCGATGGCGCTGCCGCAGCCGAACGTCTCAAACTTCACGTCCTCGATCTTGTCATCCTTGATCTTCAGGTACATCTTCATGATGTCGCCGCACTTGGCGTTGCCCACCTCGCCCACGCCGTCGGCGTCGGCGATCTCGCCCACGTTCCGGGGGTGCAGGAAGTGGTCCATCACGGTATCGGTATACAAAGCCATATTCAACGCTCCTTTACATTACAGAATGAATGTCCGCTTGCCGGACTCCAGGTCCTTCCACATGGGGGACATATCCCGCAGATACGCCACGATGCCGGGCACTTTTTCCAGAATATAGTCCACCTGCTCCTCCGTGGTGTCGTGGCACAGGCTCAGCCGCAGGGACCCGTGGGCCACCTCATGGGGACGGCCGATAGCCAGCAGCACATGGCTGGGGTCCAGGGACCCGCTGGTGCAGGCGCTGCCCGAGCTGGCGCAGATGCCCGCCTGATCCAGCAGCAGCAGAAGGCTCTCGCCCTCGATGCCCTCGAAGCAGAAGTTCACGTTGGTGGGCAGCCGGTGCACCGGGTCGCCGTTCAGCGCGCTGTGGGGGATCTTACTCAGTCCCGCAATCAGCTTGTCCCGCAGCTTCGTCAGCCGGGCGGTGTCCTCATCGATGTGCCCGCAGGACTCCTCCAGCGCCGCCGCCAGACCCATGATGCCGGGGATGTTCTCCGTGCCGGCGCGCTTGCCGCGTTCCTGCGCGCCGCCCTCGATGATGTTCGTCAGGGGGATGCCCTGCCGGGCATACAGCACGCCCACGCCCTTGGGGCCGTGGAACTTGTGGCCGGACAGGGACAGCATGTCGATGTTCTGCTCCTTCACGTTGATGTGCAGGTGGCCCGCCGCCTGCACCGCGTCGGTGTGGAACAGCACGCCCTTCTCGTGGCACACCTTGCCGATCTCCGGGATGGGCAGGATAGAGCCGATCTCGTTGTTGGCGTACATGATGGTCACCAGACAAGTGTCCTCCCGGATGGCCTCCGCCACCTGCTGGGGGGTGATGGTGCCTGTGGGACCCACATCCAGCAGCGTCACCTCAAAGCCCTCTTTTTCCAGCTTCTTCAGTGTGTGCAGCACCGCGTGGTGCTCGAAGGCGGTGGAGATGATGTGCTTCTTGCCCTTTCGCTCGCCGATCCGCGCCGCCGAGACGATGGCCTGGTTGTCGGCCTCGCTGCCGCCGGAGGTGAACGTGATCTCCTTAAAGCTGCACCCGAGACAGTCCGCTACCCGCCGCCGTGCGTCCGCCAGCGCCTCCGCGGCCTGCTGGCCCACGGTGTGCAGGCTGGAGGGATTTCCGTAAAACTGCTGGAAATAGGGCGTCATAGCCGCCACGGCCTTGTCGCTCATCCGCGTGGTGGCCGCATTATCTGCATAGACCTGCATAGGATCACTCCTTTAACATATCTTTTTTGTAGGTAAGTGCATGGTAGCACATAAACCCTACAATGTCAATAGGTTTATAGAAAAAAGTAGCCCTAAAGTCTTCCCCTGTAGGGGGGCGGCGTCCCCGACGCCCCGCCGCAGGCGGCATTTTCTCCGCCCCAACTTCCATTTTCTGCCAAATTTTCCTGTTTTTATTCCAGGTAACAGAAAAAATGTGTAAAATTTCCATAAAAAGGCTGGACAAACGGTGCAGCTGTGCTATAATTTGACTATCCGCAGAGGTACCTCTGCATTAGCGTTTTAATGGGTATTAAAACGAGCGCACCTGCGGAAATCTACTACCATAAGGGGAATGAACAATGAAAAAAGCATTAGCAACCATTCTGGCCCTGGTCATGGCGCTGGGCCTTACCACCGCCGCCTGGGCGGAAGGGGAAGGCGCTGCAAAGGTCGCAAAAATCGGTAATGCTGAGTACGCTACGCTGCAGGAAGCGGTGAACGCGGCGGCCGAGGGTCAGACCATTGTGCTGCTGAAAGACGTGGATGCGTCCAGCGTAGTGACGGTCGGAAAGAAGGCCGTTCTCGATATGAACGGCAAGAAGCTGTACAATACTACCGACATTTGGAATGAAGGCACGGGAGCATGGTCGCTGATTTCTGTGAGAGAGCATGGCGATTTGACGATTACCGGCAATGGTACATTTGCAGCAAAAGAAAATGATTGCTACGCTGTGGATGTGCAGGATGGCGGTAAAGTGACTATCCAGAATGGTACTTTCATTGGCAATATCCACGCTGTGTATGTTCTTACCGGTACTGCGATTATCAATGGCGGCACATATACCGTTCAGCAGAAATTCTCCGAAGCGAAACCATATGACTTTGTGCTGAATTGCTACGATGCAAACCATACAAACGGTACAGCAACGATAACGGTCAACGGCGGCGAGTTCCCCCAGATCGATCCGTCCAACTGCAAGGCAGAGGGCGAAGGTACTAACTTTGTGGCATCCGATGTCGCGGTGGCGATTGTTGGTAGTGAAGGTTATGCTGTTGGTAGTGCAGTTATCGCGGCCGCAGCCAATAGCGGAAAGAGCGTTACTGTTACCAAGGCTGGCCCCATCACCGGCGTGGATGCCGGTAAGAGCATCCTCGTGGCTAGGGGCGTGACCGGTGTGACCGTCAACGGCAACACTGTGACCGCTGGCACTTCCTACACCGTTCCCCAGTCTTCCGGCTATTACTACTACCACCCCACCACCGACACCAAGGCCGACGACACCAAGGGCTCTCCCAAGACCTTCGACGCGGGCGTGGGTATCTACGCCGTGACCGCTGTTCTCAGCGTTACCGGCATGGCCTGGACTGCTAAAAAGCGCGGAAACTGACCCGCATTTCCTGCGGTGTCTTACCCCGGCGCCGCGCGAAATAAAAAAGGCACCCCGTCAGGGGTGCCTTTTCTGTTTACTCAGCAGGGGAGGGGACGTCCTCTATCTCCGGCTCCGTCCATTCCACCATGGTGGCCACGCATCGGTTGATGCTCTTGCCCTCGCCGTAGAACTTGCGCTCATAGTCGGTCATCACGCCCACCGGCCCGTCCGCGTGCAGATCCCGCGTCACCTCCGACAGCGCGAACCCGAACTGCGGTATTTCCTCCAGCGACCACTCAAACAGCTTGTCGTTGTCGGTCTTGAAGTGGATCTGTCCTCCCTCGGCAAGCACCTGCCGATACTTTTTAAGAAAGTTCCCGTGGGTCAGCCGCCGCTTTTTCTGGTTGCTCTTGGGCCACGGGTCGCAGAAGTTGATGTACAGCCGGTCGATCTCCCCGTCGGCGAACATATCCGGCAGCAGCGCAGCGTCCCCGTCTACGAACCATACGTTCCGCAGCGCCGCGTCCCGCGCTTTCTCCATGGCCACCACCATGGCGTCCGGCACCTTCTCCACGGCGATCAGCAGCACCTCCGGCTCTGCCGCCGCGGTCCCCACGGTGAAGCCGCCCTTGCCGCAGCCCAGCTCCACCCGCAGCTCCCGTGCCTCCGGCATCAGCTCCCGCCAGCGCCCCCGCAGGGCGAATGGGTCCCGGATCAGGTACGCGCCGCAGGCTTCCATCCGGGGCGCCAGATTTTTTTTCTTCCGCATCCGCATATTCATGTCCTCGCCATTTTACGATTTTCTCCCATCATACCCCATCTTGCGCCGGGATACAAGCACGTTTTTCCCTGATATCCCTGTTTGCTGCGCTCCTGCCCGAAAAAGTGTGCAAATTCCGGTGCCCACTTTTGTGGAAACCGCTAAAAAAGTAAAAAGCCGGTGGGTTGGACTTGATAAATTTCTAACGGGCCACTATAATGTGATATGTATGAGGAGGCGTATGCCCACCTGCCGGCCCTGTGCCGTTTCCGGGCGCTGCGCCCACGGAAAGGAACCATAAGGAGGAACTTGATATGACCAACATTCTGCTGGAAAAGAAGGGCCTCATCGCCGTGGCGACCATCAACCGTCCCAAGGCGCTGAACGCGCTGAATTCCGAGGTCCTGACCGACCTGGACGAGCTGGTTTCCGCCGTAAAGGCGGACGCGGATATCCGCGCTCTGGTCATCACCGGCAGCGGTGAAAAGGCCTTCGTGGCCGGTGCCGACATCGGCGAGATGAGCACCCTGACCAAGGAGGGCGGCGAGGCCTTCGGCAAGCACGGCAACGATGTTTTCCGCGCCATCGAGACGCTGCCCATCCCTACCATCGCCGCGGTCAACGGCTTCGCCCTGGGCGGCGGCTGCGAGCTGAGCATGGCCTGCGATATCCGCATCTGCGCCGACACCGCGGTCTTCGGCCAGCCCGAGACCGGCCTGGGCATCACCCCCGGCTTCGGCGGCACCCAGCGTCTGGCCCGCCTGGTCAGCCCCGGCATGGCCAAGCAGCTGATCTATACCGCCAAGAATATCAAGGCTGACGAGGCCTACCGCATCGGCCTGGTCAACGCCGTCTATCCCCTGGACGAGCTGCTGCCCGCCGCCGAGAAGCTGGCCGAGACCATCGCCAAGAACGCGCCTATCGCCGTCCGCGCCTGCAAGCAGGCCATCAACGAGGGCCTTCAGGTGGACATGGACAAGGCCATCGTCATCGAGGAAAAGCTCTTCGGCAGCTGCTTCCAGTCTGCCGACCAGATCGAGGGTATGTCCGCCTTCCTGGAGAAGCGCAAGCACGAGCCCTATCAGAACAAGTAAGTTAATTGACAGGCACACCGCCTGATAATTAAGCAATTCATGTAAAAATTTAAGTAGGAGGAACTATCATGAAAGTAGCAGTATTCGGCGCCGGTACGATGGGCAGCGGCATTGCCCAGGTTTTCGCAGCGAAGGGCCACACCGCCCTGATGTATGCTTCCAGCACCGCCAGCGCACAGCGTCATAAGGACAAGCTGGCAGCCTCCCTGAACAAGAAGGTCGCCAAGGGCAAGATGACCCAGGAAGCCGCGGACGATATCATGAGCCGCGTTCTAGTCGAGGAGTTTGACGCTGCCGCCGATGCCGATCTGGTCATCGAGTGCGTGGCCGAGAACATGGCCGTCAAGAAGGAACTGCTGGGCAAGCTGGACGCCATCTGCAAGGACGAGACCGTCTTCGCCTCCAACACCTCCTCTCTGTCCATCACCGAGATGGGCCAGGGCCTGAAGCATCACCTGATCGGTATGCACTTCTTCAACCCCGTGCCCGCCATGAAGCTGGTGGAGGTCATCGCCGGCGGCAACACCCCCGCCGACCTGGTGGACTATATCAAGAACCTGTCTGTGGAGATCGGCAAGACCCCCGTGGTGGTCAACGAGGCCCCCGGCTTTGTGGTCAATAAGATCCTGATCCCCTACTGCAACGAGGGCGTTTGCGTTCTGCAGGAAGGCGTTGCCTCCGCGGAAGATATCGATATTGCTATGCAGCTGGGCTGCAACCATCCCATGGGCCCCCTGCATCTGGGCGACCTCATCGGCTGGGACGTGGTGCTGAACATTATGGACGTGCTGTTCAACGAGACTCACGATAGCAAGTATCGCGCAAACGTGCTGATCCGGAAGATGGTTCGTGCGGGCAAATTGGGTATTAAGTCCGGCGAAGGCTTCTTCAACTACAACAAGTAAAATCAGAAAAAGGAGAAAAAAGTATGGATTTCCATCTGACGAAGGAACAGCTGCTCGTTCGCAAGATGTACCGCGATTTCGCGGAGAACGAGGTCAAGCCCCTGGCCGCTGAGATCGACGAGGAAGAGCGCTTCCCCATGGAGACCGTCGAGAAGATGGCCAAGCTGGGCATGATGGGCATTTACTTCCCCAAGGAGTACGGCGGCGCTGACGCTGATGTGCTCTCCTACGCCATGTGCGTCGAGGAGCTGGCCAAGGTCTGCGGTACCACTGCTGTTATCGTTTCCGCCCACACCTCCCTGTGCGCCGCCCCCATCTTCGAGAACGGCACCGAGGAGCAGAAGATGAAGTATCTGCCTGACCTGTGCTCCGGCAAGAAGATCGGCGCTTTCGGCCTGACCGAGCCCGGCGCCGGCACCGATGCCCAGGGCCAGCAGACCACCGCCGTGCTGGACGAGTCCGGCGAGAACTACATTCTGAACGGCTCCAAGTGCTTCATCACCAACGGCAACGTAGCTGACACCTTCGTGGTCATCGCCGTCACCGGCAAGACCGTTGACAAGCGCGGCCGCAGCATGAAGGAGATCTCCGCGTTCATCGTGGAGAAGGACGACAAGGGCTTCTCTCAGGGCAAGCACGAGAAGAAGATGGGTATTCGCGGCAGCTCTACCTGCGACCTGATCTTCGAGGATTGCGTCATTCCCAAGGACCGTATGCTGGGCAAGAAGGGCGAGGGCTTCAAGATCGCCATGAAGACCCTGGACGGCGGCCGTATCGGTATCGCCTCTCAGGCCCTGGGCCTGGGCGAGGGCGCTGTCGAGGAAGCCATCAAGTACACCAAGGAGCGCGTTCAGTTCGGCAAGCGCATCTCCCAGTTCCAGAACACCCAGTTCCAGCTGGCTGAGATGCACACCCGTATGCAGGCCGCGCAGTTCCTGGTCTACTCCGCCGCTATGAAGAAGCAGAACCACGAGCCTTACTCCATGGACGCCGCCATGGCCAAGCTGTTCGCCGCCGAGGCCGCTTCCGATGTGACCCGCCGCGCCGTCCAGCTGTTCGGCGGTTACGGCTACACCCGTGAGTATCCCGTGGAGCGCATGATGCGTGATGCCAAGATCACCGAGATCTACGAGGGCACCAGCGAGGTCCAGCGCATGGTCATCGCCAGCAATCTGGGCGTGAAGTAAGGTAGGAGGTAAAAGGAAAATGAAAATTCTCGTAACTGTTAAGCAGGTCCCCGATACCTCCGGTAAGGTGGCCGTCAATCCCGATGGCACTCTGGACCGTGCGTCCATGCAGACCATCATCAACCCCGACGATCTGAACGCCGTCGAGGCCGCCCTGTCCCTGAAGGACGAGCTGGGCTGCAAGGTCGTGGCGTTCACCATGGGTCCCCCTCCCGCAGAGGGTATGCTGCGTGAGCTGATGGCCATGGGCGTGGACGAGGGTGTTCTGGTCACCGCCCGTGAGTTCGGCGGTTCCGATACCTACGCTACCTCCCAGATCATCGCTGCCGCTATCGATACCTACGGCATCGAGAAGGACGACATCATCCTGGCTGGCCGTCAGGCCATCGACGGTGATACCGCACAGGTGGGTCCCCAGATCGCTGAGAAGCTGCATCTGCCCCAGGTCACCTATGCCGGCGAGATCACCAAGGACGGCGACACCCTGACCGTCAAGCGTATGCTGGAGGACGGCTACATGACCATCAAGGTCAAGACTCCCTGCATGATCACCTGCATCAAGGAGCTGAACACCCCGCGTTACCTGTCCGTGGGCGGCGCGTTCGAGTGCTACAGCAAGCCTCTGGTCACTATGACCTACGAGACCCTGAAGGATCACCCCCTGATCGACAAGAGCACCATCGGTCTGGCCGGTTCTCCCACCAATATTCTGACCTCCTTCACGCCTCCTCAGAAGGGCGCGGGCATGATGCTCGAGGGCGCTGACAAGGCTACCACCGACAAGCTGGCCGGCATCCTGGCCGCCAAGCACATCATCTAAGGAAGGAGAAAAGAAAATGGCTTTTAATAGTGCTGATACCGCTGCCTTCAAGAACGTATGGGTGTTCTGCGAGCAGCGCCAGGGCGTGATGATGCCCACCACCTTCGAACTGATCTCCGAGGGCCGGAAGCTGGCCAATGAGCTGGGTGTCGAGCTGTGCGGCATCCTGCTGGGCGACAACGTTGACGGCATCGCCGCCGAGCTGGGCGAGTACGGCGCCGACAAGGTGTACGTGTACAACTCCCCCCTGCTAAAGGACTTCACCACCGATGCCTACACCAAGGTGATCGTGGAGGCCGTTGAGGAGCTGAAGCCCGAGGTGCTGCTGTTCGGCGCCTCCAACATTGGCCGTGACCTGGCCCCCCGCTGCGCGGCTCGCCTGCACACCGGTCTGTGCGCGGACTGCACCCACCTGGACATCGACATGCCCAACTACAAGGGCTTCCTGAAGGAAGCTTCCACCCTGCCCGAGGAGCGCATCGAGAAGCTGGGCACCGTGATGATCAACCGTGAGCCCCACGATGTGTCCCGCGACCTGAAGATGACCCGTCCCGCTTTCGGCGGTCACCTGATGGCGTCCATCATTTGCCCCCGCTTCCGCCCCGCTATGGCGACCGTTCGCCCCGGCGTTATGAAGAAGCGCGAGTGCAAGAAGAACGTGGAGATCCTGCATCCCGCGTTCGCTCTGGAAGCCGCTGACATCAAGACCGAGGTCGTGGATACCGTTAAGGCAGCCAAGAAGCTGGTTGACCTGATCGGCGCTGACTTCATCGTGTCCGTTGGCCGTGGTATCTCCAAGGATGTGGAGGGCGGCATCAAGCTGGCCGAGGAGCTGGCTGAGGTCCTGGGCGGCGTCGTGGGTTCCTCCCGCGCCTGCGTGGACGCCGGCTGGATCTCCGCTGACCATCAGGTCGGCCAGACCGGCAAGACCGTCCATCCCAAGGTCTACATCGCTCTGGGCATCTCCGGCGCCATCCAGCACAAGGCTGGTATGCAGGACTCCGAGTGCATCATCGCCGTGAACAAGAACGACACCGCTCCCATCTTCGAGGTGGCTGACTACGGTATCGTCGGCGATCTGTTCAAGGTCGTTCCCGAGCTGATCGAGTCCATCAAGGCTGCCAAGGCCGCCAAGTGATCGGACCCAGCACAATATAAAAAAGAGACGCCCTCGGGCGTCTCTTTTTTGCCCCCGCAAGTCTTTTCCTTGACCTTTCCTCCCGTTTCCTGTATACTGTAAGCACAAAAAAAGGGAGGATGACCTATGCCTTACGTCGCATCGATCGGCCTGTATTTCGTCCCCGTTCTGTGCCTTCTGGGTGCCGGCTGGAGCTATGTCCGCTGGAAAAACGAGGAGGACGAGGCGCTGTCCCAGCGTGCCCGCAAAAACTGTAAGCGCTTCCTCATCGCCGTACCGGTGGCGATCGCCGTGTTCCTGGCGCTGAAGCTCACGTTCCCGATCACATAACAAATAAAAAGCAGCGCAAAGCGCTGCTTTTTGTTTGCTGCTGCAGAATTTTCAGAATTCCGGATAGCCTTCCTTCAGCGCCTCGTCATAGTGCGCCCGGTCGCCGCCGATAAACTTGGGCCGCGTCCGTGCCGCCAGCAGAATGGCGTCGCCGATGTGGTTCTGCGCCAGACGCACCGGCACCGCCACCTTCTTCAGGTGCATACCGATCAGCGTCCCGCCGATGTCCAGTCCCGCGTCGGCTTTGATCTCCTCTACCGCCACCGGGTGGGCGCAGGCCTTATAGGTGGCCGTGGCGAAGGAACTGCCCGCCTTGGGCTGGGGCACCACATTCACGATATCCAGCGTGGGCACGGCCTCATGCTCCACGATGATGGCCCGGTTCAGGTGCTCACAGCACTGGGCGGCGATGTACACGCCCATGGGGCCGAATACACTGTGCAGCCCCGCGAAAATGGCGTCTGCCACCTCCGGCGTGGACCAGCTGCCCACCTTCTTGCCCACCACCTCGCTGGTGCTGCATCCCACCACCACGATCTGGCCCCTATGCAGATGGGCGGCCTCCGCCAGCTCCTGTGCCGCCGCCGCGGCCTGCTGCCGCACCTGCGCCAGCAGCTCTCTGTTCTCTACCTCATGTACGATACCTGCCATAGTATATCCTTCCTTTCTGTGCGCAGCTGCGGCAGGGCAAAAGCCCCGCCGCAGCCGTTTCTTTCACCGTATATAGTTTACCACTGTACGGCCAGCTTGTCCAGAGCCTTGCTGCCCTTCAGCAGCGCCATCAGCACCAGCGCAATGACCAGTCCCACGGCGCCCTGGCCCACATTGGCCAGCACACCGGCTGCCGCGCCCATGCCCAGCTGCAGGGCCAGCGCCTCATAGACGAAGTAGCCCGCCACCATGATGGCCTCGCCGGCAAGTCCGCCCACCACATAGCTGTAGGTCTTGCGGCCCAGAGCCTTCACGATCAGCGCTGCCGCCATGGCGTCCAGGAACTTGATGATCAGCGTGCCGGGCACGAAGGACATATATCCGCCCAGCAGGTCCACCAGCATGGAGCCGATACCAGCCGCCGCGCCGCCCCACCAAGGCCCCAGGATCCAGCCGCACAGCAGCACCAGCCCGTCGCCGATGTGGACATACCCACCGGTGGGCGCGGGGATCTTGATGACCGTGGTGGCCACATAGGTCAGCGCGGCCATGACCGCCGCCATTACCATAGATTTGATCTTCTTGTCGGACATAACACATTCTCCTTTACGGGGCTCTGTTTCATATTTATGGGGGCGGCCCCCGCCCCGCATGGAAACGGGGACCGCCACAGGGGGGGTGAGAGGGTAGCTGTTGAAAAAGCCCTTGCTTTCGTTGACGATTTGTATTATAGTAGCAACTGGTATGATTAAAATATCCATTTTGATTTTACTTGTTAATACCAGATGAAGGAGGGACGGCCCCGTGCTCACCTATACCCTGGACAAGCAGGCGGGCCTCAGCCTGTATGAACAGCTCTACCGCCGGGTGAAGGCGGACATCCTCTCCGGCCGTCTGACAGCAGGGGAGAAGCTGCCCAGCAAACGCGCCCTGGCCGCCCATCTTGAGGTCAGCGTCATCACCGTAAAGAATGCCTACGAACAGCTCATGGCCGAGGGCTATCTCACCGGTGTGGAGAAGAAGGGCTATTTCGTCAGCGCCGTGCTGCCGTCGCCTGCGGCCGTCCCTGCGTCCCCGGACCAGCCGCCTCCGCCCCGCGAGCCTGTCTGGTTCCTGGATCTGGCCACCAACTCCATCGCCGCCGAGGACTTTCCCTTCACCGTCTGGGCCCGACTCATGCGCCAGACCATTCTGGAGCAGGGTACCGGCCTGCTGCGGTCCACGCCGCCGCAGGG
>ULYD01068725.1_pt1 | contig 11326 bp, 12 predicted proteins | sample 1961831 | NCBI WGS metagenome assembly ULYD01 (sample SAMEA4835854, study PRJEB28245) | human gut metagenome | biome: gut microbiome; material: fecal sample | place: Denmark | collected 2008 | reverse complement strand
AAATGGTGATTAACTCAGATATGGTATTAATCACTGATACCAAATCAATGGAAATTCCCAAAGAAGATATGATCACACAATTCCAAGAAATTGTTTCAGAAGCGAAAAAGCGAGACAAGGAACTATTGGATCGTGTGATTCCACAAGTCTATAACCAAGAGATGTTCGGAGAAATTGAAGCTATTTATCCTTTCCGCCATGTCATCTATACCTTATATGCCTCACCAGATAATGCAGAAGAGGTTCTAGAATTCATTTCTAAACACAAGGAAATTGAGGCAGTTACAGTACCTATTGGAGATTCAAGACTAACTCCTGAATTTATTGAGACTGTTCATAAACTTGGGAAACGTGTCTATGTTCATACCATTCATACATATGATGATTTAACGAAGTTAGCTAAAGATAATATAGACGGTTTTTATACTGGATTATTAACTCCTAGAGATGTAGCCTTGTATGAATCAGTTTCAAAATAGAAAAAAAGCTAGTACTTTATAAAAGTGCTAGCTTTTTAAATGTAAACAAACTTATTTCGAATTGAATAACCTGCATAATTTCGCGAAGTTATATGAGGATTTTAGAGCAATATTAGGATGTATTGGAACTTCGGAGAAGTTCGCAGACGTCCGTACTCACCTAAGGAAAGTTTCTAATAAGTTACTGTCTTCAATCTAAAACGATTGCTTAATCAAATGTAAGCTAATCCGTTTATAGATAGTCCGCGTAGGCTTTTTTTAGTTTGCTAAGGAGTTCTTGTTTTTCCTCCTCACTAGCAAAGGAAGCCTGGATGGCATCGACATTGTGCTGGTAAAAGTCAGTTTCCTTGGTTTGGAAATGCTGATGGTAGAGGGCGTATTCCTTGGTGAGGTCGGTATCAGATACAGTCCGGTTATCGGTATTGATACTGATTCGAGCACCTGCTTCCTTCATTTTCAAATAAGGGAAATCCTCTAAAGTCGGCGCTACTTTTGTCTGTAAGTTGCTGGTCAAGCAGAGTTCACCAGTAACCCCATTTTCAATAAAGGATTGGAGTAAGGCTGGTTCATGAGATAGAGCCGTCACGTGGCCATTGCGTTTGATGCCAAATGCAATCGATTGGGCAACAAAGTGTGGGCAATGACACTCACCTGCGTGAAGCGTCATGGGCCGATGGTAACTTTTGACTTGCTCGATTAGAGGTCGAATATCTTCTGGAGAGTAGTTGTGCTCATCTCCAGCAAAGTCAAAACCGACAAAATCTTGATCACTAACTTGGTTGGCTTCTGCCAGGATGCGAGAGGTGAGTTCTTGATCCGACTGGCGCATGCCGCAGACGAGGGCTTTCGCGACAATGCCAAATTCCTCCTGGGCTTGGCGCAGTCCTTCACAGACAGCATCGATAGTTTCTGGAACAGTGAGTCCTTGATCTATGGACAATTCTGGTGCAAAACGGACTTCGATGTAGACGACATTTTCCAGAGCAGCTTGCTTGGCCACATCGTAAGCAGCAAGCGTCAAGGCTTCCTTGGTTTGAAGAAGGGGCCGAATGTAGTCAAAGGCCTCTAAATAGTCCAAAAGATTCTCACAGTGGGCAGGCGCAGTGAACATGGTGCTTGAGCTCCTCATCGCTAGCAGGTAGGTCAATATGGGCCATGGCTGCCAGTTGGCGAATGATTGGAAGCGACAAGGAACCGTCTAAGTGACAGTGCAATTCTGTCTTTGCCAAACTATGAAAATCGATCGTGGACATGGTTTTCTCCTTAAAATTGTATTTTTTCTATACTATCATTTTGACAAAAAAAGTCAAGTAGCCTTCGCGTAGCAGATCTTTGAAAGGGAGCCCGATATTTGATATGCTAGGAGTAGCGAAATAAAGGAGAAGAAAGATGTCAGACTATCAATTACCAGAAGTATGGAAAGTACCGAGCCAAATGGGAGGAGCTTGGGGTGGCTTGAACCAACCAACAGCAGGTGCCCGCTTTGAACAAACCCTTCCAAAAGGGGATCAACCTTTCCAACTCTATACCCTTCCAACACCCAATGGAATCAAGGCTACCATTATGCTGGAGGAACTCAAAGAGTTGGGAGTGGATGCAGGCTATGACGCTTATCGGATCAAGATTGGTGAGGGAGATCAGTTTGGTAGTGACTTTGTAGCCATCAATCCTAACTCGAAAATTCCAGCCATGTTGGATCAATCAGGAGAGGAAGCCATTCGTGTCTTTGAATCAGCCAATATCCTCCTGTATCTAGCTGAAAAATTTGGCCAATTAATCCCGACTGATCTGGCTAAACGGACAGAAGTGCTCAACTGGCTCTTCTGGCAGACGGGTGCGGCACCATTTTTAGGGGGAGGCTTTGGTCATTTCTTCCATTATGCGCCGGAGAAAATCGAGTATGCTATCAATCGCTTTGCCATGGAAGCCAAACGTCAATTGGACCTGCTGGACAAGGAACTGGCCACCAAACCTTATATCGCAGGGGATGACTATACCATTGCAGATATTGCCATCTGGTCTTGGTATGGGCGTCTAGCCCAAGACAAGGTCTGGGACCGTGCCGGAATTTTCCTAGATGTGAAGGAATACAAGCATTTGCAAGCTTGGACAGAGAAAATCGCCAATCGCCCAGCTGTGAAACGTGGCTTGGAAGTAAGCTATAAGGAAATTAACTAAAGTCTAATATCGGCTTGTTGAGGATGATAGCGAGAGTTTCCGCCGTGAGTATAGCACATGAAACGTATAAGTTTCATGTGCCCGGAAGTTTTGAGACATTAGACTCAAAACTTAGTCATGGAACTTTGAAGAAGTTCGCTGACGTCCGGACTCACCTAAGGAAAGTCTAAAGTAATACCTTTCCATAATAGACAAGGCGCCGTCGCGCCTTTTTTTAATGGTGCAAACATGGTATACTTAAGGATGGAATAAAAGTTTAGAAAGTAGCACATGGAATTTACGAAATTATCAAATCGCTTGGACTTGGTGGCTAGCTTCGTCCCAGCTGGAGCGCGTCTGTTGGACGTGGGGAGTGACCATGCTTATCTGCCAATCGCCCTCTTACAAGAAGGCAAGATTGAGGCTGCCATTGCTGGGGAAGTGGTAGAGGGGCCCTATCAGTCTGCCCTGCAAAATGTCGCCGATAATGGCTTAGAGGACAAGATTGAAGTCCGCCTAGCCAATGGATTGGCTGCCTTTGAACCGTCTGATGGCATTTCCTGTATTACCATTGCTGGCATGGGAGGACGCTTGATTGCTGATATCCTAGCAGCAGGTCTTGAGAAATTAGCTGGTGTCTCTCGCTTGGTCCTGCAACCCAATAATCGAGAGGATGAACTGCGGGCTTGGTTAGTAGATCATGATTTCCGCATTATCGATGAAGCTATCTTGGAAGAAAATGAGAAGTTCTATGAGATCCTTGTGGTGGAACAGGGTTCTCAAGAGTTGACAGCCAAGGAACTACGCTTTGGACCCCATTTGATGCGGGAACAAGCTCCAGCCTTTGTCCAAAAGTGGTCCAAGGAAGTAGAGAAATTAGCCTTTGCCTTGGAGCAGGTCCCAGTTGAGAATCAATCTGCCAGAGCATCGTTAGAAGAGCGCATCGCTCACATCAAGGAGGTTCTACATGTTAGCAAGTGAAGTCATCAAACGCTATGAAGCCTATTGTCCTCAGGAGTTCTCCATGGAGGGAGATGTCCGTGGGCTACAGGTCGGTACGTTGCAAAAAGACATCCACAAGGTCATGGTAGCTCTAGATATCCGCGAGCAGACAGTGGCAGAAGCTATCGCCCATGGGGTGGACTTGATCATCGTCAAGCACGCACCGATTTTCCGTCCCATCAAGGACTTGGTAGCAGATCGGGCTCAAAATCAGATCTATATCGATTTGATCAAGCATGATATCGCGGTCTATGTCAGCCATACCAATATTGACATTGTCCCAGATGGTCTCAACGATTGGTTTTGCCAGCTCTTGGAAATTGAAGATACAGAACCCCTCAGTATGACGGGAGAAGGGCTCGGAATTGGTCGCATCGGTCGGGTAGCTACTCAAACCTTTGGACAGTTGGCTAGCAAGGTTAAAGAAACCTTTGGCTTAGATGCTTTGCGCATAGTCAGTTATGACCAGGCAGATTTGGAACGGGTCATTGAGCGTGTTGCTATCTGTGGAGGAAGTGGCCAGTCCTTTTACAAGGATGCTCTCGCTAAGGGAGCAGAGGTCTATATCACAGGAGATATTTACTACCACACGGCTCAGGACATGCTGAGCGATGGCCTCTTGGCCTTGGACCCAGGTCACCATATCGAAGTTCTCTTTGTGTCAAAATTAGTAGAAAAGCTCAATCAGTGGAAGGCTGAGGAAGCCTGGGAGATTGAAGTGATTGGCAGTCAAGCCAGCACCAATCCTTTTTACCATATCTAAGGGGTCATGATGAAAGTTGCGATTATTGGTGCAGGGATCGTGGGATCCACTGCAGCCTATTATTTATCCAAGGAAGCACAGATAGATGTCACCGTCTATGATCACGGAGTAGGCCAAGCAACCAAGGCAGCGGCTGGGATCATTAGCCCTTGGTTTTCTAAGCGGCGAAACAAGGCCTGGTATCGCCTGGCTCGGCTAGGAGCTGATTTCTACCAAGAATTAGTAGAGGACCTAGCCAAAGACGGAATCAAAACAGACTTTTACCAGCAGACAGGGGTCTATCTTCTTAAGAAAAAGGAAGAGAAATTAGATGAACTCTATCAGTTGGCGCTGAGTCGACGGGAAGAATCTCCCTTAATCGGGGACTTGGCAATTTTGACTAAGGAAGAAGTAGCCCAGCAATTTCCTGATCTACAAGGCTTTGAGAAGCTCCTTTATGCCTCAGGTGGAGCCCATGTAGAAGGAGCCCTTCTGACAGAAACCCTTCTTCAGGCAAGTGGGGCAAGAGTCATCAAGGAAGAGGTTGCTCTCTCCGTCACGGATCATGGCTATCAGATAGCAGGAGAGAGCTATGACCAAGTCATCCTAGCGACAGGAGCCTGGTTGGGGCAAATCCTTGAGCCACTCGGCTACCAAGTAGATGTCCGTCCGCAAAAAGGACAGTTGAGGGATTATCAGCTAGACCTATATACGGATAATTATCCTGTGGTTATGCCAGAAGGAGAGCTATATATCATTCCCTTCCAGCAAGGCAAGATCAGTATGGGAGCTACTCATGAGAATGAGATGGGCTTTGACCTGTCGATGGATCAAGCTTTGCTGAATCAAATGGAAGAAGAAGCCTTGACCTACTATCCAAAACTAGCTCAAGCGACAGTTGTCGGTGAGCGCGTGGGTACCCGGGCCTACACCAGCGACTTCTCGCCCTTTTGGGGAGCACTTCCCGATCAAGCTGGTATTTATGTCGCCAGTGGCCTAGGTTCGTCTGGCCTCACAACTGGTCCCCTTATTGGGTGGCACCTGGCCCAACTAGTGGCAGGAGGAAAGGTGCGCCTAGATCCAGCAGATTATCCAGTTGAACAATATGTAACGAAGTAGGCTGGGACAAAAGTCCTAGCCTCTCATTTGTCTTTGGATTGTCGAGCAAGACGCAGTGGTTGAGTGGGCTCTACTACAAGGTAAGATTTTCAGACGGCTCAGTCAAGGAGCAGTAATCTATTTGAATCATGAGTAAGACCAATGCGAACAATTCTACAACACTCATCTCCTGTCATCACCTTGTAACACAAATGCAAGGTGACTTTTTTATATAAACATGATAAAATAAGGGTAATGACTACGTAGAAAGGCCTAACATTATGAAAGGTATTATTTTAGCAGGGGGCTCAGGAACTCGCTTATATCCATTGACACGTGCGGCTTCTAAACAATTGATGCCCATTTATGACAAACCGATGATCTACTATCCGCTGTCAACCCTTATGTTGGCTGGGATCAAAGATATCCTGATCATCTCGACCCCTCAAGACCTTCCTCGTTTTGAAGAGCTTCTTGGAGATGGCTCTGAACTAGGAATTTCTCTCTCTTATGCAGAGCAACCAAGTCCAGATGGTTTGGCTCAAGCCTTCATCATCGGGGAAGACTTTATCGGTGACGATCATGTTGCCCTCATCCTTGGGGACAATATCTTCCACGGAAATGGCTTAACCAAGATGTTGCAACGGGCAGAAGCGAAGGAAAAAGGAGCGACTGTCTTTGGTTACCAAGTTAAAGATCCTGAACGCTTTGGTGTGGTAGAGTTTGACGCGGATATGAATGCTATCTCTATCGAGGAAAAACCAGAACATCCAAAATCCAACTTTGCAGTGACCGGACTTTACTTCTATGACAATGATGTGGTAGAAATTGCCAAAAACATCAAACCAAGCCCTCGTGGAGAGCTTGAAATCACTGATGTTAACAAGGCCTATTTGGAGCGTGGAGATCTCTCTGTTGAGCTCATGGGCCGTGGCTTTGCATGGTTGGATACTGGAACTCACGAAAGTCTCTTGCAAGCATCTCAATATATCGAAACTGTTCAACGCTTGCAAAATGTCCAAGTAGCCAACCTTGAGGAAATCGCCTATCGTATGGGCTATATTACTAAAGAGCAAGTCTATGAATTGGCTCAACCTCTGAAGAAAAACGAATACGGACAATATTTGCTCCGTTTGATTGGAGAAGCTTAATGACAGAACAATTTTTCGAGAAAGAATTAGCAGCCCGCAAGATTGAAGCGATCCCAGGTTTAATGGAGTTTGATATTCCAGTTCGTGGGGATAACCGTGGTTGGTTCAAGGAAAACTTCCAAAAAGAGAAGATGCTTCCTCTTGGTTTTCCAGAAACCTTCTTTGCGGAAGGCAAGTTGCAAAACAATATTTCATTCTCTCGTAAGAATGTTTTGCGTGGCTTGCATGCAGAGCCTTGGGACAAGTACATCTCTGTAGCAGATGAAGGTAAGGTTCTTGGAACTTGGGTAGACCTTCGTGAAGGTGAGACCTTTGGGAACACCTACCAAACTGTGATTGATGCTTCTAAAGGAATATTTGTCCCTCGTGGCGTTGCCAATGGATTCCAAGTTTTGACGGATAAAGTGGCTTATACGTACTTAGTCAATGACTACTGGGCATTGGAGCTCAAGCCAAAATATGCATTTGTTAATTACGCAGACCCAAGCCTAGACATCCAATGGGAAAACTTGGAAGAAGCTGAAGTCTCAGAAGCAGATAAGAATCACCCACTGCTCAAAGACGTCAAACCCTTAAAAGCAGAAGATTTGTAATTTTTTTATGAAAAAATTTTTGGAATCTCGGGAATTAAAAAAAATACAAATACATCAAATATTATCTATTGTTTTATTATCCCTTGTTGTAACTTTAAAAGGAATTTTTAACTCTGCAAATTCATTTCAATTTTTAGAATGTTTTTCAATTGGTATATCTGCTTTTTTGATTAGTTTTATGGGAATGTTTGCTAACGAAATTATTTTTAACGATTGGAAAGAAGTTTTTAATAAAAAAAGTAGAGGAGAGAAATTTTTCTTTCTTATAATGCCAATTATTATGTTGTTATTAATTTTAGCTTTTAATTATCTATTTACTAAACTTCCAAATTTTTCAAATTATTTGGCTGAAATGCTTGATTCACTGCAAGCTAATTCTTTGAAAAAAATCCCTGAAATATTTATTTATTTTGTTACTGTGTTTTGGAACTTTTTATGTTATACAACAACTAGTATGATGATTTCCCTGGAATTAACATTTATTGGGATTATAAACTTTGATAAGATTTCAGGATATTATTCACAGATTGGAGACAAGAAAAAATGACTGAATACAAAAACATCATCGTAACCGGTGGCGCTGGTTTCATCGGTTCAAACTTCGTACACTATGTCTACAACAACCATCCAGACGTGCATGTGACTGTCCTTGACAAACTCACTTACGCTGGTAACCGTGCTAACATTGAAGAAATCCTTGGGGATCGTGTTGAATTGGTTGTGGGTGATATTGCTGACGCTGAATTGGTCGATAAATTGGCTGCTAAGGCCGATGCTATCGTTCACTACGCAGCTGAAAGTCACAATGATAATTCATTGAATGATCCATCACCATTTATCCACACCAACTTCATCGGTACTTACACACTTTTGGAAGCGGCTCGCAAGTACGATATTCGTTTCCACCACGTATCAACAGATGAGGTGTATGGAGACCTTCCATTGCGTGAAGATCTTCCTGGACATGGGGAAGGTCCTGGAGAAAAATTCACAGCAGAGACCAAATACAACCCATCATCCCCTTATTCATCAACTAAGGCTGCTTCAGACTTGATCGTGAAGGCTTGGGTTCGTTCCTTCGGTGTTAAAGCAACGATTTCAAACTGCTCAAACAACTACGGGCCATACCAACACATTGAAAAATTTATCCCACGTCAAATCACCAATATCTTGTCTGGCATCAAGCCAAAACTTTACGGTGAAGGGAAGAACGTCCGTGACTGGATCCACACCAACGACCACTCAACTGGTGTTTGGGCGATTCTTACTAAAGGCCGTATCGGTGAAACTTACTTGATCGGTGCTGACGGTGAAAAGAACAACAAGGAAGTGCTGGAATTGATCCTTGAAAAAATGGGTCAACCAAAAGACGCCTACGACCGTGTAACAGACCGTGCTGGTCATGATTTGCGCTATGCCATCGATTCAACCAAATTGCGTGAAGAATTGGGTTGGGAACCACAATTTACAAACTTCGAAGCAGGTTTGGAAGACACCATCAAGTGGTACACAGACCACCAAGACTGGTGGAAGGCTGAAAAAGAAGCTGTAGAAGCCAACTACGCGAAAACACAAAAAGTTTTGAAATAATAATGAAGAAAGTCCGAGTGGAAAATTGCTTGGGCTTTTTCTTTTATTTTCTGAAAATAAGTGATTACCCTTTCATCTATGGTATAATAGGATCAGTTTGAAAATATTTATCGATTAGGAGGAATAGATGAATCAAAAAGATTGGGTTGACTATTTTGAAGCACTTCATAACCGGAAGCCGAGTCTGCAAGAGTTTCAAAATGCACGAGCGAATGGCGAGTTTGTAGTGGAACGAAAAGAGACCGTTCCTGAAGCACCAGTTCCATCAGCGGTCGCCTCACGAGAGAATAGTGAGCAGGTTCAAATGCCGTCACAAGTGGAGTCAAGTCCTGAGACTCCAGCTATCAAACGTTTTAGTGTGAAATGGAATAAACAGACAAAATGGGCTTTATCAGGTGTAGGAATACTAGCTGTTATTGCACTGGCTTACTTCTTTTTCTTCCAACCGACTCCAAGTTTGGAAGGAATTTGGGTTGGTCCTGCTGATTCAACAGCAGTGGTTTATGAATTAAATCAAGAAGAGCCACGATCGTATGGTAAGTATAAGATTGAGAAAGTTTATAAAGGAAATGAAGCAAAACAAGAGTTTCAGAAAGCTTTAAACCAATTAAACTACTCCAAGCTGAAAACCTTAGCAGATGTTGATAGTAAATTTGACCTCCACACGAGGGAAGTTGTCATCATTAAAGACGAGCATGGGCTTGTTTATAATCTACTCCAAAGCAATGGAACCAATGTAATTTTGACCAATGACTTGATGGATTTGGTTACCTATAGTGATCATTCAGAGAGCTTTAAAAAGAATGCTATTTTTCACAAGACAGAAATTCCTAAAGTGCTAGTTGGGAAATGGAAAATTGAGCGTTCTTATGATGATGAAACCAATTATCTTGAATTAAATGATCGTGGTATTCTTACTTATAGTGAATATGATAGTAGCGAAGGTACGGCTTTTTATAGTCTAGAAGAGCTCCAAAAGATGCCTTCAACTAAGTTTGATCAAGAAAAGACAGCTGACAAAGTGAAAGAGGTCTATGAAGATCTTCAAGATGCGGTCGATTCCCAAGATTACCAGCTAACTAGTATGAAAGACGTGTACAAGCAACTAGGATCTGATTTTTATTATGTCCCTGTAAATGGAGGGAAGACAGTCCTTGTTTTCACAGAAGACTATCATTTAGTTGAAAAATTGGAAAAAGTGAAATAAATTAGAAGGACCGTAAGGTCCTTTTCTTTTATTTTCTGAAAATCACAAAATAAACCATGGATTTGTGGTATAATATGGTTAGTTTTTATAATGAATCAATAAGGGGGATATGATGAATCAAAAAGATTGGGTTGAATATTTTGAAGCGGTCAATGGTCGCAAGCCAAGTATGCAAGAATTTCAAGAAGCGCGTGAAAAAGGGGAGTTTGTCGTAGAGCGAAAAGAAGCGCCGACTCCAACAACTGAGGCACCAGCTCCAGCCACTGAAGCGCAGGCTCATGCTCAGGAAGCACCTGTTACACCTAGCGCACCTCTTTCACAAGAGCAGCCAACTTCTGTCCAACCGCAGCCATCGGCGAAAACCTTACAACCTGTTCCAAGACCGAAAAAATTGACATTTTCTTTTAATAAACAAACCCAAATTGGGGCTGCAGTTGCGGGACTTGTCGCAGTGATTGCCTTTGCTTGGTTCTTTTTCTTTTCAGGTGGGCCAAGTCTAGATGGTGTTTGGTTGAGAAATACGGATTCTAGTCCGATCACTTATGAACTAAGTGGAAAGAAACAAAAAGTCAATGGTAGCGAGACCATCAAAAAGGTTCTCAAGGGCAATGAAGCGAAAAAAGAATTTAATACCGCACTTTCTTTGTTAAATGCAACAGACTTGCATTCACTTGCGGATGTCGATAAGAAATTTAACCTGAAGACAACAGAAATTGTTGTTATTAAGTCTGGTGGGAACACACGCTATAACTTGCTCCAAAAAGACGGAAGCAATATTATTTTAAGAAATGATTTATTCGACTTGAAAACTTATAAGTCATACAAAGGAAACTTTGAAGATAATTTGGTCTATCACAAGGTTGAAACACCAAAGGCCATGGTTGGAAAATGGAAGAATGTGACAGAAGGAGATAATACAACTGTTCAGATTTCAGATCACGGAATTATTAGTGATAAGTATTACGATAGCAAGGCTTACGCATTCTATTCTCTAGCTGATTCAGAAAAGTATGATGGAGACACGACTTCTAAAGAAGAGATCGAACACACATTTGAAGTAATTCAAGAAGCGGTGAAATCACAAGGTTATCAAGTGAAGAGCGCTAAGGAAGTCTATATACAAGCTAATTCAAATTATTGTTTCGTACCTGTAAACGGTGGAAAGAATATACTCGTCTTACGTGGTGGTAATGAATTTGCCGCAAAATTAGAAAAAGTGAAATAATGAAAGGACCGCAAGGTCCTTTTTGTTTCCAAATTTCTGACTGAAAAACTATTCATGTCTAGGCAAAAATATGGTAAAATGG
>ULYD01040556.1_pt1 | contig 11371 bp, 10 predicted proteins | sample 1961831 | NCBI WGS metagenome assembly ULYD01 (sample SAMEA4835854, study PRJEB28245) | human gut metagenome | biome: gut microbiome; material: fecal sample | place: Denmark | collected 2008 | reverse complement strand
GAACAACACCGTAACCACGACTTTCAGCGTATTCTTGGATAGCTGCACCGATATCACCGATACGGTTACCGACTACCGCTTGTTCAATACCAAGGTACATAGCCTCACGTGTTACTTCCATAAGTTTTTTAACTTCATCAGATGGCGTTCCAATCGCATAAGCCCAACATGAGTCAGCCAAACCGCCAGAATATGATTCCGTGTATTTTTTAACCTGAGCAACATTGTCAAAATCCAATTTTGACACATCAAGGACTGACTTATCGATAGGTTCTGACAAGACCATATCAACCTTCAAGAGGTCACCATCTTTCAAAATATAGTGACGTGGAAAGGCATGTGCCACTTCGTCATTAAGGCCACAGCATGTCGCATAGGGGTAATCCATAATGCTTCCCTCAACCCCAATCTGAAGGGGAAGGACATTCTCTTCTTTACAACGACGACGCACATACTCTTCCACTTCCCACATATCTACTCCTGGTTTCAAGAGGTCACGTAGACCAATGTGAATGCTAGCAAGAAAATCCCCTGCCCTATCCATTGCTTCAATTTCACGTGCTGATTTTAATGTAATCATTGTTTTCTCCGTTTCCTTTATATCTTTTATTTTTAGTTACTAAGTTTTCTTAACCACAACGACTGATTTGCAGACGGTATGATTTCCGTGAGTAACCATAAGGTCCAGATGGGCTCTACGTCTGGTTTCAGCAATAATACTTGGTGTAATCGTCACCTTGTCATCGATCTGAGCTGCCTGAAGAAAGTAAAACATCATCTCTTCAATCACAAGACCATTTTGTTCCTGCTTTTCCATGATACGATAGACAACCTCTTTAACCATCTCTGCAAGAACACCCTGAGTGAGGTTTCCAGAATTGTCAATCATAGTGGGCTCGACCTCAAAGCTGAAAGCATGCTTGTCCTGGTTTAGGTTAGCTATCATTTGATCGCTAAAGGTGTGCAAGTTGCCACGATTATTGTCCTGAAGTTCTTCCAAAACCTGACGACGGGTGATAACACCTAGATAGTGTTTTTCTTCATCCACAACAGGAATGATATCAAAGTCCTCAAAAATCATCTTTTGGGCCACAGTTGCCAGACTAGTCTCAAGTCGTGTCACCGTCGGCTTGGTCATTATTGCCTTGAGCATGGTCGTCGGTTGCTGATTAGACACATCTCGCATGGTCACAATCCCAATCACCTTGTCAGCCTCAGACAGAATAGGAAAACGCACCAAGTTCGTCCGTTTCACCAAATTCTGAAAATCCCTGACTGTCATTTCTGGAGTCATGTAGTTGTAGTCTTCTCGTCTGGTATAGACTTGAGCTACAGTCTTGATGTCTGTTTTGATACGGACATTCGAAAGTGCCTGGTTAATCATGGTTGCCACGGTAAAAGTATCGTAAGTTGTTACCATGACTGGAAATTGCTTCAAACGTGAAAGCTCTTTAACCCTATCGGAAACCTGAAAGCCCCCCGTCACTAGAATAGCATTATTGTGTTCTAGGGCAAGCAATTGAATATCCTCACGGTCCCCAACAATAAGAAGATCTCCTTTGGTTAGATAACGGGTGATATTCTCAATAGTCATGGCTCCGATATAGAACTTACTGAAGACACGTTCCAGACCTTCATGACCAGAGATAACCTCAGACTCTGTAATCTCCGCAATCTCCGCAAAGGTCAGCTTATCAAGGCGAACCTGGACTTTCTTTTCAATTCGAACTGTCCCACTCCGAGGACGTGTCTCAACCAACCCTCGATTTTCAGCTTCTTTAATTGCTCGATAGGCAGTTCCATCAGAAACCTGTAAGTGATTCGAAATACTACGCACACTAACACGCTTACCGATAGGTAAGGCCTCTAGATAATCTAGAATTTCTTGATGTTTACTCACAGTTCTCCTCCTTCTCAAAGCGGAGATAATCACGCATGGTACGGGTGTATCGGTCTGCTCCCTTAAAGCGGGACACAAGTTTAAAGCCAGACTTCTCCGCTACACGAATCGATGCCTTATTTTCCAAGTGGGCAATAAGAATAATACGATCCATTCCCATAGCTGTCAAAGCCAAATTTGACAGACAAGTAACTGCCTCTGTCATTAAGCCTCTACCCCAGTATGAGGCATTCAAAAAATAGCCAAGCTCTGCAGTCCGTTTCTGGACATCTATCTTTTCAAAACGAACGACGCCAATCATCTTTTCTAACTCTTTATCTACAATAGCCCATACACCTAGAGGCTCCTTCATGAAGTAATGAACCAAAAGGCAATCCGTTTCATGCTGTGTTTGAGTAGCAGGAAAGAAAAATTGTAGATTCTGAGGATTTGATACAATTTCGTGTAAATCAAAACGATCCAAAAAGATGAGTGGTCTAAAAGAAAGGCGCTCCGACTCAAAGAAGGCAAAAGCACCCAGACTAGTCCAAATATCCATGGTAGTATTATAACACAGTTTTAGAAATGGAAAAAGGCTCAACCACTAGGGGTTGAACCTTAGACTTAATCTTCAATCAAACGAATATCTGCACCAAGGTCAGAAAGTTTCTCAATGATATTTGAATACCCACGAAGGATAAACTCAATATTGGTAATTTCAGTTTGACCTTCTGCCATAAGACCTGCCGTAACAAGCGCAGCACCTGCACGCAAATCACTGGCTTTTACTGGCGCACCTGAGAGTTGCGTTGGACCATTGTAAACAATTTGTCCACCGAGTACCTGAATATCAGCACCCATACGAGCCAATTCAGGAACGTGGTTCACACGCTTCTCATAAATCGTATCAATAATTTTTCCTCGACCACTTGCTTTCAGTAACAAAGGTGTCATCGGTTGTTGTAAATCCGTCGCAAAACCTGGATAAGGCGATGTCTTAATGTCAACAGGTTTTAAATCACCTTGCTCTTCAACAAAGATGGCATCTTCTTCAACTGTCATACGAACACCCATTGCTTCAAGTTTAGCGATAAAACTTTCAAGGTGTTCATAAAGAACATTTTTAACCTTAATTCCCTTACCGATAGCCGCGGCCATAGCAATGTAGGAACCCGCTTCAATACGGTCTGGAATAACCTGATGACGAGTGCCATGCAAGCTCTCTACACCTTCAATCGTGATGACTTCTGTACCAGCGCCACGAACACGTGCGCCCATATTGTTAAGAAGAGTTGCTACATCAATAATCTCAGGTTCACGCGCCGCATTCTCAATGACCGTACGACCGTCAGCCTTAGCTGCTGCCAACATGGTATTAATCGTTGCTCCAACACTGACCGTATCCATGTAGATATGAGCACCCTTAATGCGTTGACTAGCATCAGTCGCAATACGCATAGATTCGTCTTCATAGGAAATGCTAGCACCCATCGCTTCAAAAGCTTTAAGGTGAAGGTCAATAGGACGTGGTCCCAAATCACAACCACCAGGCAAACCTACTGTTGCTTGACCGTAACGTCCAAGCAAGCTACCGTAGAAATAATAAGAAGCACGAAGACTGTTAATCTTACCAAATGGCATTGGCATATCCTTAACGCCTCGTGGATCAATTTCGAGTGTTTCGCCATCACGCTTAACAGAACCACCCATTACTTCTATAATTTCAATTAGGTTATCGACGTCGCTGATTGCTGGGACCCCGTCAAGAGTAACCACTCCATCAGATAAAATGATGGCTGGAATCAATGCAACAACTGAATTTTTAGCACCTGATACTGTAACTTCTCCCTGAAGTTTCTTACCACCATTGATGATAATTTTACGCATACTGTTCAATCTTTCTTATACTGGAATATTAGCTTTTACATTCTACCATAGATTGAGGTGCATGACAAATTAAGAACTCTAACAATTATCGGACAGTTTCACTTGACCATTTAAACCAGCCCTTAAAACGGATGGCTCCGTCTTTATCTGTTCGTAAAATTTTAATGTGGCGTTGCTTAAAACGTTCTATTGTTTCATCATTTGGATGTTTATAACGATTGTTCTCACCAGCTGAAACAAGTGCAAGGGAGGGGTGCAGCTGGTCCAAAAAAGCTTCAGACGAAGAACCTTTTGAACCGTGGTGTCCAGCTTTGAGGACGCTTGCCCTTAAAGTTGGATAGCTAGCCATCAGTTCCTCCTCTCCTTCTTTTTCCAAATCACCGGTAAACAGAAAACTGCTTCCTAATAGCTTTCCGTAAAGAACTATCGAATCATTGTTACCACCATCACCAATTTTATTGGGATAAAGAACCTGTAGATTGCTTCCCATCATAGGTAATTTGTCGCCAGCCTTTAGAGTGTGAACTGGGCATTTTATAGTCCGAAGTCTTTTAACAAAGCTAGACTTAGTCAAAGCCCCCTGACTGACACAGATTTCCTTAATCTTAAAACACTTGGCCACTTCTTCCAAATCACCAATATGGTCTGTGTCCGTATGCGTCAGGACCAGATAATCAATTTGAGACACTCCTCTAGCCTCTAGATAGGGAATCAAGGTTTTCTCCGCATTGCTCGTCTGGCTAGACTCTTGCCATTTTTCCTTAGTCCCAAACGTCACCCTGCCACCCACATCAATTAGGATAGTCTCGCCTTTCATACTCCTCAGGAAAATACTATCTCCCTGACCCACGTCAACCACAGTCACCTCATTGGTTAAAGGATGTTTGACCCAGACCATCAAAAGTCCAAAAATCATCAAAAGGCAAATCCTAAACTGAGGCTTTTTCCAAAAATCAAAGAGCAAAATCAATACAGCTATCATCAAGCCAAACTGAAACAAACTAGGTTTCCCTAAAATCAAAGGTTGACCTATCCAGGATTGTATCCAAGTCAAAAAGGACTCCATCCATTCAAAAAGTGGGTTGATTTGAGAAAAGATTACCAGTCCTGAGAGGGCAAAGAATACTGTCAATACAGGCAAGAGAAAGCTATCAAATACTATGGAAAAAATCGCTGTTAGAATTAAACTAACTGGTTGAAAGGTTCCATAATAGTAAGTTAGAAAGGGCAAAATCCCAATACTCAATACCAAGCTCGTATAGATTGATTTCTTTAAAGATGACAAGTCCTCAAAATCAAACAAACACAACAAGAAGGCATAGGAACAACTTAATACACCTCCCACTGTTAAGAGAAAATGAGGTAACAAGAGAAACAATAGAAGCAAGGTTATTCCCATATTGTCCAGTTTTTTAATACCAAACTCAGCCAGCAAACTTTGAACCAAGGAACGTAGGACTGAAGCTGTCCATCCTGTCATTAGGCCATAACATAAGGAAAAAGGCAGCAAGACGATAAATAGATAATCTTTAGGAAGACCTAAGCGTAGGAGACCGTAGCGAAACCATCCCAGAAAAAAGCCCACTTGCATCCCCGAAAGTGCGAATAGATGAATAATACCTAAACTTGTGTAAAGCTGACTCTGCTCATCGAACTCCTTATCCAAATACCCAAAGAGCAGGCCTGTCATATAGTGTCTCATAGGACTAGGAAAGTGCGTCTGGATATGAACCAAAGCCCTCCTCCTCAGTTGATGGAAAAAAGCTAGGGGAGATAGAGATTTTTGAGGTACCACTTGGTCCAAGCGCTCAATCTGAGCGATTCGATAAATGCTTTGACTGGCTAGATAAGACTGATAATTAAACCCTTGAAAATTACGTTGACCAGTTGCTGGGGTTAACGTAATTTTCCCTTTTAATACTAGCGTTTGACTAGTAGTCTTGAAAAAATGCTGCTCCTTCTCAGATTTGAGTCGGTAAAAAACCTGATAGTTTTGTCCCTTGGCCTTACCGATAGCGGATAATTGCTCACCATTAACCGATAGCGTATCAGCAACCAGAGTCACCTGATTGATTTCAGCAGGGGCTTGTTTATCTTGTATGCTAGCTCTATGATGCAAGAATAAAAAGTAGACCAAAAAGAAACTACCTACAAGTCCCACCAACTTTAGGGCTGCCTTATTCTTCCAATGATGCTTCAAAAAACAGACCATCAGAAAGACAAAAGTCCCAATAGCATAAACATTAGTGACAAAAATCGTAAAATAAAGGGCAGCTATTAAAAGAGACAAGGAAAAAAGATTGATTGGAGCTTTTTTAAGCCACATAGATGGACTCTCTGATTTTATCTAACGTTTTATCACCAATTCCTGAAACATTTTTCAGGTCATCTACGGACTGAAAGCCACCATGACTTTCGCGATAGGCGATGATATCCTCTGCTCGCTTAGCTCCAATTCCAGAAATCGTTTGCAATTCCTCTGCAGTCGCTGTATTTAAGTTAATTTTCCCATCCTTAGCATTAGTTTGCCCTCCTTTGTCAGACACCTGACTAGTTCCTGATTGACCAAGGACAGAAAGGTTTTCATCCTTAGTTGCCACATAGATCACCTCTTCGTCTGACAAGCTTGCGGCTAAATTAACACTCTTAGCATCCGCATCCTCGGTCATTCCCCCAGCGGCTTTGATGGCGTCAGTCACTCTAGTGCCCGCTTTTAGCGTATAAACCCCTGGCTTGACTACGGCTCCTTTAACATCCACTGTTACTTTTGACTTATCCTTTTCACTTTCTTCAGTCTTTGACTGAGAAGACACTTCAGTAAGTGATTTTGACCCTTGTTTGGATGAGGAGGTTGACAATGTTGTCACATCTGTATAAGACGTCTCCGCCTCCATGCTGTTGCCGGCACCACAAGTCATCCATAGAAAGAAGCAAAAAATCACCATCAGTACAGCGATGACACTCACAAACAGACGATTATCTTTGATATAGGCTAGAATCTTTTCCTTCACGCTATTCTCCTTAATTGATATATTTTCTTTCTTATTCGTAAAAAATTTTAAAAATATATCAAAAAGTAAAAAACTCTATCAGATCTATGTCTGATAGAGTTTTTAGCTTAATTCTGAGTTTCTTTGGCACGGTGTTTTTCAGGATTCCAAACAAAGCTAGCTACATATGAGAAAGCCATGGTCAAAAGTACCGCAATGATAGCCACAATACCGAGAGGTACTCGGTAAATATAAGTCAAAGGATTGGGTTTCTTGCCTGTTTGATAACTCAAAGCTTCCTCATCAAGGCGATCAAATTCAGACTGGATACGACTAGCAACCTCTTGGATATTTTCGTCATTCAAACGCTTCAAATCTGAAATATCAATGGGATTACCATAGTTCATATCCACACGTTCACCTGTCAAGAGCCCCTTGAGTTCACGAGGTCCTTGATAGACAACCGGCATAATCTTAACCTTAGCCATCTTAGCGATAACTGCAACCCCACCCTTAACATCAGATGAATGGCGGCTACCACTTGGGAACATAATCAAACTACGGTTACTCTTCTTAAGCATGTTAACAGGGTACTTGATAGCTTCTTGACCAGGATTTTCACGGTCAATTGGGAAGGCTCCGCACATACGGATCCACCAACCAAAGATACGATTCTTGAAGAGTTCTTTCTTAGCCATGAAAATAAACTGCTTAGGACGAGCTGAAAAAGCCATATAAACAGGGTCCCACCAAGTTCGGTGCGGAGCAACCAAGATATAGTTTTCGTCCTTGTTCAATAATTTATCGCGATTGTGGTAATGGGCATTCCCATTGATAATCCATAGAAGGAAGACAACAAGCCCACGTAAATAAGCGTAAAACACGTTTTTACCTCTTTTTCTACAATTTTTTTACTATTATACCAAAAAAAGGAGCGCTTTTTTCATCGAATTTCTTTGTAAACTATTGAAAATGGTGTGGCACTTTCTAATAGTTTGAGCTATAATGTAACTATGAAAAAAAGTATTGAGATTATAGGGAAAAATAGAAAGGCACTTAATCTTTGCCTTATTATTGCAAACTTGGCTGTTCTGGCTATCCTAGGATTTGTCCTATTCCAACGCCATAACACGAAATCTGAACAAGTAGCCAAGGCTGAAAAGACTGAACAAGTCGCTAATAGCACAAGCTCATCTTCAGAAAAAGCTAAAAAAGAGGATAAAACACAACTCAAAAAAGGAAGCAACCACAGCATTGAGGCGTCTGACTACGCCTATGATGTCACTGCCGTTAATAACACTATCCGAGGAAAATCAGATGATGTTAAGGGTAAGGTAGTCTTTTTAACCTTTGATGATGGGATTGATCCCACTTTGACACCACAAGTCATGGATATCCTGAAAGAGTATGGCGTTCACGCAACCTTCTTCCACATCGGCTATACCATCACCCCTGAAAATGGGGACATCCTCAAACGCCAAATTACTGAAGGACATGCCATTGCCAACCACAGTCTTAGCCATAATTTCAATCTGCTTTATCCTGGGCGCGTTCCAAATCAAAGTCAAATTGTTTCTGAGGTTAACCAAACCATGGCTAATTTCCAAGCTATCTTAGGCAAGGACTTCAAGACAAGAATTTTCCGTTATCCTGGTGGTCATATGTCATGGCAAGGTCTAGAAAGTACTGACCATGCTCTAGCCAAGGAAGATATCCAGTGGATTGACTGGAACATGCTCTGTGGAGATGCAGAACCACTCTCTGTTCGTCCAACCACATCTGAAAGCATGATGGCTTATATGGACGGTTCACAGAAATATTTCCCTGAAACTACTGTTAAAGTTGTACTAATGCACGATACAGCTGGTAAGGAGCTGACTGTTCAGACCCTTCCACAAATTATCGAATATTTCAAAAATCAAGGATATACCTTCGGTGTCCTAGAGTAATCACTCGCAACAGTTCCTTTGGGAGCTGTTTTTTGTTACAATAAAAACTATGACAAATCCAATTTTAAAAGACGGAGAACGCATTGACCAACTCTTCTCCACAGATGTGAAAATCATTCAAAATAAGGAGGTCTTCAGCTACTCTATTGATAGCGTCCTCCTCTCTCGGTTTCCAAAAATTCCAAAGAAGGGATTAATCGTCGACCTCTGTTCGGGAAATGGTGCCGTTGGCCTCTTTGCCAGCACACGCACTGAGGCACCGATTACCTTAGTTGAGTTGCAAGAACGCTTGGCTGATATGGCCAAGCGTTCCGTAACTCTTAATCAACTAGAGAATCAAGTGACTGTTGTCAATGACGACCTAAAAAATTTGCTTGACCATGCCCCACGATCTCAGGTGGACCTTATCCTCTGTAACCCTCCCTACTTTAAGGCAACAGAAACGTCTAAGAAAAATCTGTCAGAGCACTACCTCTTGGCACGCCACGAAATTACGACCAATTTAGAAGAAATTTTCCAGATCGCTCGTCATGCCCTCAAATCTAATGGACGCATTGCTATGGTACATCGCCCTGACCGCTTTTTGGATATCATTGACACCATGCGCCAGTACAATCTAGCGCCTAAACGCATCCAGTTTATATACCCTAAGATGGGACGTGAGGCAAATATGCTCCTGATTGAAGCCATTAAAGACGGCTCGACAGATGGCTTGAAAATCCTTCCACCTCTCTTTGTGCACAAGGAAAATGGTGACTATACCGACGAAATTTATGAGATTTACTTTGGAAAAAAGACTGAGGGTGAGTCCTAAACGATGACAGAAAAGGATAGCAAGGCTTACATGTATGTGGTTGAGTGTGCCGATGGCACCCTCTATACAGGCTACACCACAGACGTCGAACGCCGCCTCAAAACCCATAACTCAGGCAAAGGTGCTAAGTATACCAGAGCTCGCCTACCAGTTAAACTCCTCTACTCAGAAGTCTTCGCCAGCAAGCCTGAAGCCATGAGCGCCGAAGCACTCTTTAAGAAAAAAAGCCGAGAGAAAAAACTGGCCTATATCAAAGAACACACGGAAAAATAACCGTGTGTTTTTGACTTTACTTGAGACTACTTCTACTTTCTCATAATAACTATTTTACACTCATAATGTTTGCGCTTTCATAAAAAAACACTATAATGTAGATGAAAATAGAAATATAAATTGAAAATTTTATGTTTCTTAATGGCATGTTTTCACGAGCCTTGAAAATACTTACTTATCTTCAATAAGCTAGAAAAGAGGAAATGATATGAAAAACAAGATTTCTCACAAGTTTCTACTTTCCATAATCACCGTGTCTTCATTGGTATTACTTGGAGCATGTTCAACTTCTAGTCAGAAACAGACTAGCGAAACAAAACCAACAGTAGAAAGCAGTAAAGTTAAGAGCTCATCTAGTAAGGTTAAGTCATCGACAAAAGATAGTAGTAAATCTTCAAGTTCTAGTAAACAAGTGAAAGAACCTTCAAATAATGCATCTTCAAACTCAAACTCATCACAAAATAATAATGATGCCTCTTCCTCAGTTGCTTCAAACAACAGTCAGCCATCATCACCATCATCGTCACAACCTGCAAGTAACTCACCATCTACCCAAGATCAACCTACCAAAAATGCTACACCAACTGCTCCTATAGATAGTGGCATCTCAGTATCTGGTAGCTATCAAACAACTCAACAAACTCCGGTGAAAAATTCACCTAGTGCAAATGCACCTGTTGAATTCTACCTTGACGCTGGTTCTAATGTTAACTATGATATGAAAGTGGTTCAAGATGGTCATGAATGGTTGTCTTACATTAGTTCGAGTGGTATTAGACGCTATGTCCAAGCTGACAACAATTCTGTAACTACTCCCATAGATAGTGGTATCTCAGTATCAGGTAGCTATCAAACTGTACAACAAACTCCGGTGAAAAATTCACCTAGTGTAAATGCACCTATTGAATTCTATCTCGATCCTGGCTCTAACGTTAACTATGACATGAAAGTCACAGAAGATGGACACGAATGGTTGTCTTACATTAGTTCGAGTGGCATTAGAAGATATGTTCAGGTGAATTAATTTGATTTTTAAACATTTAGCTTACTTTGTTATCATTTAGTTTTGTACCAATAACCTAAAAAATGAAGTCATTCTATTTTTATACGCCAAGCAATCAACAAGTGAGACTTCCCGCCGTGAGAAAAGTAGCTGAAACACGATAGTTTCAGCTACTCGGAATTTTTGAGACCTTAGGCTCAAAAATTAGTCATGGAACTTTGAAAAAGTTCGCTGACGTCCGCACTCACCTAAGGGAAGTCTAAAAAAATAAGTATATAAAAAACGCTCTATTTTCATAGAGCGTTTTCCTTGTTTATTTATCACCCTTGTTACGGATAACAAAGCCGTTTTTCTTTTCGCTTGAGGTACGGTGTGGGCGTTTGTTGCCACGGTTTTCGAAGTCACGGCTATTCTTCTTAGACTTGCGTTTAAAGTCACGACGGCCACCGTCTCGGTCATCGCGGTTACGGTCGCCACGGTATCCACCACGACGGTTGTTATCGCGACCACGGTTGCCACGGCCACCTTTGCCGCCTTTACCACCAAAGCCACCACCTGATGGTTTGAATGGCAATG
>ULYD01028449.1_pt1 | contig 11431 bp, 9 predicted proteins | sample 1961831 | NCBI WGS metagenome assembly ULYD01 (sample SAMEA4835854, study PRJEB28245) | human gut metagenome | biome: gut microbiome; material: fecal sample | place: Denmark | collected 2008 | reverse complement strand
AAAATATGGCTTTAGCTGCGCCTCATCAAGATCAAATTTCTCCCGCCGTACCTGTTCGGCATAAAATGCCCAGTCCCACGGCTGCGCGCTAAACCCGCCTTGCTGCTTATCGATAACCGCCTGTATGGAGGCTAATTCATCGCTAGCACGTTGACGCGCCGCTGGAACAATTTCCCGCATAAAGTTGAGTGCTGCTTCAGGTGTTTTTGCCATCTGATCGGCGATTTTCCATGCGGCATAATGAGGAAAACCAAGCAGTTTCGCCTGCTGTGCGCGAATCTCTACCAGACGTTGAATGATAGCGCGGGTATCATTGCCATCATTTTTTTCCGCTCGCGTCCAGCCCGCAATAAACAGTTTTTCACGCGTCGCACGATCGCGCATTTCGGCAAGCGCCGGTTGTTGGGTGGTATTCAGCAGCGGAATCAGCCATTTGTTATCCAGACCTTTCTCGCGAGCCGCCTCTGCCGCCAGCGCAATCTCTTGCTCACTCATTCCTGCCAGCTGCGCGATATCGTTCACAACCAGACCGCCGGATTTATTTGCTGCAAGTAACCGCTGGTTAAACTGGCTGGTCAGGGTCGCAGCTTCTGTATTCAGTACTTTTAATTTTGCTTTATCAGCTTGCGCAAGTTTGGCTCCGGCAAGGACAAAACGTTGATGAATAACCTCCACCAGGCGGATGGATTCACTATCAAGCCCCAGGGATTCACGGCGCTGCCAGACAGCATCTACCCGCGCGAATAATTCACCGTTCAGATAGATATCATTAGCCAGTTCCGCCAGTTCAGCGGAAAACTGTTCATCAAGACGCTGTAATTCATCATTGGTATGCGCCGCAGTCATCGCAAAAAAGACGCTGGTAACGCGGGTAAGTAATTCTCCGCTTTGTTCCAGTGCCAGAATAGTATTGTTGAAATCAGGCGTTTGCGGGTTAAGCGCGATGGCAGCAATTTCTGCCCGCTTTTGCTGCATTCCCTCATCGAATGCCGGGCGATAGTGATGATTGGCAATTTGATCAAAATGAGGAGCCAGATACGGCAGTGTGCTTTGCACAAGGAAAGGATTCATTGTTGTCATTTTCTTCTCCTGAACGCGAGGTGTTCCATAGCGTAGGCTTACTGATAACGGAGTGCAATCTTGCAAACCAGTATTACCCGCTCTTAAGCATCACGTGCTATGTTATTGACACACAAAAGCGTTGAGGAACAGTGAGATGATCGTTTTAGTAACTGGAGCAACGGCAGGTTTTGGTGAATGCATTACTCGTCGTTTTATTCAACAAGGGCATAAAGTTATCGCCACTGGCCGTCGCCAGGAGCGGTTGCAGGAGTTAAAAGACGAACTGGGAGATAATCTGTATATCGCCCAACTGGACGTTCGCAACCGCGCCGCTATTGAAGAGATGCTGGCATCGCTTCCTGCCGAGTGGTGCAATATTGATATCCTGGTAAATAATGCCGGCTTGGCGTTGGGCATGGAGCCTGCGCATAAAGCCAGCGTTGAAGACTGGGAAACGATGATTGATACCAACAACAAAGGCCTGGTATATATGACGCGCGCCGTCTTACCGGGTATGGTTGAACGTAATCATGGTCATATTATTAACATTGGCTCAACGGCAGGTAGCTGGCCGTATGCCGGTGGTAACGTTTACGGTGCGACGAAAGCGTTTGTTCGTCAGTTTAGCCTGAATCTGCGTACGGATCTGCATGGTACGGCGGTGCGCGTCACCGACATCGAACCGGGTCTGGTGGGTGGCACCGAGTTTTCCAATGTCCGCTTTAAAGGCGATGACGGTAAAGCGGAAAAAACCTATCAAAATACCGTTGCATTGACGCCAGAAGATGTCAGCGAAGCCGTCTGGTGGGTGTCAACGCTGCCTGCTCACGTCAATATCAATACCCTGGAAATGATGCCGGTTACCCAAAGCTATGCCGGACTGAATGTCCACCGTCAGTAATTTTTATACCCGGCGTAACTGCCGGGTTATTGCTTGTCACAAAAAAGTGGTAGACTCATGCAGTTAACTCACTCACAAGCAAGAACGAATGACCGTCGAAACGCAACTTAATCCCACACAGCCTGTCAATCAGCAGATTTATCGTATTCTTCGTCGCGACATTGTCCATTGCCTGATTGCACCAGGCACACCGTTGTCGGAAAAAGAAGTTTCTGTTCGTTTCAATGTGTCACGCCAGCCGGTTCGTGAAGCCTTTATTAAACTGGCGGAAAACGGCCTGATTCAAATTCGTCCGCAGCGTGGCAGCTACGTCAACAAAATTTCCATGGCCCAGGTGCGAAACGGCAGTTTTATCCGTCAGGCCATTGAGTGCGCGGTGGCGCGTCGGGCGGCGAGCATGATTACCGAAAGCCAGTGCTACCAACTGGAACAAAATCTTCACCAGCAACGCATTGCCATTGAGCGCAAGCAACTGGATGATTTTTTTGAACTTGATGACAACTTCCATCAACTCCTGACGCAGATTGCCGACTGTCAACTGGCGTGGGATACCATTGAGAACCTGAAAGCGACCGTTGATCGCGTGCGCTATATGAGTTTCGACCATGTTTCTCCACCAGAAATGCTGTTACGCCAGCATCTTGATATTTTCTCTGCCCTGCAAAAACGTGATGGCGATGCGGTAGAACGTGCAATGACGCAACATTTGCAGGAAATCAGCGAATCCGTGCGCCAGATCCGCCAGGAAAACAGCGACTGGTTTAGCGAAGAGTAATTCATTTACTCTCATCCCATCCGGGATGAGAGGCTTTTCCCCCCGCCTTACGGCTCATGCATGCATCAAAAAAGATGTGAGCTTGATCAAAAACAAAAAATATTTCACTCGACAGGAGTATTTATATTGCGCCCGTTACGTGGGCTTCGACTGTAAATCAGAAAGGAGAAAACACCTATGACGACCTACGATCGTAACCGTAACGCAATCACCACTGGCAGCCGTGTTATGGTTAGCGGCACCGGTCACACTGGCAAGATCCTGTCGATTGATACTGAAGGTCTGACCGCTGAGCAAATCCGCCGCGGAAAAACCGTAGTTGTTGAAGGTTGTGAAGAGAAACTGGCACCTCTGGACCTGATTCGTCTCGGCATGAACTAAGTGTGTGAATGCCGCCGATGGCGGCATTGCTTTTTTTACTTCACGGAATATTTCGCCACGGTCGCTTTCGCGCCATGCGCTAATAAAGACAAGTACGCTTCCGTCACTTTTGCAGTAAACAAGCTATTGTCTGGCAAATCATCACCAAAGATTGCCTTAATCGCCAGCAATGACTGGACGCGCGCTTTCCCTTCGGCACTACTTTGTACAGCCTTCTGAATAACAGGTAACAGTGGGTCACTGATTTCTATCGGATTTCCCTGTTCATCAACACCACCGACATAACGCATCCAACCCGCGACGCCCAGCGCCAGCAGATCGAACTTGCTGTCATGCGCCAGATGCCAGCGAACAGAATCCAACATCCGCTGTGGCAATTTCTGGCTACCATCCATCGCAATCTGCCAGGTTCGATGACGTAACGCCGGATTGCTATAGCGTTCAATTAATCGGTTAGCGTAATCTTGCAAATCAACTCCCTGCACTTTCAGCGTCGGCGCTTGTTCCTGCAACATCAAGCCATACGCCGCATAACGATAATGTTCATCTTCCATGCAGTCATTAATGTGCTGATATCCGGCAAGATAACCCAAATACGCCAGGAATGAATGACTGCCGTTGAGCATGCGCAACTTCATCTCTTCATAAGGCAGCACATCACTAACCAGTTCGGCTCCCGCTTTTTCCCATTCTGGACGTCCGGCAACAAAGTTATCTTCTATTACCCACTGGCGGAAAGGTTCACAGGCAACGCCCGCAGGATCGCCCACACCGGTAAGTTGTTCGATTTTCGCCAGCGTATCCTCTGTCACTGCGGGCACAATACGGTCCACCATTGTTGATGGGAAAGTCACGTTATCTTCGATCCATTGTGCCAGTTTTACATCAACAGCTTTCGCGTATGAAGTGACAACGTCACGCATAACATGACCGTTTTCTGGCATGTTGTCACATGACATGACGGTAAATGCGGGAAGTCCTGCCGCTTTACGGCGGGCCAGCGCCTCAACAATCACCCCTGTTGCTGTTTTCGGCTGGTGGGGATTTTGCACGTCGGCAGCGACCATCGGGTGATCGAGCATTAACTGTCCGGTCGCCGGAGAGTGGAAATACCCTTTTTCGGTGATTGTCAGAGAGACAATCGCGATTTGCGGTTCACACATCGCAGCCAACACGGTTTCTAAGCCATCCATCTGTACGTGCAAGGCTTTTTTAACGACGCCAACGACGCGAGCCGTCCACGCATCGGCCGACATTTCCGCAACGGTATAAAGATTATCTTGCTGTTGTAAATCGGCAATTTGCTGTTCGCCGCCGATTAAGTTGACCTCATAATATCCCCAGTCACTGAAATGTTCTGTAGCAAGAATATCGGCATACACGCCCTGATGCGCACGGTGAAATGCACCAAAGCCTAAATGAATAATTCTTGGGGCCAGGTTATTACGATCATAAACAGGGAGTGTCGCTTTTGCTGATAACAAATTATTTCCCATAACAATTCCTTAAATTTAAATATGGCAAGCTATATGTTTTGTTATATGAATAAAAATCCCCTCTCCGGTAAGAGAAGGGATTGAGGGTTTACAGACTTCTGGAAGGTTGCGCAGCTCTTACAACACGCGGTTGATCTTCCGCAGCGTCTTCCAGCGCACTTAAATCACGGTCTTTCACCTCTGGCATTTTCAGCGCAGAGATTAAACCAATTACTGAATATGCCATGATCATAATGGCGATCGGATACCAGGATTCCGTCATGGTGCAGAAAATACCCGCCAGGATAGGACCAAAACCGGAAGCGATAAGACCACCAATTTCTTTAGAAATAGCCATCCGGGTAAAGCGGTTTTTACAGCCGAACATTTCTGCCATGGTAATGTTTTCCAGAGCAAATAATCCCAGCACCGCACAGTTATGAATCACAATCAGTGCAACCATAATGGTGCTCGGGGCATAGCTTTTATCTACAATGATAGAAAGCATTGGCCATGCCAGCACAATCGCGGAGGTATTCATAATAATATACGGGATCCGGCGACCAATTTTATCGGATAACCAACCAAGGAACGGAATGGTCATAAAGCCGAGAATCGAACTAATCATCAATGCATCTGTTGGAATTGCTTTGTTAAACAATAACGTCTGCACTAAATAGCCTGCAAGGAAAGTCTGAATTAACCCGGAGTTACCCGCCTGACCAAAACGCAGCCCTGTTGCCAGCCAGAAGGATTTGCTCTGGAACATGCTACCAGCAGGTGCAGGTTTTGCTGTGGGTTGGTTGCTGTCATTAACCTTCTCAAAGACCGGGCTTTCTTTCAGATTCATACGTAACCAGATAGCAAAGACCATCACGACAACGCTCGCCAGGAACGGTATACGCCATCCCCACGCCAGCAGTTCCTCTTTACTGAGAATGAAGAACATAAAGGCCCAGATTGCCGTTGCGCTCAAGGTTCCGCAGTTAGTTCCCATAGCTACAAATGAGGAGATAATTCCGCGCTTACCTTTTGGTGCATATTCCGCCAGCATCGTACCGGCACCGGAAATTTCCGCACCTGCACCCAACCCCTGAATAATACGCAGCGTCACCAGCAAGATGGGGGCAAAAACACCAATCTGTGCATAGGTCGGTAACACACCAATTAAGGTGGTACAGATCCCCATCATGGTGATGGTAATAAAGAGCACTTTTTTACGCCCTATTCTGTCGCCCATTTTGCCGAAAATAAATGCTCCGACAATACGCGCGACATAACCTGCACCGTAGGTTCCCATTGCCAGAATTAACGCCATTGCCGTTGATGATTCAGGAAAAAATATTTCATGAAACACCAACGCTGCGCCGAGCGAATATAACTGGAAATCCATAATTCATAGATGTTTTTTACCATCCTGTGGATTTTTTGACGTTTTCTAAGTTTTTTCAGGTAGTTGTATTTTTTCTAAAAACCCATGATCTCGATTTTGCTGTTTATCTGAGGCCTTTTTATGTCCCATATATGCCCCACAGATACCCCGCAGCCAAAATCAACAAAATGCCAAAAGGTTCTGTTCCTGCCCTGCAACAAGAAATGCTGCGACGTGTCAGTAAACGTTATGACGATGTAGAAGTGATCATCAAATCCACCAGCAACGATGGCCTTTCAGTTACTCGCACCACCGATAAAGATTCTGAAAAAACTTTTGTTCAGGAGACGCTGAAAGATACCTGGGAGTCTGCTGACGAGTGGTTTGTTCGCTAATTAACGAGTAAAATCAGTAACGGCTGGAAATCATTCAATACTCGCACTATCGAAAGTTCACCAGCCAACCGCGACACGTTCTTACATACGAAGTGCCGCGCTTTCCTTAATAATTTTTTAGCAGTACTGTGTGAATGATGAGCGCCCTAAATCCATGCATGATGCGTAGCGTAGTGCCTGTTGTGCATCTTTCCACGTCTCTTTTTACTGGGCCGAAGCCGGTGATGCTGGCGGTACCGTTCCCGCTAGGCTCACTTACAACAGTAAAATTAGGGAAATTGCCTTTACATACAATGTTTCACGATTACCCATCATAAACTCTGTTAAAATGTATGAGTAGTAACCTTATGTCACAGCAAAGACGAATCAGCGCTGATTGTGTCTGTCCACATCCCCAAATGTAAAGATATAAGGAGCACCATGATACAGTTGGATCTGATTTACATCCTGTAAATTCTCGTCGATAGCCACCCCTGGAAAATCATGTTGCTGGATAAATCCGTATCCTATGTTAGACACAGCGGAATACTCTGTGAAATCAGGACTCGCCTCATATCGGTCACTGATCGTACCCAGTCTTTCGAAGAAAGCCCTCTCATTCTTTTCATGCCTCATGGCAGCCTGTCGAAGGGCATTCAGGTTACGTAGTCTAAGATGAGCTTCTCGTTCTGGCTCTGCATATCCTTTGAAGTCGGGAACACTCCATCCCAGCTCTTGAGCGACACGACGTGCGAGAATCTCGGTGGGTCCTAGCTCTATATTACTATCCCCAGATGGATCGCTGGCCCCAGTAACATGATGAATAATCTCGTGAATCAGTCCTTCCTGCCACGATGGCATCTCATAAGAATCAGTATCTGGCGCAACACTAAAACTGACATAAGGCTCTTCGTTCTCGTTTTCTCCTGCCTCGCAAATGGGGAGAATTGGTTCTTGCCCGACATCGTATCCATATAATTCGTTACAGGTTAGTGATTGAATATCATCAATTTTGATAGCAGATTCTCCGTTAAGCTCGTATTCGTTTCTGTATTTAATGCAACCAATGTGTACCTCCTCATTATGAATGCCATAGCTTACGGCATCACGAAATGTTTGTGATCGGCTCAACGCATCAAGTACAGTGTTGCCAATCATATCGACCGTATGCTGATCAATGAGCCTGCTACGGCTGTCATGGACGGCGCGAATTACACTTTCGTATACGTTGCTTAAATCTGCTGCGGAAAGCGGTATTCGCTTGCCTATATCCAAAACGTAATCCGCATAGGCATTTTCAGCACGATTAGGAGCAACGGCAGCAGAGTATCCAGCAGGGGCAAAAAAGTTGAAGCCAGGTTGGAGAACGGGAATTTTCATATTGATACTTAATATGGTTTTATATATTTCAGTGCCACCAATTCACTAGCCCAGACGATAACGGACAGCATAGCTTTTATCCCTGCAAGGCAGGTGTTCCAACGAGTAACAGGAACGTTTAAAGCTCCCATACACATGTGAGCTAATGACACCACAATGGTAAACCTTCCTTATCGTAGCAAGGCTTACCAAGTTTAATGAGCTGTCTGCCCTGTGATTTGCAATATATATTGGCATCACGTAGCAACAGACATCAACGCCATGCTAATGGATAATACTGCTCAAAAATATCAGTAAAATTTCCCTTTGCATGGCTTGTTAATATATCAGCTAAAACCGCAGTGCATGAAAATGCATTATTCCGTCCTTGCAACCTGTCCCTGACATCATCATAAAACTCTCTTTTGTTAAATATCTCAGATGCCAGTTTATATGCCTCTTCCAAAAGACCATTTGCATAACGACGCAGGATCTCAGGAGACTCATGCTCCGTTCCAAATATATCAGATGACGAGTACTTACAAAAAACAGCACCTAAACAAAATAATATCTCAGCCTTTTCCGTATCTGAAAGACTCCCTATATTAGTTTTTTCTGTTATTGTTTTTAAATGTTCTGGAGCTAAACTCCAACCATCAAGATGCTCTTTCCATATAGCCCCAATTTTTTGTTGCTGAGTATAATCAACCATTTTTATTTCTGATTTATCAGATTCCAGAGCATCTATAAACATCTGCTTAAGTGAGACATCAGATATAATCTTATCTAAAAAATCAGGTAAGAAAACACGCGAGCACGCTTCATTATATGCTTCACTAAACAATGGAAATGACTGTGAAAATAATTTCCCAAGTGTATAATCGTTAGTATTCTGGATCTCTCCATCTTTAAACAAAAAAAATGATTTCCAGTATGTTGAAGAATCAGAAGATAACATACTATACATATCATTTAAAGATAACATCATTTCCAGATTATCATCCGATGATGACAGTAAAATCCAGTTATATGCATCATTAAAATCATTCCAGTCTGGCTTAGCAGAGCCATCACCTCTACCGAAATCGCTTTGCTGTGCAATTTTATTTACATTAGGGTATTGCAGATATTTATCATATAATTCCATGAACTGATTTTTTGCTCCTTCATACTGCATACCATAAGCAGCCATTTGTATAAATACATCATTGCACGACAACATTTTTTCTGGATGTTTTTCAAAATATATTCCAGCCTGTAAAAATGCACCATCGTTCATATTTTTAAATACAGGGCCATCTCTCATATCGCCCGGAGGATACTTAGACCACCAGTCTGTCATAGTATTATAATAACGACCGGATATATTCTGAAGCCATTCCTGAACATAAGAACTTTCAAGATATGGAGGAATACTGAAAGCATTACTCAACGACAATGTCGCATAGGGATTAAATTTATCAAATATATCCACTGGTAATGTTCTTATCAGGTCCTCCACAGATCGAACTTTTTCATCGTTATATTTTGAATCAACTGAATTAATTGTTCGCATGACAGAAGTATCTGGAACTCTGCTGCTGTCAAGAACAGAGTTTATGTTCTCTGAACCCACCGGAATATGTATCTGACAACAAGCTAAACCAATGCTATTATTTTGCACAGATAAAGATATATTATCTTGTTCTAAAATAGCACCTCTAAGCTCCATCCCGGGAACTATAATAGCCCCCACCAACTGTGCATCTTTCAGGTCTGGAGGTGTTTCTTTAAATGAAGAACCAATAAACGATGCGTTGTTAAGATTAGCACCACTAAAATTAGCTCTATCAAACGATGCGCTGATTGTGCTATTTGTCAAATCAGAGAAAGATAAATCACACTCCTCCAGAACAGAATTCTTGAAAGATGTGTTTTTCAGGGATGCACCTGACAGGTTACAGCCACTAAGATCAGCATCATCAAATCTGGAATCAGAAAAATTTACTGATGCAAAATTCAGCCCTGCAAGACTCAGACCTGACAAGTCACATCCAGAGTAATTTAATTGTTCAGCAGACTCTTCCCCCGTTCGATTAGCTGACAACCACATTAAGTCAGCAGTAAGCTCAGCTTTGCTCAGGCAGGCACGGCCTTGACTGGCATCATATGCAAGGAATTGACATTGCGATTCATTTAATGAATTACATCCATTTAAATATACGGAATTCCTGAGCGTCTCAGGAAAGGAACCATCTATATGTTTCAAAGAACTACAATGGCATAAAGATAAATTACTGACATTGTCAGGTATGCTGCAATTTATAACCTCTAATGATGAACATCCAACTATACTTAATGAAGATAAGTTGAGGGGTAAACAGTTTATTGATTTAAGCTCTGTACATCCATTCAATACCAGTTCTTTCAGAGAACCTGGAAGCAAGTCTGGTAATGTTGTTATTGGCTCACTGATTGATAAAGTCTCTCCATTAGTACTTATAACATTAAGTATTTTTGATGCAACCTCATGACGATTTTCGCTGAATTCTCCCTCAGCGCACCACTTTTCGAGTGCAACTTTAACATCCTCGTTAGATGGTGAACCTACAGGACTTTCAAAATATATTACTCCAGAATTTACAGAGATATTTGTCGTGGGCAGCATTTATCGCACTCCTTCAACTTAGTCCACTGAAAATAACATCAATAAAAAATCAAACATTATTTACAACAAAAGACTCTGTTTTGGGATCAAAATAACACTCATCTTTTCTCATAATCATTGATTCTGTTATTGGCTCTCTACTTAATGGATGTGGAGAACCAGATATAACTAACTTTAACATTGCATTTTTATCATATAGGTTACAAACTTTTGCACTTACAGAGTTCTTTATAAAAACACCATTATCTGGAGCATCTAATATTATTGGACACTTGAGATGTTCTTTTGAAAAAAAAACCTCTTCCGAATGTACAGGAAAAGAACTTGAAAGTATTTTATAGCATATACCTAATGGTAAAAAACTCAGATGAGTATCAATTACAGAGGAAATTTGCCATGAACGAAGCCTTTTGGCTGACTCATTGCTACCATTTAACCCTAACTCTAATAATGTTTTTAACATCCCATCCTTACAGCCAGAAACTAAAAAAACGTCAGGGCGTTGATAATAATGAATACCAACTTTCTGCCCATTTATAGTAATATCTTTCGTTATCAGGTTTTGTCTGGCAGCTTCACGTAATATTTCAATACTCTGCAAAGCAACATTTGATGAAATGCTGGATGTTATCAATGGCATATGTCATTTACCCCAACAAGCTAAATTTTAGAAAAAACAACTGCCGGGACAACTTTCGCCCCCTGTAACCCCAAATAAGATGTCAGATTTATCGGCATTAATTTATCTCCCTGTTGAATTAGCTCCTCTATCATCTACTTAACAAATATCCCCCGGACATTGCAACACAAAAACCGGAGCCGGACTCCGGTTTTGTGAAGCTGTCGGGTTACTTCATCCCGCCAATATTTTCCCACGTCCCGTCAGCACGCAGAATTTGCAGCGGTCTTACCACGCACTGTATCTGCTTTTTATCCGCATCCAGTATCACCACCTGCGTGATTACCCTGGCCTGCTCCGGGATAATGCCATTCTCATCGGACTCCAGAATGTCTGCCGGTCCCAGTCGCAGCTGTGCTGTAGGCGACTGCACGTGTTCACGGCCATCATGCTTTCCGCAACCACA
>ULYD01045550.1_pt1 | contig 11581 bp, 10 predicted proteins | sample 1961831 | NCBI WGS metagenome assembly ULYD01 (sample SAMEA4835854, study PRJEB28245) | human gut metagenome | biome: gut microbiome; material: fecal sample | place: Denmark | collected 2008 | reverse complement strand
CCAGTGGAAATTCCAGCTCGGCAAACTCTGCATCGGTCAGCAGTTTCAGCTTTTCGATAACCACCACCGATAGTTCCCGCAGAGCGGTCTCGTCCGGCATCAGGTAGCACTGCATGAGCCGCAGTTCGTGAATGAGCCCCAGCCGGGTGCCGGTGTTGTAGAGCATCATCAGCATCAGTTCCTCATGGTTAAAGTTCATGCGCATCCCTCACTTTCCGGCAGACGATGGGGTTGCACTCCGGGGCATCGCACTTCTCTTTGAGATTCAGCAGCACCGAAGGACGTTCCGGCTGCTTGTCCAGAAACCCTTGTAAATCTTTGAAGCCGATGCTGTCCACATAATGCACAGACACCTCGCCATTGCGTTTGAGTGCGATTACATCGCTGACCGACAGGCTGTGCCCCTCAAAATCCTGCGGACGGGAGAGGTTGAACATCTGAAATAGTTCTTCCAAAACCTCGTTGTTCGGCACATCCTGCCACATGGCGGGCAGATCAGCGTAGTAGGTGACCTCGTAATGCTCCGGGTCGGGCGTTTTGCCTCGACGATTCAACTCCCGCATAGAAGCAAATCTTTCATCGAGGATTTTTTCGTCATGCCGCAGTTGCATCACCATATAAACATCGCATCCTGCGTTCAGAAATTTCTGCGGGATGTCCGGCATGAGTTCGCCGTCAAAATTCTGGTTCCATTTTTGCTGCATTGTCCACCTCACAGTTCTGGCGCAGACCGTGCAGAGGATTTTGGCGCAGACGTATCACTTGCCAGTTCTGCCAGCTTTTCCAGTGTGGAAGGGCGGTGGTCTGCACTCAGTTCCTCGGCTTCCGCAACTTTATCCATGACGGCATCGTAGTCCTGCAACAGGCGCCGCCCCTTTTCCAAGTGGTGCGCTACCAGAATCTGCTCACGAGCTTCCTGAATGGTCAGCTCCGGGGCATCCAGCTGCCCACCGTCCATTACGGAATAATCACTGTGGTAAATAGTGTAGTCCCAGCCGTCCTCACAGGACTGGATAGCAAGATAGCCCTTGCCGCCCAGTTCCCATGCAGCCTGCTCGTCCTGTGTCTGAATTTCGGGGTAGAAGTTTGCATGGTTTCGTTCCATGACCTCGGCAAACTGGCAGATGTGGAACACATTGCCCAGACCGCCCATGTCAAAGTGGTAATCATCCAGATGTTTCACCCGTGCTGTAAAACTGCGCCCATCCGGGTAATCCACCTGAATCACGCCGCCATCTGGAATGCGATAGAGGTCATCATAGTGGCTGTTGATGAGACGAATGTCTTTCGGCAGCGTTTCCGGCTCCCAGATGCGCCGTCTGCCAATGCCCGTCTGCGGGATGTTTTCGAGGATCTTTACGCTTTCCTGTTGGATGGCCTTACGGTCATCGTCCGAAAGTTCAAACAGATACCAGTTCCGGGCGGCAGGGATAGCGTTCCGTCCATCTGGCGGCAGATTCTTTTCCGAGATCTGCCCACTTTCCAGCGGCTCTCCAGTTACCTTGTTATAGGTGGCAAAGCCGACCCCTGCACCGTTTTCCCGGAGATGCAGATAGCGTTCATCATTGATAAGGTAGACCGCTTCTTTTATCTGCTCCATCAGCACCCACCCTCAAATTCCAGCGAAAACTTGCTGCGGCCATCGGCTTCACAGGACAGCAGCACGGTGGCGTTGTAGGTCTTGCCCTTGGCACTCTTGCAGTCCTTCAGACGGACACGCCCATCCCGCAGCAGCTTGTCCGCCACATGAGCGTCCAGCCGCTTGCCCAGACGCTTGAAGAACGCATTGTCCTTCCACAGCACGAAACGGCACTCCCGGTTCTCGCAGAACCAGCCCTTTTCACGCTCCACGACAGGCTTCCCACAGTTCGGACAGACACCAATAATCTTGCTTTTCATAAGTGCATTCGCTCCTTTTTTCATTTCCGTCTTCTTTACCAGTTCGGTAACCATCGTATTGATCTCAGTCATAAATTCACTCGGCTCCATTTCGCCACGTTCGATTTGCAGCAGTTTTGTTTCCCAATCGGCGGTCATTTCCGGGGATTGGATTTCTTCGGGCATCACCGTAATAAGGGCTTTGCCCTTGTCGGTAGGCAGCAGTACCTTGGTTTTCTTGGTGCCCTTGCGCTCCAGAAAACCCTTCTGCACCAGTTTTTCGATGGTGGCGGCTCTCGTTGCCGGGGTGCCGATGCCCTGACGCTCCACGCCCTCCGGCATACTGTCCGCACTGGCGGTTTCCATCGAGTGTAACAGTAAATCTTCCGTAAAATGCTTCGGTGCAGAGGTCTGACCCTCTTTCAGTTCGGCACCGGCAATGCTGCATTGGCTCTGCTCCTGCACATCCGGCAGAACAGCCGCCTCTTTCTGCTTGCCCAACAGTTCGCCCAGCATTTTTTGCTCCATGGCTTTCCATCCCTCGGACAACATCACCTTGCCTTTTGCAGAGAATTCCTCTCCAGCGCAAATGGTGGTGAGCGTGGTTTCTGCATAGCGGTGCGGCTCGCCTACGGCGCAGAGCAGTCGAGCGGCAATCAGCCGCAGAACATTCCGCTCCCCGGCAGGGAGTGCGGCAAGGTCTGCGTTTGCCATGCTTTTCGTGGGCAGCAGCGCATGGTGGTCGGTGACCTTGCTGCCGTTGATGACTTGCTGCACATGGATGGGAACCGGTTCCTCCACGGCAAACGCCTTGCCCGTGTCCGTCACCAGCCCCGGCAGGGATGCCGCCATATCATCGGTCAGGAAACGACTGTCCGTTCGGGGGTAGGTGATAAGCCGCTTTTCGTAAAGGCTTTGGGCATAATCCAAGGTCTGCTGTGCCGTAAATCCCAGCAGACGGTTGGCATCCCGCTGCAATGCAGTAAGGTTATAGAGCTGCGGCGGGCTTTCGGATTTCTCCTTGCGTTCCATCTTCTGCACCGTGACACGCCCCTCCTTTCGGCATTTGGAAAGCAGCAGTTCGGCATCCGCTTTCTGGGCAAACCGCTTGCTGGATGCGGTGCCGCCGTCCGCAAGGGTCAGGGCAACCGTGTAGAATTTCTCCGGCACAAAGGCGGCAATGGCGGCTTCCCGCACCACCGTCATAGCAAGCACCGGGGTCATAACACGCCCCACCGCCAGCGGTTGACCATACAGACACGAAAAAAGCCGGGACGCATTGATGCCGACCATCCAGTCGGCACGTTCCCGGCACAGAGCTGCGTTGTACAGCGCATCGTATTCAGTTGACGGTTTTAGGTGGGCGAACCCTTCCCGGATAGCGTTTTCCTCCATGCTGGACAGCCATAGACGAGAGAAGGGCTTTTTGCAGCCAGCCTGCTCATAGACCAGTCGAAAGATCAGTTCGCCCTCACGTCCGGAATCACAACTGTTCACCACAGTATCAACATCAGCCCGGTGCATGAGTTTTTTCAGAATACCAAACTGCTTTTTGGTGGACGCAGACACCAGATACTGCCACTTTTGCGGCAGAATGGGCAAATCTGCGATACTCCACTTGACGTATTTGGCATCGTAGACATTAGGCGGAGCCAGTTCCACCAGATGACCCACACACCAGCTCACCAGATAGCCGTTGCCCTCAAGGTAGCCGTCCTGACGGCTGGTGGCACCGAGGACTTTGGCATAGGACATGGCGACGGACGGTTTCTCCGCCACGATCAATTTTGCGATAAGAATCCCTCCAATCTGTTTCGGATTGCAATATGTAAGGCGGCAAACGCCGCCAATAGAATTATTCTTCTGCGTTATCCTCCTCGCCGGTCTCCTCCGGCTCATCCTCCACAGGGATTTCAAAGTCGCCCTTGTCCTCAGTGTAGTTTGCATCGGGGTCAAGGGCTTCTTTTTCTGCCTGCTTTTTCTGCTTCTGCTTCATAAAGGTGTAAATGCCACCGCCAGCAACCAAACCGACCAGTGCCAGTACGCCTAAGAACGTAGCAGCATACTTCGTAACTTTGTTGCCACCAGTCTGTTCAGAACCGGATGCCGCCGCTTTTTCCGCAGCCTTTTTCGCATCCTCCTCGGCCTGTTTGCGCTCCTGTTCTGCCTGCGCCGCCGCTTCTTTTTCAGCGGTGTAGGCATCGGCATCTTCATCTTCCATCAGGGAAAGAAGGTCGGCTTCGTCCACAAGATTCATGAAATGAACGGTGTTTTCCCCCTTGTCGTTGCGGTCGATGACCAGATAGAATGTGTTGCCAGACTTCGACACCAGCGTGATGAACTGCTGGCCAGAGCCATCCGAATAACTGGTGTGGTAATCGTCCACCATCGTCAGATTGCCCTCCGGGGTCAGAGCACCGGTTTCCTCATCGGTCACGGTGACCACATCTTCCTCATCGGTGGTAGAAGTCAGGACGGGCTGTTCCACTTCCTCCACAGGCTCACCGCCATAGGCAAAAGCAGGAGCCGCCATGCCAGCGCACAGTGCCACCGACAACATCAGGGCACAGAACTTATTCATCATCTTCATTATCAGATTCCTCCTTGTTGAACGTAGCACCGACTGCGGACAGCGCAGCCGGGTTCGGGGTGGAAGTTGCAGACTGGCGCAGCAGGGCGGCAAGCTGTTCCGGCGTGACCTTGGCGGTGCGCACCATCTCGTTGACCTCGGCAGCTTCTGCTTCCTGAATCCGCCGCTCAAGGCTTTCAATGCGAGTGTTGATCTTAATGCGACGCTCCCTTTCCTTTTCCAGAGAAGCGCGCAGTTTATCGAGTTTTTCGCTCATTTCTTCCTCCAATCATTTTGAAAGCCGTCCAAAACCGGACAGGTATTTCTGCCAGTAGGACGAGTGAATATCAGCATACTTTATGGGGTCTCCGGCAGACACCATCTTGCCGTTTCCAAGGTAGATGCCCACATGACTTTTCCCCGGCGTATCATACGTTCCTTCAAAGAAAACAAGGTCGCCGGGCTTTGCTTCGGCTTCGGAAATGTGCTGGCTCTTGTTCCACAGACCGTTGGCGGTGGTGCGCCCCACATTGTAGCCGTTCTGGTTGTAGACCCAGCAAACGTAGCCGGAGCAATCAAACCCGGTTTCCGGGGTAGAACCGCCCCAGACGTAGGGCGTGCCCACATACTTTTGCGCCTCCTTGTAGATAGCGGCAAACTCGCTGTCCGTCAGGGCTTCCGCAGGAACCTGATAGTCGATGCCGGGTGTGCCGGAGCCATCGGAGCCACCGGGCGGCAGACCGCCGTTGAACAGATAAGGCCGACCACCCAGCGTATCCTGAAAGATCTCATAGCGTTTCCACTGGTCGTTGTCCAGTTCCTCCCGGATAACCACTTCCAGCCCTTTATTCACCAATTTGGTGTGGAAGATGCGGTACTCATAAGGCACCTGTGTGGGAACTGGGATTCCTGCCGGACTGATGACCCAGACGGTCTTATACCGTATCTGCACCTCCACCCATGTGGTCAGCTTGTACTGCTTTTTGAAGGTCTCCTTCAACTTGCCCTGCACCTCTGACCGGGTGTAATCGTCATAGAGAGTCGTGAGAAAAGAGGTCAACTGCCATGGGTCATGCTCGATGGGGTCAAGGTGATACTGGTACTCGTTGTAGCCGGGGTGGTCGGTGGGGGTGCGCTTGATCTTTTTGTCCAGCTCCTTTTCCAGCTTCTTGTAGTCGGTTTCGGCTCCCCGGATGTCCCGGTCCTCTGCGGTGTAAATGGTCTGACCGGATACCTGCGTGGTGCCTGAAAACAGAATGGAACAGGACGAAAATGCCGACATGACCAGCAGCAAGAGCAAAAGAAAAACGCCCACGATCAAAAGAACGTGCGCGTTACTTTTTGCAAAATTGGCAATGCCGTTGACTGCGGTACTGACCACCGATTTTCCTTTGTCGATGACCTGTTCCATGCCAGACTTCGCAGCAGTGGTGCCATTGGATACCGCTTTGCCGCCTGCGGTCTGTGCCGCTGTACCCGAATGGGCGGTGGCATAGTGACTTTTACGGATTTCTTGCCGCTGTTTCCAGCGTGAAAGCCAGTTGGAACTGCCCTCGCCGGTGCCGGATGCGCCTGCATCTTGTGCCGCAGGCGGCTTCTGCACGGAAGATTTTGCGGTTCGGGCCCTTTTCTTGCCCTGCATCTTGGCTTTCTTTTTCAGCTTTCTGGCGTAACGGCTCTTGGAAATATCGTGGGTAGTCTCGGCAGCTTTTTCGCCCTCGCTTAAAGCCTGCGTGCCCACATTGTCGTCCTCGTACTGATCAATCTCTCGATGTGCCGCAGACCGGGCGGCAGCAGCGGCATACATAGCACGTTTCTGCTGCTTTGTCATGCGGGATGCTTCATCCGGGGTTATCTCGGCTTTGCCAAAACGCAAATGCTGGGATTTCTCCGCAGCTTTGTCTGCATCCTGTTTCAGTTTCTGCTTTTTGGGCACCGACTGCTCCACTTTAGACTTTTTCGGAGGGGAGCGCGTAGCCGTGCGCTCCTTTTCCTCCTCGAATTTCAGCTTCGGCTGTTTCTCACTCATGCTTTTGCGCCTCCGCAACTTCGGAAAGGCGGGTCGTAAGGATGCGGTAGAGTTCAAGGTCTTTCGGGAAGTGGTCAACAAAGGGCAGGATCACGTTGCCGAAGAACAGCAGCCCTTCACCCTCACCGGAGTGAGTGACGTAGGAAAGCTGATGGGGCGAAATGTTCAGCTGCTTCGCCAAAATCTGCCGGTCTCCGTTCGCTTGATTGAGCATATAAACGAAGTCCGAGTTCTCAAAAATATTTGATACTTCGGGGCTTGCCAACAGGTCTTTGACGTTCTGCGTTAGGGCTGTCGGAATGCCGCCCCACTTACGGAAACGCTTCCAAATCTCCACGGAATAAGCAGCAGTCTGCTCTTCCTTCAAGAGCAAATGGAACTCGTCTGCATAGTACCGGGTGGATTTTCCAGCACTGCGGTTGGCGGTCACGCGCCCCCACACGGCATCCTGTACGATAAGCATACCGAGTTTCTTCAACTGCTTGCCAAGCTGCTTGATGTCAAAACAGACAATGCGGTTATTGATATCCACGTTGGTGTGGTGGTTAAAAATGTTCAAACTGCCCTTGACGTAGATTTCCAGCGCAGCCGCCACATGGCGGGCTTCCGGTTCGTCTTGCGTCAGCAGGGCGTTGTACAGATCTTCCAACAGCGGCATATTTTCCGGGGTGGGATTCTCGAAATACTTGCGATAGATCACATGGACGCAGCGGTCAATGACCGTCTTTTCCACCGGCTGCAAGCCCTCTTTGCCGCCCACCACCAGTTCGCACAGGGACAGCACAAAGTCGGCTTTCAAAGCCAGAGGGTTATCCTCTTCCGAGTAGTTGCTGTTGATGTCCATCGGGTTGATATATTGGGTGCTGGCAGGGCTGATGTGGATGACCTGCCCATGCAGACGCTCCACCAGCGGAGCATATTCTGCCTCCGGGTCGCAGATGATAATATCATCGTCTGTCACGAGGAATGCGTTGCAGATCTCACGCTTTGCGCTGAAGGATTTACCGGAACCGGGAGTGCCCAAAATCAGACCGTTGGGGTTCTTCAGCTTTTTGCGGTCAACCATAATCAGGTTGTTGGACAGGGCGTTCAAGCCATAATACAGGCTTTCCTTGCCATTGTCGAACAACTCCTGTGTGGTAAACGGCACAAAGATTGCCGTGCTGCTGGTGGTCAGACCGCGCTGGATCTCGATTTGGCAGTCTGCCAGCGGCAGCGAGGACATAAGCCCCTGCTCCTGCTGAAAATCGAGGCGGCATAATTCGCAGTTGTGCTTCTGGGCAATGCTGACTGCCTGAAACACGTTGGTTTCCAGTTCCTGCTCGGTTTTCCCGGTGTTCAGCACCAGAAAAGTAACAAGGAACATACGCTCGTTTTGCGACTGCAATTCTTTCAGCAGGGCTTTTGCATCCCGCCCATAAGTCGCCAAGTCTGACGGCAACACGTCCATATCATATCCGGCGCGGACGGCTTTCTTCTGCTCTTCGATTTTGCTGCGGTCGAGTTCGGTAATGGTGTGCTTGATGGTTTTGATGGCCTTGTTCTGGTCAACGGACTGGATGTGCATGGTAACGATTTGGCTGGAATCCATGTCCAGAAAATCCTTCAGCAACTGGTCGCTCAAGTCAGAAGCCGTGATATTCAGAAAGCTGACCGCTCCGAAGATGCCGCCCATCTGAAAGGTGCGGCTGTTCTTAAACGCCAGCGCAGTGGGGGCAATGGCATCCTTTACGGACAGACCACTGGGCACAAGGTCTTTCCAGTTGAAGTGGAACTTGTTGGCTCCATCCATGTTCAACATCCCGTGCATCAGCCGCAGACGTTCCGTACCGTCCAGCGGCTTTGCCAGAACGCCAAGCCGGTGGAAATTGTTCATCAGGTCGTTCTGGATGTGCTCCAGCCGAGGTTTGACCTGCGCCATGCTGTCGCCCTCGATGCCGTAGGTCAGAAACTTCGTTTTGGTCAGACCGTTGTTGCCCTTGGAAAGCTGCTGCCGCAACATCTGGCTGTACTCGGCTCGCACATCATCAAAGCCATCCTGCTGGTACGGGATGCGGATGGACTTCTCGAAGTCTGCCGAATCGGTGGCGGTATTCACGAAAGACAGTTCAAAGTGGATAGAGCTGTCGAAAAAGTTGAGAAAAGAGCACCATTCCTCAAAGATGGCGGTCTTGTCCTCCTGCTGCGCCAACTGATAGTTGATATCCTGATACTGGATGGTGCGGGTGTAGTAGCCGGGACGGACACGGCAGGTGCCGTCCTCAAACATCCGCTGGAACGGGATGCTCTCCTGTGCCGTGCGGGGCACCGTGGACTTGGGCGGCTTTTTGCCGCCGTCCTTATTCTTTTTCAGAAACGGAATCATGGGCGTCATCTCCCTTCACAAGCAGTGCATAGTAATTGCGGGTCTGGTACGGACGCACCTTCGGGCGAACAAAGCGCGCCTGAAAGTAGTACCGCAGGATCTTTTCAGCCGGCTGACCGTTCTTCTGATACATGGCCAGAAAGAACATGGGCAGCATGACCGCCATCATGCCGAGGGTAGCACCGGAATTGCCAGCGGTGTCCCGCAGAACAAAAAACAGCGGCACCCCTACGACTGCCGCTGCACCAAAACAGATAAGCTGCCGGGCGGTCAGGTTGAAGGCTACTTTGGACTTCACCTTGCTGAAATCGCGCGGCACGGAAATATAAGCTGCCAAAATTCCACCTCCTTAGTGTGCGCCCAGAATGCTTCGGGCGACGGAACCAGTCTTGAACAGCGTAAAGCATAGCAGCACCGTGTACCCCACGATGCTCCAGATCGAGTTGATGGCATCCCCGGATATGGCAACATTCTGAAGCAGAACGGCATAGATCGCCACGCAGATCAGGATCAGGAAGCCCTGAAATCCCAGCGCAAACAGAGAACGGAGATAGTTCTGTCCAACAAGGGATTGCTCGTGGTTGCCCCATGTTGCCATGGGCACTGGAGCCAGACTGACCATCATGTAGATTTCAATCATTCTTCCGTAGACGATGACGAAAATCACGATGGACAGGATGCGCATGGTGATACCGATGAAGAAGGACTGCAAGAACAGTCCGAACAAGGGTCCTACGTCCATCTGCATCATGCTGGATTGCAACATGGAAAGCCCGATGTCGTTCACCCGTGTGTTGCCGCTGATGATGCCGCTGGAATTTGCCACCACCTGCTGCGTCACATCGAACACCGCCATGATGATGTCGAAAGTGTTGGAGATCATCCAGACCGAAATGGCAGTTTTGAAGATCCATTTCATCAGCAGCGCAGGTTCAAATTGTGCCATGTTGTTATGCTGGGTGATCATCTCAATCAATTCATAACAGGCAATGAAGGTCAAAATCACGCCTGCAATGGGCAGCACCACATTTCGAGAGAGGGCTTCAATCATGGCAAAAACTCTCGGTTCAAAACTGGATGGTTTGGTGCCGACCTGTTGTGCGATGTTGCCCACTTGGGTGTTCACATCATCAAACAAGCCGGAAAGATTGGACATGATCGCCGCTGTCAGCAGCGACTTGATCCAATCTGAGATCGCTTTGAGAACTGTTTCCACTCAGCGCCACCACCTATCAAGAAAAATGGTTGATAAGGGTCTTGAGCAGGTTGAGCAGAAAAATAAGGTGAGTCAGAATCTGCATAATAGCACCGTCCTTTCAGTATAAAGGTGAATATTCGATTTGCAATGCGTTTCCTCTTGTGATAAGAATCCGTTTGCCACGGAGGGGCTGGAAACACTTGCAAGTAAATATGTACGGGGCGGCAGACGCCGCCCGGAAAAGATTAGCCGAACAGACCGCTCAGCAGGGGGATCAGGGTGATGCCAATCAGGGCAACACCGCCGCCAGCCATGAGCTGCTTCATCCCCTGACTCTTTGCGGAGGGGTTATCGCCGCCGTAACCCTCCATCAGGTTGACGGCACCCCACACGCCCAGACCGGCACCCAATGCCACGACCAGAGTCTTCAGAACGTCCACTGCGCTGTTAAAGAATTCCATAGAAAAATCTCCTTTGTTTTGAAAAAGTGACCCTGCACACACCTGAAATCCGTTTGCAAAAAGCCGAAAACCACGGCGAAGGCTGATTTTCCGGTGTACCTGTTGGGTCAATGGGTAAAAAATAACCGCTCGTCTTATCAGGCGGGCGGGAGTGAATCAGCATCCACCATGACAAAGGTATCGTCTGGGTGGATTTTTTCTTTTCGGTTCAAGAACTTCTCGATATCGAGTGCGTTCTTGGGGTCATAGTCGGAGGTGTACTTGTAGTTCGGGTGCTGGGTCAGGTCGTACTTGTCGCTCATAAACGGGCGCACACCCCGCAATTGCAGGATGCACTTGCCGCCATCCAGCACCGCCAGTTCATCCCGGCTCATAAGTTCGTGGCCGAGTTTTTGATAGTTGGTGCCATAGCTTGGGCTATTGCCACGGGTATCTGAATTGTTGTAGCTGTCGATGGTCTCCTTGCCGAGTGCTTCGGCAAGATCTTTCAGGGTGGTAGGCTCACTGCCGCCGAGGAAAATCTGGCTGTCCATATTGCCCACGATGGTATCCGCATTATCTTTGTAGATGGCTTTCAGCTGGCTGCGGGTCTGCAAGACCAGACACGCCGAGATCTCACGGCTGCGGATGGTAGCCACCAGCTTTTCCAGCTGCGGAATCTGACCGATGTTAGCACACTCATCAATCAGGCACCGCACATGGACTGGCAGTTTGCCGCCGTATTGGTCATCTGCCTTATCACAGAGCAGATTGAAAAGCTGGGTGTAGATCATGGAGATCAGGAAGTTAAATGTACTGTCCGTATCGCTCATGATAAGGAACAGCGCCGTTTTCCGGTCACCCAGCTTGTCCAGTTCCAGCTCATCGTACATGGTGGCATCCCGGACTTCCTGAATATCAAAGGGTGCGAGCCGGGCACCGCAGGAAATAAGGATGGACTTAGCCGTTTTGCCGGCAGCCAGCTTATAAAGTTTGTACTGCCGCACTGCAAAGGATTTTGGTTTTTTCTTACCCAGATCCTCAAACAACAGGTCTACCGGATTCTGATAAGTTTCATCATCTTCCGAAACCTGCATAGTAT
>ULYD01012378.1_pt1 | contig 11599 bp, 14 predicted proteins | sample 1961831 | NCBI WGS metagenome assembly ULYD01 (sample SAMEA4835854, study PRJEB28245) | human gut metagenome | biome: gut microbiome; material: fecal sample | place: Denmark | collected 2008 | reverse complement strand
CTAAATATTTATTATCTTTATTTACCTTTAAAATAAAAAAAGATATGATATTTTTAAGATTTCACTTTTTAAAAATTATCATATCCATTATTTCCTAATCTAGATTATTTCCATGAAATTCGATTACTTTTTTATACCAATAGAATGGGTCTTTTCTTCTTCTTGAGAAATCTCCTGTCCCATCATCGTATTTATCAACATGAACAAAACCATAACGTTTTGCTGTTTCTCCTGTGGAAGCTGATACTAAGTCAACACATCCCCACATTGTATATCCCATTAAATCAACACCATCTTCATTCACTGCGGTATCCATGGCTTTAATATGATCTCTTAAATAATTGATTCTATATGTATCATGAATTGAACCATCTTCTTCGATTTTATCAAAAGCACCTAAACCATTTTCTACAACAAATAATGGCATTTGATAACGATCATAGAATCTGTTTATTGCATTTCTAAGCCCTGTTGGAGCAATTTGCCATCCCCAGTCAGATGCACTTAAATAAGGATTTTTTAAACCAAGCGATAAGTTTCCACCACCTACTCCTTCATAATCTTCTGGATTATAAGCAGCTACTTGTGACATATAGTAAGAGAATGATAAGAAATCAACAGTACCTTCTTTAATAATTTCTAAATCTCCGTCTTCATTTGGAAGTGTAATTCCTTCTCTTTCAAATTCTTTTAAACGATATGACGGATAATATCCTCGACATTGTACATCTGTATAGAAAATATTATTATGTGTATTTTTCCATGCAGCTAATGTATCTTCTGGATTACATGTCATTGGATAAGTTAATGTATAAGCAAGCATACATCCGATTTTAAAATTAGGGTTGATATGATGACCTAATTTAACAGCTTTAGCACTTGCGACAAATTGATAGTGTGCCATATTGATCATAGTTTGTTTATCTTTAGTAAGCACACCACCTTCCATCCATGGTGACATTTCTATACAATTGATTTCATTAAATGTAAGCCAATATTTAACTTTATTTTTATATCTATTAAAAACAACTTCACAATATCTTACATAACAATCAATTGTTCTTCGATCAGCCCATGAATTCCAGGTTTCAGTTAAAGCAAGCGGTGTTTCATAATGGGATAATGTAACTAATGGTTCAATCCCATATTTTAAACATTCATCAAAACATTCAAAATGATCTACATCTTCATAATCAGCGCCTACAAACATCGGTGCTTTTACTCTTTCACCGGCTTTGTTAATAAAAGTAATACAACGAGGTTCTGTGTGTGTTCCATTTGTGATGACATCATCACTTGATTTTCCACGTCTTCCTACGTTCCAGCCACCTTCATATTGATTGTCAGCAGTGGCACCACCCCATAAAAAATCTTTTGGTAAACTCATTTATTTTCCTCATTTTATCTTTATTTACACTATATCATGATTTGTTCAAATGAAACTTATTATTTTCATTTTTTAAAAATAAAAAAAGAGATGAAAATTTTCATCTCTATAAGTGTAAAACACGTTCCTTGATTTCTTGTGTTCTTCCTTGGTTCCAAAATTGAGTTCCAATATAACCACAAGTACGTCTAGCAACAGACATCATATCTTGGTTTTTATTTCCACAGTTTGGACATACCCAAATAAGTTTACCATTTTCATCTTTTTCGATTTGAATTTCTCCATCATAACCACAAGCCATACAATAATCACTCTTTGTATTTAATTCAGCATACATAATGTTATTGTAGATATGTTTCATAACTGCTAGGACAGCATCAATATTATCTTGCATATCAGGAACTTCCACATAAGAAATAGCTCCCCCTGGTGATAATTTTTGGAATTGAGATTCAAATGTAAGTTTATCAAAGGCATTGATATGTTCTGTTACATGGATATGATAACTGTTTGTAATATAGTTTTTATCTGTAACACCTTTGATTTTTCCAAAACGTTTTTGTAAACATTTTGCGAATTTATAAGTTGTTGATTCAATTGGTGTTCCATAAAGTGAGAAATCAATGTTTTCTTTTTCTTTCCATTTTGCACATGCGTCATTTAAATGTTGCATTACTTCAATCGCAAATGGTGTTGCACTTGGATCTGTATGTGATTTACCTGTCATATATTTAACACATTCATATAATCCAGCATATCCAAGAGAAATTGTTGAATAACCACCATATAATAATTTATCAATTGTTTCACCTTTTTTTAGACGAGCTAAAGCCCCATGTTGCCATAAAATAGGTGCCACATCACTTGGTGTTCCTTTTAAACGTTCATGTCTGCACATTAAAGCTCTATAACATAAATCTAATCTTTCATCAAAGATTTGCCAGAATTTGTTCATATCTCTTTTTGATGAACAAGCCACATCAACTAAGTTGATTGTAACAACTCCTTGATTGAAACGTCCATAGTATTTTGGTTTACCATTTTCATCAATATAAGGTGTTAAGAAAGATCTACATCCCATTGATGGATAACATTGACCATTTCCATTTTGATCAACTTTTAATTCTTTCATGACTTTTTCTGAAATATAGTCAGGAACTAAACGTTTTGCTGAACATCTTGCTGCAAGTTCTGTTAAATAATAATATTGACTATCTGGTTCAATATTGTTTTCTTGTAAAGCATAGATAAGTTTTGGGAATGCTGGTGTAATATAAACACCTTTTTCATTTTTAACACCTTTCATTCTTTGTTTAAGTGTTTCTTCAATGATCATAGCAAGATCATCTCTTAAACGTCCTTCCGGTACTTCATTTAAATACATGAAGACAGTAATAAATGGTGCTTGTCCATTTGTTGTCATTAAAGTAACAACTTGATATTGAATTGTTTGAACCCCTTTAGTAATTTCTTTTTTCAAACGTTCTTCAGCTAACGCATTAATTTTTTCATCGTCTAATTCAATTCCAATAGCTTTGAATTCTTCTTTAACTTCACTTCTAAATTTTTGTCTACTTACATCAACAAATGGTGCTAAATGAGATAAAGTAATACTTTGCCCTCCATATTGAGAACTCGCCACTTGTGCAATAATTTGTGTTGCAACATTACATGCAGTTGAAAAACTCTTTGGTTTTTCAATCATTGTTTCTGAAATAACTGTTCCATTTTGTAACATATCTTCAAGATTTACTAAATCACAGTTATGCATATGTTGTGAAAAATAATCAGCATCATGGAAATGAATTAATCCTTCATCATGTGCTTTAACGATATCTTCTGGAAGTAAAATTCTTCTTGTTAAGTCTTTACTGACTTCTCCAGCCATGTAATCTCTTTGTACGCTGTTTACCGTTGGATTTTTATTAGAGTTTTCTTGTTTTACTTCTTCATTGGCACATTCAATCAAACTTAAAATTTGTTCATCTGTTGTATTAGATTGTCTAGCTAAAGCTCTTTGGAAACGATATGTAATATATTTTCTAGCAACAGAAAAGGCATTTAATTTCATTAATTCATCTTCTACGAGGTTTTGAATTTCTTCAACGCTTAATGCTCTTTTGATTTTTTGACATTTATATTTGATATCATTTGTAATATTATCAATGTCTTCTTCTGAAAGTCTGTCTGTTTCAACTACTTCTTTATTAGCCGCAATAATAGCGTTGGTAATTTTCACTTCATCAAAAATTGCTTCTTGCCCATTTCTTTTTATTATTTTCATGCCAAATGCCCCCCTTAATTTATTATGTATAAGTATTATAACCAATCAAAAAAAAAGATTATACTTTTATGCTCTATTGGTTACAATTTTTTTTCGAGTTATTTTATGTAAAATAACTCAACGTCCAATCTATTCTATCATAAATAACATTGATTTTATAGTTATTTTACGTTTTTCAAAAACAAAAAAAGTCCAATGCTTATTAAACAAAGGACTTTATTAAAAATATATTTATGATTTTTATAAATTCTAAAGAACATATAAGATAATACATAAAAAATGTAAGATAGAACCAACTAAAATCCATAAATGCCAAATACTATGCATATATTTAATCTTATTTTGTAATACATAGAAAATAACACCAATTGTATAAGCAAGTCCTCCTGAAACAAGTAACCAAATACCATTCATTCCTATTGCTTGTGGTAAGAGATTGATTTTAAAAATAATACACCAACCCATCACTAAATAACAAATCATTGAAAAAGTTTGATATTTTTTTATATCAATCGCATTTAACGTAATTCCAATAACCGTCATGATCCAAACAACCGCAAATAGAATCCAAGCCCACTTAGCGTCAACTTGTCTTATTGAACAAAGCAATACCGGTGTGTAAGTTCCAGCGATGAGGACAAAGATACTACAGTGATCCATAATTTGGAAAACTTTTTTTGCTTTAAGTTTAGGTGACAAGCCATGGTAGATAGCAGACATCGTATAAAGAAGAATCATAGAAATCCCATAAACAATTCCTGAAAATAAACCATAACCATCATGACAAAAGATAATACATAAAACAAGAGCCACTATCCCCATAGCGCCTCCAACAATATGCGTTACCATATTAAATATTTCTTCACCTTTTGTATAAACAGGTAAAATTCGATCATCTAATTTTGTTCTTTTCATACTTACACCCCTTTTAACTATCTTATGTGGTATTTAATACTATATCTTGTAATTTACACATATAATAACAATCTCCTAACCCTCTGTCAAGTGATGAAATTATTTATTTTCTTGTTTTTATTTTTATTCTATAATAGAGAAGTAAAAAGGAGAAAAATTATGAAAAAAATCGCAAAATTTGAAAAAGTATCATATAATCAATTTAAAAATGATTTCATGGATTCATTTCCTCAATATAATGAAAAAGAAGTAGAAGAAATCTATAATTCTATTCAACTTCCAAAACGTGCTACAAAAGGATCTGCAGGTTATGATTTCTATAGCCCTATTGATTTTGAATTAAACCCAGGACAAACAATTAAAATTCCCACAGGTATTCGTGTACGCATTGACAACGGTTGGGTATTAGGTTTATATCCTCGTAGTGGTTTAGGATTTAAATATCGTTTACAACTTAATAATACAGTAGGTATTATTGATAGTGATTATTATAACAGTGATAATGAGGGTCATATGTTTGTAAAGCTTACAAATGATAGTAATGAAGATAAATCACTTTCTTTAAAAGCTGGACAAGGAATGGTTCAAGGAATTTTCTTTGAATTTGGAATTGTAGAAGATGATGATGTCACTGAAGAAAGAAATGGTGGGTTTGGTTCAACAACAAAATAATTATGTTTATATTGTAAGATGTAGTGATCAGACCCTTTATACTGGTTGGACTAATCATTTAGAAAAACGTATAGAAGCTCATAATGCTGGTAAAGGCGCAAAATATACAAAGGCAAGAAGACCAGTAGAACTTGTTTATTTTGAAACTTTTGAACATAAAAGTGATGCTTTAAAAAGAGAGTATCAAATTAAACAATTAAAAAGATTTGAAAAAGAAAAACTCATACTAAGCAAAAAGAAGATCTAACTCGATCTTCTTTTATGCTTTTTCTTCACTTAATTGATAAATCCCTAACCCAATAATAACAATCAAACATCCTAAAATCTTTGAAATAGAAAACATGTTATATACAAAAGCATCAATCACCATCCCACTGACAAGTTGTCCAATAAAGCTTAATAAAGTAAGAATAACAGGTGATATTCTAGGAACAATAATATTTAAAATCAAGATATTAAAAACCCCTATGATTCCCCCTAAATACATCATCAAATTCGTTTTATCTAAAGAGATATTTATACTTTGGACACCAACAATCATAAGCACAAGCATTAAAATCAAACTTGTCATAAATCCTGTAAAGTAATTATAAAACGTTCCTTGATAAGCGCCCATTTTCTTAGAAAGTAAACCATTAACACTTCTACTTAAAACAATTGTAACTCCTGATAGAATAGAAAATATAATAGAAATCATAATAACATCACTCCTATTCCTAAACAAACAACAACTAATCCTATAATCTTTCCTTTATTTAATTTTCGAATAGATGTCGATAACCATCCTTTATTTTCTAATAATAAAGATGTCATCATTTGTCCTAATAATCCTAGTGCTGTCATTAAAGAAGCACCAATCTTTCCAATTGCAAAGACATTAAAAATAACAGTTAAAACGCCAATACATCCTCCACAATACATATATAAAGGAATTTGTTTTTTAAAACAAATTTTCTTATTTTTGATCTTCATAATGATTAAAAAAGTAACTAAACCAACTAAATGAATGATAACTGTAGACAAGTAGACTCCTGTATAATCTGATAATTGTCCATTAAATACATTCATTGTCGTTACAATAATCCCACATAATGTGGCTAATACAAAATCCATCAAGATCACCTCCAGAAAGAATTATAGTGATTGAACTTGATTATAAATACGACATATGTCATATTGGTGATGGTGATTTAGATGAATTATTTAAATGAATTAAAAAAATTAGAAATTCTTCACGTTGATAATTATCAATATATTGAAATCAAAAAATTAAATAAAGACGAATATTTATTACATCAAGGTGAAAAGCTTAATTATATTTATATTCTTTTAAGAGGAAAAGTGAAAGTAAACCATATTAATGCGAATGGAAATAGTATGTTATGCAGTTTTAATAGTCCCTACTCTATTATTGGTGATTTAGAATTTATCACTCAATCTCCTATTATTAATAATGTGATTGCTTATGAAGATTGTATTTGTGCAACTATTTCCCTTTCTAAATATCATGAAATATTAATGAATGATATTTTCTTTATGAAAACCATCGCAAAAAATCTTGCCAGCAAGCTTTCTAAATCAACTCAGAATCAGTCTATTTCCTTAAATTATCCAGTTGATAATAGATTAGCGGCTTATTTTATTGTTTCTCATAAAGATTATATCGTTCAAGATAATTTTGTAGTTGTTGCTGAATTGATTGGTTGTAGTTATCGTCAACTCCAGCGTGTTCTTCAATTATTTTTAGATAAGAAATATATAAAGAAAATTAAACGTGGTACTTATCAAATTGTTAATTTAAATGCCTTAAATCTATTGGGTGAAGATGTTTATCACTTTTAAAAACCTTGGCAATGCCAAGGTTTTACTCTAAGGTAATATGTCTTTTTACTTTTTCTTCAGGATAAATATTATTTCTTCTTTTACCTGTCATGTCTAATACTTTTACACGGAAGACTTCTGTCATGGTAGCGACTTTTTCATTGAATTTAAAATCTTCTTCATGATAATGCCTCATTAAGATTTTTAACGCATTAATCTTATTTTCATCTTCAACAAATTCTACAATACCATGTCCAATGACACTTTCATAACCCATTGTGCATGACATTCTTTCATCATACATAATAATATTATGTTCACAATCCATTTCAAAAGTAACTTTATTATTTTTTCTTATTAAATCAAGTTTTGTTCCTTCTTTGGCACTATGGAAATATAGATAAAGTTGTCCTTCTTCTACATTTGTTCCAAATTTTAAAGGAACGATATAAGGAAATTCATCATCAAATAGTGCTAAACGACAAGTATCACACTTTGCAATAATTTTCATCATTTCATCAAAATCAGTAATTTCTCTATCTTTTCTTCTCATACTCTTTTTTCCTAGTCAATAAGATTAAAATGTTTTAATCCTTTTAAAATTCCTTCTTTTTCAACATCATCACAAATATAACATGCATGTTGTTTTACTTCATCACTGCCATTTTCCATCACAATAGGATAACCTACGACATCTAACATTTCAATATCATTATGTCCATCACCAAAAGCCATTAATTCTTCTTTTTGATAACCAAAATGTTTCGAAACAGCTTGAATAGCCGCTGCTTTCCCACCTGTTTTGGGAACAATATCATAAGCATAGTCATGCCATTTTGTGACTTTGACATGTTTGGTATTTTTTATAATTTCTTTTATTCCTTTTTCATCTACATAAGGATCTACTTGGTAAATGTTATCTATATTGATTTGATTACTTATTGGTGGAATCATTGTTGAAATAGATTCTTGAGCATCTATGACTCTTTGATTTACATGAGTAATATACATTTGATTACTTTCAATAAATAAACAAGGATAATTGTTTTCTTTTACAATCTTTACAATTTCTTTTAAATCCTCTTGAGCTATTTTATTATCATAAATAATTTGTGAACCTATTGTACAATAGCCACCATTTAATAAAAGATAGCCATCAAATTCAAACTGTTCAACAAGTTTTAATTCTTCTAGCTCTAACATATGTCTTCCACTGGCTATAAACAATTGAATTCCTTTTTTCCTTACTTGTTTTAATCCTTCAATCACTTCTTTTTTTATAGAAGGTCTTTTCCCTGAAATCAATGTTCCATCAATATCTAAAAATATCGCTTTAATCATTTTTCTACCTCTTCAACATATTCTAATTAATACTATATCATATTACTCTTCCATCTTATCAAATTTTGTTTTCTTAAAATAAAGATCATTACTAAAGAAATCATTGTAGATAATGGGGCTGCAATTCCCATATGGAATAGTGCTACGTTTGGTATTTTAGAAAATAATAAAGTTAAAGGAATTCTTCCAACAAAAGTTGCTACTAAACTATGTACCATCGTAAAGACAGTTCTTTCGTAACCATTTAAATACCCATTGATACAAAAGTGAAAACTTGTAAGTAAACAATCAATAAAATACATTTTTAAATACAAGGCACCATTTTTAATAACATCTTGATTATTGGTATAAATACGCGTAAGTATTGTTCCATCGATTTCACAAATCGTTGTTACAACAATTGCGAAGGCAAGAGAAATCATGATTGCATATTTTAATGTTTGTTTTGCACGTTTCTATTGTTCTGCTCCTACATTTAAAGCAATAAGAGAAGCTAAAGCACTTCCTAAGGCAATGGCTGATAACATTAAAAATCCCATTAATTTTTCAACAACACATAAAGAAGCAGAAGTAATTAAGTCCATTTGATTAGCAATAATCGTAATAACTAAAAATGATATATTAACAAGTACACTTTGTAATCCTAAAGGAAAACCTATTTGCATAATCTTTTGAATATATTTTGAAAAACAAATATCTTCTTTATAAAACGAATATCCTATTCCCTTTTTACATAAATAAACTAATGCAAAGAGAAAAGAGAATCCTTGGGCTGATACTGTCGCAATGGCTGCTCCTTTAGCTCCCATATGAAAATATCCTACTAAAACAAAATCAACAACAATATTAATCATACATGCAATAAAAACAAATAATAAAGGCGTTTTACTATCCCCTAAACCTCTTAATATACTACTTACTACATTGTATCCTACAATAAAGATAATCCACGCTGAACAGATACTTAAATAGCTTTTAGTAGCTTCGATAGCTTCTTTTGGTGTATTCATTAAAAGCGTGATCTCGTTATTAAAAGACAACATGACAAAAGTTAAACCCAAGGCAATGATTAAAAATAAAACAATAGCCCCACCAATGATCTTTGATAAATCACGATAAGATTTACTTCCTAGGCATTGTCCTAATAAAACCGTAACTCCTGTAGTCAATCCTAAAACAAGGTTTGTTATTAAAGACATGGTTTGATTTCCTATCGAAACCCCAAAAACATCAAAGGTATGTCCAAATTGTCCTACTACAAACATATCTGCCGATCCATATAATACTTGTAATAAGTTTGAAAACATATAAGGTAAAGCAAATATCATTAATGCTTTAAAAGTCTTTGTTCCATAATTTCCTCATAAAAAAACTGGATAAGGTCTAAACCTTATCCAGCATTGTCTTCAATACCCTCCGGTGCTTCTATATTATCATTTGTATCTTTATTGTCAAGTAATTGAAAAGCTTTTATAACATCTTGATAACGAGAAATAATATAATCATAGTTTTCTTTTTGATGAGGTAAAGTACATCCACTACAATCTTTTATATCTCCTATCATTTTATAATTGCCTTTACAATCTTTTAAAATATACAATGGGCAATAACAAAACAAACAATTAATTTCATCCAATTGATGACAAGGATAATACTCACATTGTTTATGACTAAAGAATTTATAATGATCTGACATAGACTTTATACTCAGTATTTTGAATAACGATTTGATCTTTTAAATCATAAACAACTTGTGACATCACATATTCACCACCATTAATATAGATTTCAAAAACATGATGATCATAATAAAGTTCAATATCATAATGTCCTTGTAATTTAGGTGAAACAACATCATTACATACTTTATTTTCTTGAATAGAGACTTCTTCTCTATTCAAATGGAGACAATCATCTTGAATATCAATTTTAAAACCACCAAGATTTAAAGAACTGTCCTTATTAAGTGTTGTCTTTAATTGGAATGGTCGATCAAGTAAAATATCTTGAATTTCTTGATTAAATGAATTTTTTATTTCAGGATAAAGTTCTTGAATAATCTTACCCTCTTTTTCTTTTAAAACTCTTGGCATAATAAACATCCCAATCCATTCTTCTCCTTGAACTGGTTTTCTCATTCTAAGCCAACCAAGTAAAATTCTTTCATTATCTTTTGATAAGAACGTTTGTGGTGCGTAAAAGTCTAAACCATGATCTAAATAAGGCCAATCACCATGCTCTTTAATAGTAAGTGTATCTTCCTCAAAATCAATCGGCATATAGCGAGCATTACTATTTGGTTTTGGTGGTAGATCTGTATTTTCTGGTGAGAAAATCATAAAGAATTGATTATTGATTTTAAAGACATCTGGACATTCCCACATATTTCCAATAGTAGGTTCTTGGTAACTGTTTTTATATTCAAAATGAATTCCATCTTCACTTTCATAGAAAAGAGCTTTTCCACAATAGTCATCTTCATAAGCGATTTTACTACCAATGACCATGGCATATTTTCCATCTTGTTTTTTCCAAACCTTAGGATCTCTGGTATGACGGTAATCGCCAAGATAAGCTTCTTGAATCATTGGAATAATTTGTTTTTTATTTTTAATGTTATCAAAATGGATACCATCATTGCTTACAATAAGTGCTTGTGAAGCTCTTAAATCATCATCACTGTATTGATTATGAACATTGTTTGGATTTTCTTTAGCATATTTAATAGCTGTATAGTAAAGATACAGTTTATCATCGATTTCAATCGCTGACCCTGAAAAACATCCATTTCGATCAAAGTCTTTAGATGGATAAAGTGCGATTGGAAGATGTTCAAAATGAACAAAATCTTTTGTGATAGCATGTCCCCAATGCATTGTTCCCCATCTATTATCATATGGGAAATGTTGGTAAAAAATATGATAGTTTCCTTTATAGTAAATAAGACCATTAGGATCATTGATCCAATGATAAGGTGCAGTAAAATGTAATTTTGGTTTCATAGTCTTCCTCCTTGTTTTTTATATTATAGCACGGTTGTATTAAAAGTCTTTGTTATTCTAACGTTCCTTTTACTTTTCTTTTAGTAAGACAACGTTCTTTTCTATTTGTAGATGCTTTTTTTCTTCCTATATTTGATAAGAAAATAGCACACATCTGCTATTCATGGTACTTTTGTA
>ULYD01038201.1_pt1 | contig 11624 bp, 10 predicted proteins | sample 1961831 | NCBI WGS metagenome assembly ULYD01 (sample SAMEA4835854, study PRJEB28245) | human gut metagenome | biome: gut microbiome; material: fecal sample | place: Denmark | collected 2008 | reverse complement strand
AAAACTTGCTCAGCGGGGAGAAAAGACTTTTTCGACACGCTGATGCGGTCCGCAGATGTCTGCGGACCGCATTTTGACGATATGGACAGGTGAACCGTTTGGATGCTGCTTTTATAGCTTTTCCAGCAGATAATCCATGAACTGGGCGCAGGAGGCTCCATCCCGGTGGCCGGTCATGACCACCCGCCGCTCCGTTTCCACGCAGAGGCTCATAGCGGCGGCGAGCTGATCTGCCTTGTCCGCCATGGCGATGTGCCGCAGCAGCAGCTCTGCCGCCTTCAAAATGCTGGCGGGATTGGCGTAGTCCCCCTCGCCGTCGGCGATGAGCCGGGGGGCGGTGCCGTGGACGGCCTCGAACATGGCATATTGACTGCCAGTGTTGGCGCTGCCCGCCGTGCCTACGCCGCCCTGAATCTGGGCGGCCTCGTCGGTGATGATGTCGCCGTACAGATTGGGCAGGACGAACACCTGAAACCTGCTGCGGATTTCCGGGTTCACCAGATTGGCGGTCATAATGTCGATGTACCAGTCCTCGGCGGTGATCTCCGGGTAGTCTGCCGCAACCTCATGGCAGATGCGGGTGAACATTCCGTCGGTCTTTTTCATAATGTTGGCCTTGGTGACGATGGCCACATTGGTTTTGCCGTTGGCCCGGGCAAAGTCAAAGGCGGCCTTGGCGATGCGGCGGGTACCGGCGTCGGTGGTGACCTTGAAATCCATGCTCAGCATACCGGGCACCTCAACGCCCCGGCTGCCCAGAGCGTATTCGCCCTCCGTATTCTCCCGGAAGAAGGTCCAGTCGATGCCCAGCTTCGGGACGGATACAGGCCGCACGTTGGCAAACAGGTCCAGCTCCCGGCGCATGGCCACATTGGCGCTTTCCAGCGTACCGCCCTTGGGAGTCTCCGTGGGGCCTTTCAACAGCACGTCGCAGTCCTTGATGGAGGCCAGCACCTCGTCAGGAATGGCTTTGCTCTGGGCGGTGCGGTTTTCGATGGTCAGGCCCTGGATGTCCCGCAGTTCCACCCGGCCATGGGTGATCTCGTCCACCAGCAGCTTTTCCAGCACCCGCCGGGCCTGGGCCATGAGGATGGGACCGATGCCGTCACCGGGGATCAGGCCGATGACGATGCGCTCCATGCGGGAAAAGTCCTTGGCGGGAGATCCTTGGGACATGCGCGCCTGCCGGTTTAACTGCTCAGTCAGTAAGGTACGGAAATGCGCCGCCGCCTGTTCGATATATGTGTTCTGATCCATCAGTCATTGCCTTCTTTCGTGTAATTCAGCAGACCGCCTGCCCGGAGCATCGCTGCCTGCCGCTTGGTGAAGCTGCCGCAGACGGGAATTTCACGGTTTCCGGCGTGAAGCGTCATGGTGCCGCTGTCCAGACCGGCGTCGATGCCGGTGAGGGTCAGGGTCTCGCCCTGGGTCAAGGCATCATAGTCATCGGGGGCGGCAAAGGTCAGGGGCAGGATACCGGCATTGATGAGGTTGGCGGCGTGGATACGGGCGAAGCTCTTGGCGATGACTGCCCGGACACCTAAGTACAGGGGCACCAGCGCCGCGTGTTCCCTTGAGGAACCCTGTCCGTAGTTGCTTCCACCTACCAAAATGGTCTCCCCGGCTGCCTTGGCGTTTTGGGCGAACTCCTTGTCGCACACGGCGAAGCAGAACTCCGACAGCTTGGGGATGTTGGAGCGGTAGGGGAGGATCTTGGAGCCGGCAGGCATGATGTGGTCGGTGGTGATGTTGTCCCCGACCTTTAGGGTCAGCTTGGCGGTGATGGCGTCCCCCACAGGCTTGCCCTGGGGGAATTCCTTGATGTTGGGACCGCGAAGCACCTCCAATTGGGCCGCATCCTCCGGGGAGGCAGGAGCCAGCACGGCGCTGTCGTCAATGAGGAACCGCTCCGGCAGGTCCACATAGAGAGCGTCCAGTCCCAAGTCGCGGGGATCGGTGATCTCCCCGGTGAGGGCGGCGGCCACGGCGGTCTCCGGGGACACCAGATACACCTTGGCATCCGCCGTACCGCTGCGGCCCTCGAAGTTGCGGTTGAAGGTCCGCAGGCTCACACCACCGGAGTTGGGGGAGAAGCCCATACCGATACAGGGGCCGCAGGCACATTCCAGCAGCCGCGCACCGGAGACCAGAATATCCGACAGCGCGCCGCAGTTGGCCAGCATGGTCAGGACCTGCCGGGAGCCGGGGGACACGGACATACTGACAGAGGGGGACACGGTCCTGCCTTTCAGCATAGCGGCGGTTTTCAGCAGATCGTACAGAGAGGAATTGGTGCAGGAGCCGACGCAGACCTGATCCACCTTAACGCCCTTCAAACTGCGGACGGGCACCACCTTATCCGGCATGTGAGGGCAGGCGATCAGCGGCTCCAGCGTGTCCAGATCAATGTGGATAATCCGGTCATAGGCCGCATCGGGATCAGCGGAAAGGGGTGTGAAGTCGGCTTCCCGCCCCTGTGCCTTCAAAAAGGCGCGGGTCACTTCATCGGAGGGGAAGATGGAGGTGGTAGCCCCCAGCTCTGTACCCATATTGGTGATGGTGGCCCGCTCCGGAACGGACAGTCCAGCGATGCCGGGACCACCCCATTCCATCACATGACCCACGCCGCCCTTGACGGAGAGAAGCCGCAAGACCTCCAAGCTGATGTCCTTGGCGGTGACGAAGGGACGCAGCGCACCGGTCAGTTCGACCTTGATGACCTTGGGCATGGTAATGTAGTAGGCTCCGCCGCCCATAGCCACGGCTACGTCCATGCCCCCCGCGCCGAAGGCCAGCATCCCGATGCCGCCGCCGGTGGGGGTGTGACTGTCGGAGCCGATGAGGGTCTGCCCCGGTACGCCGAAGCGTTCCAGATGCACCTGATGGCAGATGCCGTTGCCGGGGCGGGAGAACCAGATGCCGTGCTTGGCGGCAACGGATTGGATGTACCGGTGATCGTCGGCGTTTTCAAAGCCGGATTGGAGGGTGTTGTGGTCGATATAGGCCACGGACCGCTTTGTTTTGACCCGGTCAATGCCCATAGACTCAAATTCCAGATAGGCCATGGTGCCGGTGGCGTCCTGGGTCAGGGTCTGGTCGATGCGCAGAGCCACCTCAGCTCCCGGCTCCATGCTGCCGCTGACCAGATGGGCGGCGATCAGCTTTTCTGTCAATGTCTTTCCCATGGTTCAGCCCTCCTTTTGGATGATGTCTGCCAGATTGGCCCGGGCGTTTTCCACATGGCGCAGGGACGACTCTGCGGCCCGGTCCCCATCATGGGCGGCAAGGGCCTCGTAGATGGCGGTGTGCTCCTCTAAGGCGTGGACTGCCCGGCTGTGGTGGGTGACGGAGGCCTTGCGGTACTTGATGATCTTCTTATGGAGGGAGATCAGCGTATCCGCATAGGGACGGCTGCCGCAGCTGTTGTAAAGCAATTCATGGAACCGGGAGTCCAGGTTTTTGATCTGATCGGAATTTTCACCCGGCTCCTTTTCGCTTTCAATGTAGAAGCGCTGCAGGTCCAGGACCTCCTTCATTTCACTCAGTACATCGTCAGTGATGCTGGCGGCGGCCCGCTTTGCGGCCAGACCCTCCAGCTGAAGGCGGATCTCGTAGATATCCAGCATATCCTGCCGGGAGATGCCGATGACCACCAGACCGTGTCCGGAGTCCTCCAAAATGCGCTCCTGCTCCAAGCGGCGGATGGCCTCCCGGATGGGGGTGCGGCTGACGCCCAGCTCGCCGGACAGCCGCAGCTCGCTCAGAATCTCGCCCTGAGGGTATTTACCGGACAGAATATCCCGTTCCAGCTTTTCAAAAACCTGATCGGCGATGGAAATGGGCTTATGATCTCTCATCATGGTGGGTTCCTCCTCAATGGCGGGGCTTCAGCACGCCGCCGGACAGTTCTGCGATTTTTTCTTCCAGTTCTTCATTGGAAAGGGCGGTGGTGCGGCCTCCGGCATACTGTTCGTCCACCCAGACTTTCAGCTTTTCCACCAGTGCGTCATGCTTGCTGAGCTGGTGGTCGCTGCGGAGCCGGTAGTTCTGGTTGATCCAGTAGGCGATGCCCGCCAGCCCGGAGGTTTTGCTGATGGCTACGGCGGCAGGCCGGTCCAGCAGCTTTTCCGTATTGAAAATGTTGTAGATCTCCTCGTCCTTCAAAAGCCCGTCAGCGTGGATGCCTGCACGGGTGACGTTGAAGTTTCGGCCCACGAAGGGCGTCATGGGGGGGATGTGATAGCCGATCTCGTGTTCGAAGTAGTCGGCGATCTCGGTGATGGCGGTGGGATCCATGCCGTCCAAAGAACCACGGAGGGAGGCGTATTCAAACACCATGGCCTCCAAGGGTACGTTGCCGGTGCGCTCGCCGATGCCCAGCATGGAGCAGTTCACGCCGCTGGCGCCGTACAGCCAGGCGGTGGCGGCGTTGGCAACGGCCTTGTAGAAGTCATTGTGGCCGTGCCATTCCAGATATTCGCTCTCCACGCCGGAATAGTGCTGCAAACCGTAGATGATGCCGGGGACGCTGCGGGGCAGGGCCACCTCTGTATAGGGGACACCGTAGCCCATGGTGTCGCAGGCCCGGATACGGACGGGGATCTTTGCCTGGTGGGAAAGATCCATCAACTCGTTGACGAAGGGCACCACGAAGCCGTAAAAGTCAGCCCGGGTGATGTCCTCCAGATGGCACCGGGGCATGACCCCGGCGTCAAAGGCATCCTTCACCGTGGCCAGATAGTAGTCCAACGCCTGCCGGCGGGTCATCTGCATTTTCTTAAAGATATGATAGTCGCTGCAGGACACCAGAATACCGGTCTCCTTGATGCCAAGGTCCTTCACCATCCGGAAGTCCTCCCGGGTGGCCCGGATCCAGGTGGTGATCTCCGGGAAGCGCAGCCCCAAAGCCTGACAGCGTTCGATGGCCTCCCGGTCCCGCTTGCTGTAAATGAAAAACTCCGTCTGGCGGATCAGGCCGTAAGGCCCGCCCAGCTTGCTGAGGAGCTTGAACAGGTGCTCGATCTGCTCCGGCGTGTAGGGGTTCATGGACTGCTGACCATCCCGGAAGGAGGTGTCCGTGATCCAGATATCGGCAGGCATGGATGTAGGCACCCGCCGGTGGTTGAAGGCCACCTTGGGGACCTCGTCATAGTTATATACGTCCCGGTACAGCACCGGGTCCTTCACATCCTGAAGGGAATAACGGTAGTCATTTTCCTCCAGCAGATTGGTTTTGGCGGATAATTCAAGCATGGGCGGGCTCCTTTCCAGCGATACGCTTGCTGTATACTTGTATACATATATACACCCGCGGCGGAAACTTGTCTACCCCTCCGAACGAACTTCGTGCAGGATCACAAAGGGGTCTTTTCATGGCGGCCATCGAAAAGACAGATGTCCTCGGTGTGCGGAGTTTTTGCGAAATGCACTGCATTTTCGCCAGAATTTCTGTGCAGTCCGCGCAGAGCGGGGAAAATTGACCGATTTCCCCCGTATCCGGAAAAATCCCTTGCAAACCGGGGCGAATAGTGCTATGATACCCTTTGTCAACAGGGGAGCTTGCGCAAGCAGGCTGAGAGTGGGATGTATTGCCCAGACCCGTAAACCTGATTTGGATAATGCCAACGTAGGGAGATACCGTCGCTGACACGCTCATGGAGCTCGTAATGCGGATATGTCTTTCAGGCATATCCGCATTTTGTTTTCTATCCGGTCCTTTGTGCCGGACAGACAAGAGCGATGCCCGCCGGGATTTCAAAAGATGCAGAGGTGTTCAATATGAAATGTGATCCCAAGGATCTGCTGCTGTATGCCGTCACCGACCGGCACTGGCTGAACGGACGGACGCTGGTGGACGTGGTCAAGGAGAGTCTGGACGGCGGCGTCACCATGATCCAGCTTCGGGAAAAGTCTCTGGATGCGGGCAAATTTCTGGAAGAAGCCAAGGAGCTGCAAGCCCTGTGCCGGGAGCGGCATGTTCCCTTTATCGTCAATGACAACGTGGACATCGCCAAGGCCATGGACGCTGACGGCGTTCATGTGGGGCAGGACGATATGGCGGCGCTGGATGCCCGGGCCAAGCTGGGGCCGGACAAGCTCATCGGTGTCTCCGCTCACACGGTGGAGGAGGCTCTGCTGGCAGAGAAGCAGGGGGCGGATTATCTGGGCGTGGGAGCCGTGTTCCCCACCAGCTCCAAGAGCGATGTGGGGGAGATGTCCTACGAGACCCTGAAGGCTATCTGCAAGGCCGTGTCCATTCCTGTGGTGGCCATCGGCGGTATTTCCGGCGAGAACGTAGGCAAGCTGGCGGGCAGCGGCATCTGCGGCGTGGCGGTCATCAGCGCTATTTACGCCGCCAAGGATGTCGAAGCCGCCGCCGCTGATTTGAAAGCCACCGTGAAAGAAATGCTGCGGGTATGATCCGGGGGGCCATTTTCGATTTGGATGGCGTCCTGCTGGACTCTATGGGTATCTGGAAAGATCTGGGCGCCCGGTATCTCCGGCGGCTGCACATCACCCCGGAGTCGGGACTGAATGAGGTCCTCTTTCCCATGAGCATGGAGCAGGGGGCTGCCTATCTGAAAGCGCATTACCCGCTTCAACAGAGCGAGGCGGAAATCTGCGGCGGCATTGCCCAAATGCTGAAGGACTACTATGTTCAGGAGGTCCCTGCCAAGCCCGGCGCGGCAGCGCTGCTGAATTTCCTGGCGGAACGGGGCATTTCCATGGCGGCGGCTACCTCCAGCCCGCGGGTGCACGTGACCGCCGCGTTGGATCGGCTGGGCCTGCTGCCCTACCTGAAAGCGGTTTTCACCACCGGCGAGGTGGGCGTCAGCAAGCATGAGCCGGTGATCTACCATCTGGCGGCGGAAGCGTTGGGGACGGCCCCGGCGGAAACGCTGGTATTCGAGGATTCCCTCTACGCCCTGAAAACCGCTAAGGCGGCGGGCTACCGTACCGTAGGCGTATTGGACGCCCACGGGGAAACAGATCAGGCGGGGCTGAAAGAGGCGGCGGAGGTCTATCTCACATCCCTGACGGAGTTTCCCGGCCATTGGGAACCGCTCAACAAGTGAATTCGGAACGCTCAGGGCCTTGCCCTGTGTTCAGGCGGTACATTGGGGGCACCACCTTGTATCGCTTTATAAAACTGTGCTGTAAAAGAGAAAGGAAGTATTCACATGAAAACAGCATTGACCATTGCTGGAAGCGATTCCAGCGGAGGCGCCGGTATCCAGGCGGATATGAAGACCATGACGGCCAACGGCGTTTACGCCATGAGCGCCGTCACGGCCCTGACCGCCCAGAACACCACCGGCGTCACAGATATTCTGGAGTCCACTCCTCATTTCCTGGGCGAGCAGCTGGACGCTATTTTTACCGATATTTTCCCCGACGCGGTGAAGATCGGCATGGTTTCCTCCGCCGACCTCATCGTGGTCATCGCGGAAAAGCTGAAGCAGTACAAGGCGAAGAACATCGTGGTGGACCCCGTGATGGTGGCCACCTCCGGGGCAAAGCTGCTGCGGGATGACGCGGTGGAGGCCCTGTGCCGGGAGCTGCTGCCGTTGGCGGCGGTCCTGACCCCCAACATCCCCGAGGCGGAGATCCTCTCCGGCATGACCATCACCGATGCCACCGGCATGGAGGCCGCCGCCAAGTACATCAGCGAGAAATACGGCTGCGCCGTGCTGTGCAAGGGCGGCCATAAGGTCAATGATGCCGACGATCTCCTGTGGCGGAACGGCTCCGGCAAGTGGTTCCACGGCAAGCGGATCGACAATCCCAACACCCACGGCACCGGCTGCACCCTCTCCAGCGCCATTGCCTCCAATCTGGCCAAGGGCTATGATCTGGACCAGTCTGTGGAGCGGGCCAAGGAATACATCTCCGGCGCATTGGCGGCCATGCTGAATCTGGGCCACGGCTCCGGTCCCATGAACCACATGTTCGCTCTGAAAGGAGCTTTTACGGAATGATCACCTCTACGGTTGCGATCTTATTCGCCGTGGGCTATCTGCTGGCAACGGTCTGGCTGTGCCGGGGCATTCGGCTGACGGCCCAGGACTTGTGTCTGGGTGGGATCGTCTGCGCCATGACGCTGGTGCTGGCCACGATCCGCATTCCTCTGCCCACCGGCTCCAACATCACCTGCGGCTCCTGGATCCCGCTGATGCTGCTGGCCCTGCTGTATGATTATCGGCTGTCCATGCTGAGCGGCTGGGTGTGCGGTATTCTGGCGATGCTCCTGATCCCCGGCTGGCAGGCGGTCCACTGGGCGCAGATCTTTGTGCAGCACCTGGTGTGCTTCTCCTGCCTGGGCTATACCGGCATTTTCGGCACGGACAAACGCTGGAAGATCCTCTGCGGCGGCATCTTGGCCATTTTCATCAAATTCTGGGCCCATGTATTCAGCGGCGTCATCTTCTTCTCCCAGAACGCCTGGGACGGCTGGGGCGCCTGGGGCTACAGCCTGACCTACCACATCTCCAGCAAGATCCCCGAGGGTATCTTCTCCCTGGTGATTCTGATGATCCTGCCCCTGGGGGCTTTGCGGAAGGCGGCAAAGGGGGTGTCCCGGGTATGAGCTTTTTGGATACCTGTATTCAGGACAGCCTGCCCATCTGGCGCTCCTGCATGGAGACCCCGTTCCTGCGGGGCGTGGCGGACGGCACCTTGGATGAAGAATGCTTCAAGGGCTACATTGTGGACGACAGCCTGTACCTCCGGGAATACTCCAAGGTGTTCGCCTGGGGCATCCTCCATTCCAGCGACATGGAGGAGATCAGGAACTACTATACGCTCTTGGCCTTTGTCAACGAGGCGGAGGACTCCACCCGGCGGTACTATCTCAAGCGCTACGGCCTGAAAGATGAAGAGATCCAGCCCCTGCCCCTGCGGCCGGAGAACCGGGCCTATGTGGACTACATGCTGAACGCAGCCCAAAACGCCGTGGACGCGGCGGACTGCATGATGGCCTGCCTGCCCTGTATGCTCAGCTACGGCTGGATCTTCGGAAAGATGCTGAAAAACGTTCCCGGCGTGCAGAACACCCCGTACGCCCGGTTTGTCAACGACTACGCCGGGGAGCGGTACGAGAGCATCTGCAAGGCCTGGGAGGCCTTTACGGAAAAGGTCTGCGCCAGCATCCCGCGGGAGCGGGAGGCCCACTGCCTGGAAATTTTCCGCACCTGCTCGGAGCATGAGCACCATTTCTGGGAGATGGCGGCCCGGCCCCGGACTGATTTGGGGGGTGCTCAGGCATGAAAAAGACATCCACCTTTCAAAACGGCCTGATCTGGTTCGGCGCGGGTGTCTCCCTGGCGGAGATCCTCACCGGCACCGCCTTTGCGCCTTTGGGCATGGCCAAGGGCCTGGCGGCGATCGTCATCGGTCACATCATCGGCTGCGCCATGATGCTTCTGGCGGGCCTCATCGGCGGCCGCACCGGCCGCAGCGCCATGGAGACCGTGAAAATGAGCTTTGGACAGAAGGGCGGCTTGCTGTTCGCCTTCCTGAACGTGCTTCAGCTGGTAGGCTGGACTGCCATCATGATCTATGACGGGGCCTTGGCTATCGGAGGTATTTTCAATCTTGGTCATTGGGTCTGGTGTCTGGTCATCAGCGTCCTCATCATCCTGTGGATCGCTGTGGGTATTACAGATCTGGGCTGGATCAACAAGCTTACTATGGCGGCCCTGTTTCTTTTGACCTTAGTGCTGTGCAAGGTGATCTTCTTCTCCGGCAGCGCTATGGCGGCCTCCGGCGAGGCCATGACCTTCGGTGCGGCGGTGGAGCTGGCGGTGGCCATGCCTCTGAGTTGGTTGCCCCTCATCAGCGACTACACCCGCGAGGCGGAAAAGCCTGTGCAGGCCACCTGGGTCAGCGTTCTGGTGTATGGCCTGGTGTCCTGCTGGATGTATGTCATCGGCATGGGCGCGGCCATCTTTACCGGGGAGTATGACATTGCCGTTATCATGGTGAAGGCCGGTCTCGGCATTGCCGCGCTGGTGATCCTGGTGTTCTCCACCGTCACCACCACCTTCCTGGATGCCTGGTCCGCCGGTATTTCTGCCGAGTCCCTCTCCAAGAAGCTGAACGGGAAAAAGACCGCCATTGCGGTGACGGTCATCGGCGCTGCGGGGGCCATTCTGTTCCCCATGGATGATATCACCGGCTTCCTGTATCTCATCGGCTCTGTGTTCGCACCCATGATCGCGGTGCAGATCGCGGATCATTTCCTTCTCAAGCGGGACCGATTTGCCGTGGCGGCGGACGGCCGGAATCTGGTGATCTGGCTGGTGGGCTTCATCGCCTACCGCTGGCTCATGGGCGTGGACACCCCGGTGGGCTACACTCTGCCGGATATGGTCCTGACCGTTCTCCTGTGCGTCCTTGCGGAAAAGCTGTGCGCCGGCAAGAAGAAAGGCTGATCGGCTGACCGAATAACGAACAACCGGCGGATACGTGTATGCGTATCCGCCGGTTTTGCTGTGTGTGATTTGTAGTTTTTTCCCTTGCCCTCCGGCCGGTTCCGTGGTACACTTTCTTCCTGTACGAGCATTGACCGAAGGGAAAGGATAACCATGAATCAAAAAGAACTCAACGAGATCCGCCGGCGCTTCAAGCTGGATAAAAACAGCATTTCCAAGATTTTTGGCTGCTATGTCAACAGCAATAAGGAGATCATTTCCTGGATCGACGCCTCTATGGGCCTCATGCAGCAGGAGGAGCAGGAAATGTATCTGGGCCTTCTGAAAAAGGCCCTCTCCGGGGCCTTGGGCAAGAACTTGGTGGATATCACATTTTCCACGGCACAGGTGGCGGACAGTGACGAGCATCGCCTGCTGCAGACCATGCGGCAGACGGAACTGAAGGACCCTGCCTCCCGGGAGGATTTCTGCCGTCGGCTGATCGACGCACTGAACATGGGAGAGACCAACTACCTGATCCTGCTGGCTGCGGACACCTACGATGTGCCCCACAAGAGCCGGGACGATGAATTTCAGGCGGACGCGGGGGACACGGTGTACCGGTATTTCGTTTGCGCCGTCTGCCCGGTGAAGGCACCTACCCTGGAGCTGCGGTATGATCATGACCTGAACGAATTCCATCCCGGCTCCACCGGCCATATCGCGCTGGCCCCGGAGCTGGGCTTCCTGTACCCCGCCTTTGACAGCCGCGCCGCCAACATCTATGACCTGCTGTTCTACGCCAAGAACCCGGCGGAGCTGCATCAGGAGGTCATTGACGCGCTGTTCCGGGTGGAGCCGCCCATGTCTGCGGCAGAACAGAAAAACGTTTTTGATACGGCGCTGACGGAGGCGTTGGATGAGGCTTGCAGCTATGACGTGGTGCAGTCCGTCCATGAGCAGATCCGGGCAAAGATCGAGGACCACAAGGAAAGCCACGATCCGGAGCCGCTGGAGCTGACGGTTTCCGACGTGGGCTGCATACTGGCCAACAGCGGCGTGGACACCGAAAAGGTGGAAGCGTTCAAAGCGAACTGCGAAAAGCAGTACGGCGAAAACGCCCAACTGAACCCTGTGAATATCATCGAGAGCCGCAAGTTTCAGGTCACCACCCCGGAGGTGAAGATCTCCATCGCCCCGGAAAACAGCTAT
>ULYD01046422.1_pt1 | contig 11643 bp, 10 predicted proteins | sample 1961831 | NCBI WGS metagenome assembly ULYD01 (sample SAMEA4835854, study PRJEB28245) | human gut metagenome | biome: gut microbiome; material: fecal sample | place: Denmark | collected 2008 | reverse complement strand
AGGAGGCCTTAATCCTGCTCTTATCCTCCTGCCCCTGCTTCTGATCGGCGGAGGCGGTGCGTTCTATTACTTCAAGTTCGTAAAGGATAAGTCCTCCACCAAAGGAAATGACGATCTGGGGGAATATGACTTTGAGGACGAATATGAGGATACCGAGGTTGAGTATCTGGACGACACACCAAAGGAGGATGAAAGCGTATGAAACTGATTATCGCTGAAAAACCCAGCGTAGCGGCGGCTTATGCCGCTGCCCTGGGTGCAAAGAATAAAAAAGACGGATACCTGGAGGGAAACGGTTATCTGGTGACCTGGTGTATCGGACACCTGGTATCCCTGGCGGAGGCGGGAGCCTACGAGGAACGCTACAAGAAATGGAACTATGAGGACCTGCCTATCCTGCCGGAAGTCTGGCAGCATGTGGTATCCCCAGGAAAGGAAAAGCAGTTTTCCATCGTAAAGTCCCTGATGGACCGCCCGGACGTGACGGAGCTGGTGAACGGCTGTGACGCCGGGCGTGAGGGAGAACTAATCTTCCGTCTGGCGGTGGAAATGGCCGGCTGCACAAAACCTGTCTGGCGGCTCTGGATTTCCTCTATGGAGGATACGGCTATCCGGGAGGGCTTTTCCCACCTGGAACCGGGCAGCCGCTATGAACCGCTGTACCATTCGGCCCTGTGCCGTTCTAAGGCGGACTGGCTGATCGGTATTAACGCCACCCGTCTTTTTTCGGTCCTCTACCATAAAACCCTGAATGTGGGACGGGTACAGACACCTACCCTGGCAATGCTGGCAGAGCGTGACGGAAAGATCATGCTCTTTCAGAAAAAGAAATACTACCATGTACGCCTTTCCCTTAATGGCCTGGAGGCAGTAAGCGACAGGGTGGACGAAAAAGAAAAAGCGGTATCCGTGCAGACGGCTTGCCAGAACGGGCAGGCCGTTTGTGTTTCCCTGGAACGGGAGAAAAAGACGGTAAAACCGCCAAAACTTTATGACCTCACCACCTTACAGAGAGAGGCCAACCGCCTCTTTGGGTTTACCGCCAAAGAGACCCTGGACTACGCCCAGGCGCTCTATGAGAAAAAGCTGCTGACCTATCCGAGGACGGACAGCCGGTATCTCACCGGGGATATGGCGGAGACTGTTTCTGCGGTTGCCGGACTGGCTGCAGGGCTGCCCCTGTTTTCCGCCGTTGGTGGATTTACTCCTGATGTGGCGGCGGTGATCTCCGATAAGGATTTATCCGACCACCACGCCATCATCCCTACTTTGGAGCTGGCAAAGCAGGAGGTATCCTTACTCCCTACCGGGGAGCGGAACCTGTTTATCCTGGTCTGCTGCAAACTTCTTTGTGCATTGGCAGCACCCCATGTATATGAGACCGTTTCGGCGGTGTTCACCTGTGGGGAGCATACCTTTACTGCCAAAGGCAAAGAAGTTGTTTCTCAGGGATGGAAAGAGATCGAACGGCTATTCCGTTCCTCTCTGAAAGAGAAACCAGAGGATGATCTGGAAGATGTGGCAACTCTCCCGGCACTCTCCCAGGGGCAGATATTCGACCATGTGGCCGCCACGGTAACGGAGCATTTCACCACGCCGCCCAAACCTTATACGGAGGATACCCTGCTGTCTGCTATGGAGCACGCAGGAACCGAGGATATGCCGGATGATGTGGAGCGGAAAGGGCTTGGCACACCTGCTACCAGAGCCTCCATCATTGAAAAGCTGGTGTCCTCCGGTTTTGTGGAGCGTAAGGGCAAGAACCTTATCCCTACCAGGAACGGTATCAATCTGGTAACGGTCCTCCCGGAGGTCCTGACCTCGCCCCAGCTCACTGCTGACTGGGAAAATAAGCTGTCCTTAGTGGCAAAGGGAAAACTTTCCCCGGAAACATTCATGGAGGGGATTGAAAGCATGGCAAAAGAACTGATCGCCCGCTACTCCCATATCTCCGAGGACAAGCAAAAGCTGTTTGCCCCGCAGAAAGAGTCTGTGGGTGTCTGTCCCCGCTGCGGCCAGCCGGTCTTTGAGGGAAAGAAGAATTTTTACTGCGGAGACCGGGGCTGCGGCTTTGTTCTGTGGAAGAATGACCGTTTCTGGACTTCCCGCAGAAAAGAGCTGACAAAGAAGATGGCCGCTGATCTGCTCTCTAAAGGGAAAACCAAAGTCAAGGGGCTCTATTCCGAAAAGAAAGATACCACCTACGACGCGGTGATCGTGATGGAGGATACAGGCGGGAAGTATATCAACTTTAAGACCGAGTTCACCAAAGGGAAAGGAGGCCGCTAATGCAGGATAATTCCTCTGATTATATTTTCAAGGCGTATATCACCAACACGGCTGCCTATGACAGCGGAGAACGTGACAATGCCGGAACCTGGCTCTATTTCCCGGCAAATGCAGAGAAAATCACCGCTGCCTTTACAGAAATTGGACTGCCGATCTCTGCTACACCGGATATGTATTTCTTTGATGATTATGTCTCGGATGTACCGGGGCTTAGGCTGGCTCTCCCCATGTACGCTCATGTGGATGATCTATCAATGCTGGCACAGGAACTTTCCGATCTGCTCGACCATGAATTTAACAAGCTGCTGGCTGTTCAGGAAACACCCCTGCGGCTGACAGACTTTGAGCAGTTCAAAGAGTATCCCCACAATTTTGATTATTTCATCCTCATTCCAGGGATGAACAGTGATGAGGCCCTGGGGCGCTACCAGCTCTATGAGAGCGGCATGGTGGAAATGCCGGAGGCGTGGAAAGCCGGCATTGACCCGGAGGCATTTGGGCGCAAGGTGCGGGAAACGGACAACGGATTTTTCACGGATAAGGGGTATGTCCTCTTATCCGGGGATGAATGGGAGCGGGAAAAGCCTATGGTGAAACAGGACAAAGAGGTCAAACCCTCCGTCAAGGATTTTTTGAAACAGGCAAAGAAAGAATGTGCCGCCCGTGAGATGCTACCGCCAAAGGCAGACAAACACGGGCCGGAACTGTAAGGAGGTGCAATTATATGGGATACAGCCATGACAGCGAATTTCCGTTTGCAGCATTTATCACAAACCTGGGAAAGTACAACGAGGGCGAGCTTTTGGGGGAATGGGTAAAGTTCCCTACTACCCCGGAAAAGCTGCAGGAAGTGTTTGAGCGTATCGGCATTGGCTCTGCGGATGATTTCGGTAATCCCTATGAGGAATGGTTCATCACGGACTATGACTGCTATGTAGATGGGCTCTATAACCTCTTGGGGGAATATGAGAACCTGGATGAGCTCAACTACCTGGCTTCCAAACTGGAGGAACTAAGCGAGTCGGAATATGAACACTTCCAGGCCGCTATGGAGATTAGCGACTACACCGGCAGCTTAAAAGACCTTATCAACCTGACTGACAACCTTGATAAATATGATGTGTATCCCGGCATTGACGACTACGACGATCTGGGCCGGTATTACATTGACGAACTGGGGATCATGCAGGTGCCGGAGTACCTGCAGAACTATATTGACTATGAGGCATACGGGCGTGATATTGCCCTGGGAGACGCGGGAGCTTTCACCGATTACGGTTATGTATATGACAATCAGAGCCGCTTTGAGGAATATTATGACGGAGACCGTGAGAACATCCCGGAGGAATACCGCGTGATGGTCTCCCCGGAGGAAGTGGAGGAACTGGAGCCTGACCTTGACCGCCTAGATGTATCAACGGAACTTGCCCTCGATCTGGATTTACATTTCCGAGGATACAGTGCCGATTATGAGCAGGCGTTCCCAAAAGAGCAGGTACAAAGGGAGGCGATCGCTGACGCCCTCCTTGACGGGAACACTTCTCTTATCAAAACCGGGCTTCTCAATATGAGCCGGGAAATGGACCTCAGAGAGGCAACCGCCCCGCTGATCGGACGGCTCACCGACTACGAAAAGGAATATGGTATCAACACCTACACCGTGTACCAGCTAAAAGAGGGGGAGAAACTTCACCCATACCGCTTTGAGGGCAGCGAGTATCTGGCGGCTGCCGGGCTTTCCATTGAACGGGCCAACTATGAGGCGGTCTACGCTGCCCCGCTCTCCCCTGGGGAGAACCTGGAAAGCATTTATACTGACCTCAATATTCACCGCCCGGATAACTTCCGAGGGCACAGCCTTTCTGTATCAGATGTGGTAGTCTTGCTGGAATATGGGAAAGAGACCGCCCATTTCTGTGACCGCTTTGGATACAAGGAGGTGCCGGAGTTTTTGGAACAGCAGCCAGAAAAGGCGGGGCTAGATATGGGGCAGATCACCTTTTATACAGCGGAGTGTATGGAGTTTCCCTCTTTGGGAGAATACCATAACAACCTGACTCTGCAGGAGGCGGTCACCTCATACCAGGCAATCCCGGCAGACCGGCTTCACGGCATAAAAGGTATCGGCTTCACCCTGGAGGATGGCAGCATGTACAGCGGTATGGAGTATCCCCTGGTACAGGGAAACCGTCTTGATCTGGACACCCTCTGCCTGATAGAACACTTTAAGGATAGCCCCCTTGTCCAGGCGGCGGTGGTCGATCTGGTAAAAGCCCTCCCTAATCTGATCGTGGATGATCGTGAAAATTTCCTGCTCGATCTCACAAGTCTGGAGAACCCTCTGAAAAATGCGGAGGTCCAGGTAGAGGACGACTACGGTATGATCGACGGTATCATCAACAACGGGGAGCGGGCAAAGGATAAGGAGCCGGGAATGGATAAACCCTCTGTCCTGGGACAGCTCTCCCAGGCCAAAAAGGAATGTGCCGAACGAAAGCCCCCTGAGATCGGCAAGCCCGGAAAGGATGGGCCGGAACTATGAGCCGAAGTAAAAAGTGGAAACAGGAATGGAGCTTCTTTCTTGGGGAGAACGGCAGACGGCAGTACAACAAAATCTGCCGAAAATGTATCCATAGCTGCAAGCAGAGTTTCCGAGCCGGAATTGTTGCCTGTCCTCTCTACCAGACAGATAGGACAAAAAAGAGGCGGGAAAAGGGTTGAAAACAAAGGATTTTTTCGGCTCTGTGAAGCTTAAAATACATAGGCAATAGGATTTGTCCTCTGCCTTACTATGGCTCAAAAGGATAGGAAAAAGTGTCGATTTTCGCTACTTTTCCAGACACAAAAATGGAGTACAGTTACCGCTTGTGTGGTGGTTGCTGTACTCCTTATTTTTTTATGCTCTTATTCTCTTTTATCCATGAGGGAATGAGGGATGGACGTTCGCAGTAGTAGACACTGTGGGAATGTGTATAACCGACCGTATCATGGAACTGTGGGAAACGGCGTTTGCAGGATGTGGGAAAGCCCCGGTTTTTCCATGTGCTGTGAATGCGTTTTCCATCGGTGGAATGGTCTGTTATGCACATTTCCACGGTGCTAATATCTCTATTCATCCATAACATTCTCTATTTTATCAAAACCTGTCAAAAATTTATTCAGCCGATTAAATTTTTCATAGGTATATCTTCGTACATCAAGTTCACCATTAAGAACCAGCAAATTTATCAACAAGGGATATGAAGTTATCTCCAAATCATTTCCTGTTAAAGTTACGGTTCTAAAATGTTTTTCATTTAAGCTATCATCCTCATTGGAATAGAGCAACAGACTTTTCAAATAGAAATCCCTTTCTTCTGTATCAGTTTGGGTCAATAACTCTGGGGTCAAATATTTATCTGCCATTTTCGCAGATATAACATCTGCCATACTTTTTTTAAGAGACTCTTTTTTGATTGCTTCCGCTACTCTCTTTTTGAATATCTCCAAATCTGTGCTTGGCTCTACATTGTAAAACATTGCATAAGTCAAAATATGTTTAGGCTTCCTAATGTATAGTTCAGGAATTGATTTATTTAATTTTTGTAGTAGCTGCAAATAGGTCTCATGGACAGAAATACTTTTATCCCATTTATCGCTCAAAAGCACATAATATTGGAATGTATTAAACAGGTCAATGTAGCACCAAAGCATTTCTCCTTGACTAAATAAAATTAGATTATGATACAGTTCCATACTTGTGTTCAATTCGATATGCTTATCCATAGGATTTAGTGGTACAAATGGTATGACAGGATACTTAAAGGAAATATCTTCAATTCCATTTTCAGTAACTTTTGTTTTTAATCCTTCTTTCAAAATATCTAAACTTATTCCTTTATCTAAAGCAAAGTTAAAGGCAATTTTCGATAGTCCCTTTGTAAAAGGGATATTATCAATGGGAAAATCATAAGCAAGAATTTCAAAATTTAATTTGGATATATCACATTTTAATTCCTTGCTTAATTCCGGGCAGGATATTACTTTTCCAGCCTTCATTGAAACATCATATACCTTACCGCCGTAAGCCGCTTTTCCTGTATAAACAGGTTTCGATTTCTTATTATTCGTTTTAGTAAAATTTTCAATTCTACTAATAATTGCATTGAATATTTTGGTAAATGGAACATCAATATATTTGCTTATGTAGTTATTACAATCTGGACAACAGATGTCCTCTGACTCGTATAACCCACCTATCGCATTTTGGATAATGTGTTCCCGACTTCGTTTCGTTATTGGTTTTCCACAATAAACACAGTTTTCTCTATTTGCCATAAATAACCTAACCTCAATCTCAAATCTAAGTATCATGCAAATTATATCATAGCTTTTCAAGACAAGCCATGTATACCTCTATCCCCGTTCCTGATTCTTCTCTCGTTCTTCCTTTGATGGAACAGATAAAAGCTGGTCCACATTTCTCTTGATGGTATCCAGTTCCTTTGCCTGAACTTTGATCTTTTGATAAGTTCCATACTCCTGCTGTTTCTCTGCGGTGAGGGAGTCCATCTCTTTTTTTAGGGCGGCAATATCCGGTAACTTTTGAACGCCCATCTGTTTGAGGGCTTTGGCAGCACTCTCAAAGAGGATGATCTGGCTTTCCTGTCCTCTCAGAAATTTTTCCTTGTCGGAAGATTTCCTGTACCGCTCATAGATTGGTCTGTTTTCCCGATAGGCGGAGACATGCTTTATCAGCAGACCAATCTCGCCTATCCGATGTTCCTTTTCTTTAATAGAGGACAGAAGCCGGTCCTGCTCGGCCATCACTTCATCAACTTTTCCCTGCAACTGTTCATAGTGGGTAATACCGTGTTCCGTGATAAAGTTGAAAGTGCGGGCAGCCTCCTTTAGATTGTTGATCTTCGCCCAGTGTGCGTACCCGGAACTTTCCTGGGCTTTGAGATTGTTCTGTATGTCAATGAGCAGACTGATCTTCTGATCGCCTAACTTCGGCTGCTTAGACGGACGGGGGCCTCCGGCAATCCTGGAGGTGACGGCTTCCTCCGTGTAATCCATACCCAGAGTTTTCAAACGGGTAAAGCGTTCCTGCCCCGTGGCTCTGCAGGAAATATACTTGCCCCGCTTGATCTCGTATCCCTCCACCTCCAACCGTTTCAGCAGTTCCTCAAAATCGGACACCTGGGGAATGAGCCGGTCAATGGCGGCTTTCAATTTCGCCTTATAGCTGGTTCCCGCTTTCTCTGCGGTATGCTCAATGTAGCTCTTTCCTTTGTCCTGCCCCGGCACGATCACGGACAGACCGTATTCCTTGCACAATCTGTCGCTGGTGCGGCGGATGAAATGATAGCTCCGCTTGTTGGAGTGGTACTTCCGATAATCCACAAAACTGACAGAGTTAAAAATGATGTGATTATGAATATGTCCCTTGTCTATGTGGGTCGTGAGGACAAATTCATACTTGCCGCCCAACACTTCATTTGCCAGCTTCATGCCAATCTCATGAGCCTGTTCTGGCGTGATCTCCCCAGGAGAAAATGCCTGTATCAGGTGGCGGCCCAAGTTGGTGCCCTTGTCTATGGCATGGCGGCGGGTCCAGGAAAATTCTATGTCGGCGGTTTCTGCAGAACACCCAAAGGCGGATACCAGGATGGTATCATCTGTTTTTCCAGGATTGCAGATATAGGCTATGGCCTTATTCAGCGTTGTTTTGATAGGATGTGTCTTTGTAACTGCCATATCTCAGCCTGCCTCTCTTTGAGCTCCTGAATGTCCGCTGCATAGACGGGACCTCCCGCATTGAGCCGCTTTGCAATCTGGTTGATGTTCCGGCTGATGGCTGACAGGATTTTGTTCATCTCCTTTATGTCCGTGGTATCGGTGTAAATGATGTATCCGTCAATCGCCATCTTCCGCAGATATGCCCCATACCGCTGTGTGGGGAGCAGCTTCATCTTTTCATCTATCAGCCCTTTTTCCTCAGCTGTCACCCAGAATTTCATCTGGATATTTCTCTTTCGGTTCGCCATCGGTTTCCTCCGTTCTTCTAAGGGTTTGGGATTATCCCAACAAGCATTTTTCATTTTCGGGCAAGGGACCTGAAAATCGGAAAAATCGCAAACGGGTACTCGTTTGCTGTGCTTGCTGTTCTTTAGTTCTTCGTACTTGTGTAACTTTCAAAACCTCATTTTGGCTACCTAAAAGGGTAAGAAAAAACACTATGAGAGCAGATTTCCCATAGTGTCCTTATACTTCTGTTCAGTTGTGCCGGAGGGTTATTCTTCCTCCCGGTTCGCCTCTTGTATGCCTTTGGCCGTGGCGGTCATAATCGTTAGTTCCTTACTTCCCATCTCATCCAGCAGGCTGTCAAGCTGCCGACGCTGGGTAGACTTATCCACTTCCTTGTCCGGAAAGAAGAACTGATCGACGGAGACCTCTAGAAATGTCACCAGCTCATAGAAGATTTGCAGGCTTGGATGTTGCCCGCTGTTTTCTATGGACGCAATATACCGTGGGGCAATCCCCATCTTATCTGCTAACTGGTTTCTTGATATTCCTTTGGCTTTTCGTGCGGCCTTGATAGCGGCGCCGAACGCCTTGAAATCATATAGTTCTGTTGTTCTTTTCATGCTTACTTCACCCAACTACATTTTACCGTTCACCTTTCTTCTATGATATGAGTACACATATCATAGTGTTGACTGAAATAGAGCATATTATTTGTTTTTGAAAGTATTATAAATACCACAAGAATGTATATTGACAATGTAGGGCGTTGAGATTATAATAAATACATACCAAACGAATGAAAAAGGCTGGAGGTGGTTTCTCAATGGCGAGAAATAAATATCCCGAAGTAACCGTTGAAAAGATATTGGAAGTATCACAGCGGTTATTCATGGAAAAGGGCTACGATAATACAACTATTCAAGACATTGTAAATGAGCTTGGAGGATTGACTAAAGGAGCGATTTATCATCACTTCAAGTCGAAAGAGGAAATTATTGACGCATTGGGGGAAAAACTCTTTTTTGACAATAACCCATTTGTTACCGTACAAAAGCAAAAGAACTTAAACGGTTTACAAAAAATGCGTGAGGTCATTAAGTTAAACCATATAGATATTGATAGAACAGAACTTGGAAAACAAAGTATTCCTCTTTTGAAAAATCCTCGTTTGTTAGCAGAACTGGCTGACACAAACAGAAAATTGATTGCACCGCTTTGGTTACAGCTTATTCAAGAGGGAATAGCAGACGGCTCTATCAAAACCGACTATGCAAAAGAACTTTCAGAACTTTTGCCATTGCTTACAAATTTTTGGTTAATTCCGTCGGTCTATCCCACAACTCCGAAAGAATTACTTTCAAAGTTTGCTTTCATTAAGTACCTGTTGGATAGTATGAACTTACCGATTATTGATGATGAAATTTTCGGTATGGCACAGAATTACTTTGAACACTTAAATGTAGGCGAGTAAATAAAATTGCCTTGAAAAAGGCAGTTTTATTTTCAAACATTACATTCATTCGTAAGGTATTATTTTTTCAACAGATACATACCGTCTTAATGTATGAAAGGAGAATAGTATGTCAAACTTAGACCAAAAAATCGAAAATGCTGCAAACAAAATTGAAGTTGCCGCAAATGAAGCATGGAAAAAGCGGTCATTCCGCATTATATCTAAGTCTATATCTGCTGCGGCAGAAATCGGACTGATGATAGGAGCTGCACACTTATCTGAAAAAGGCTATAAATCAACAGCTACTTGTCTGTTTGGTTTAGGGGCAGTAGGACTTGTTTGTGATTTACTTTTTAACAGGAAATAGGAGGACACCGATATATGATACGCTATTTGAAACAATACAAACTGTTGCTGTTCCTTACGGTATTATTTACTGCAATCAGTTCCCTATCCTATGTATTTATTGCTATCTTATTGCAACAGGTTATGGATATTGTAGCTATGGGCGATATGGACGGCTTTATCAGAATATTGCTCTTTTCTTTAGTCTACTTTGCTCTTATGGGAGTATTCATGTACCTACAATCTTTGTTCAGTAAAAAATTTGTTTGTAAAATCATGAAAGCTGTCCGTTCTAAAACCTTTATAGGAATTGAACAGCACACGATTGAGGACTACTCAAAAAATAATACTGCTGATTATCTATCCGCAATTACCAATGACGTAAAAATGATTGAAGATAACTATTTACTTCCTCTACTGCAAGTTATCCAGTATACGATTATTTTTATAGCTTCCCTTGCCGTAATGATTTACTTTGACATTATCGTTACAGTTTGCGTGATTATTGCAATCGCTATCATGCTTATTGTACCCAGTCTATTCGGAGGACTGCTCTCTAAACGACAGGATAAATATTCTGATATGCTATCCGATTTTACAAACCATGTAAAAGATCTGTTATCCGGTTTTGAAGTTATTAAGTCCTACCGAATGAAAAAGTATGTTCTCTCACGATTTGAGGCAAGCAACGAGGACACGATAAAAGCAAAATATTCCGTTGATAAAGCGATTGCTGCAAATGAAGCAGTTTCTATGGTTCTTGCACTTCTTGTTCAAGTTGTTGTTGTTTTCCTTTCAGCATACTTCATTATTATTGGGCGTATCAGTGCGGGAGCGTTATTAGGTATGGTACAGGTTAGCAGTAACCTTGCAAATCCGCTTTTAATTATTTTTAGTAATATTCCCAAAATCAAAAGTATCAAGCCGATTGCACAGAAGTTAAATGAATTTTCGGATTATAAGAAACAAGACACAGATACCCAAAAGCCCCCTACTTTCAATGAAATGATTTGTGTAGAGGATTTGCATTTTTCCTATGATAAAGAAAATGACGTCATAAACGGTATTTCATTATCCATTAAAAAAGGAAAAAAATATGCCTTTGTTGGTAAAAGTGGCTGCGGAAAATCTACGCTTATCAAGCTGATTGCCGGATATTATTCTGATTTCAAAGGTAATGTTCTGTATGATGAAGATAATCTTTCTATTGTGGATATTGATAAAGTAACCTCTTTATCGTCGGTTATTCATCAGAACGTCTATATGTTTGACGAAAGCATTTTAGAGAATATTTGCTTGCATGAAAATTACAGCAAAGAAGAATTACAATCTGTACTGTCTGATAGTGGCTTATTGCATTTCATTGAACAAGTACCAAACGGACTGGATTATCATGTTGGGGAAAATGGTAATAACCTTTCCGGCGGGCAGAAACAGCGAATTGCGGTAGCAAGAGCTTTAATTCGTAAAAAGCCGCTGTTAATTTTAGACGAGGGTACTTCTGCTATTGATATGCAGACTGCGTATGACATTGAAAGCAGGTTATT
>ULYD01015008.1_pt1 | contig 11750 bp, 8 predicted proteins | sample 1961831 | NCBI WGS metagenome assembly ULYD01 (sample SAMEA4835854, study PRJEB28245) | human gut metagenome | biome: gut microbiome; material: fecal sample | place: Denmark | collected 2008 | reverse complement strand
TTGCCAAAAATCCTTTTATCCTGCCCATTCTCAACCGCATTTTAGAAGATAAAAACATCCAACGCGAGTACTGGGCCTTTATCCAAGGCAGCTTAGCACAAAAAACTATCGTCTACAAGGATAAAATCGGACGCGATCGCCACGATCGGCGCAAGCGCCTGGTCGATCCACGCAAGGGACAGTATGCAGAAACTCAGGTGACGCAACTGAAAAAAATCGGACGAAACAGCCTGGTCAAATGCCAGCTCAAAACGGGGCGTACCCATCAGATCCGGGTTCATCTCTCCCATCATGGCCACCCGATTGTCGGGGATCCTCTCTATAACCCTGCACGCGGAGAGCGACTCATGCTCCATGCTCACCGCTTGACCTTCACCAATCCATTAACCCTTGAAACCATCCAAGTCGAGGCCCCTTCCAAGAGTTTCGAAGAAGGGTTGAAAAAATAAGAAAAGAAGCCTGCGGCTTCTTTTTTTTATTGATAGCGAGGAGTTGCAAATCCACGGATATTGCCATGTCCGATCCGATAGGTATTACGACGGACTTGGTTGTTGGAGTTTCCTTCAATGGTATGAATGATTCCGTTTGAGACGCTTTCGACAATTCCGATGTGATCCGCAAAGCCATTGTTTTGTTGGCTATTTTGATCCCAGTTAAAGGTGATGATGTCCCCTGCTTTTGGTGTAGTGGTACCATCCTCATTCCAAATACCCAAGCGTTTGAAAATCTGGATGTGACGTTCGACTCCACATTCACGGCCAATCAAACCGCTCAAACCTTCCCGCTGGAAGACTGTTGTGACAAAGATATCACACCAGTCATCGGTCGTCTTCACTGCATAACCAACTGGAAGTGGTTTAACACTGTTATAATCATTGATCAATTGTTGGTGAGCTGCAGTGCCGCCACGAACGCCCACTAGACTAGCTGCTGCCCGTAAGACACGGTCCCGTTGTCCATTCGTTACACGAGGACTAAAAGCAGTTTGATCTACTGTCGCACGGGGATGAAGGGCTGTTTGACCAAGGTTAAAGCCTTCAACGCCACCATCGACATAATCCACATAGACGTGAGTGGTATAGTTACCTGATTGGTACTGGTGATTTGCTGCAGAGACCTGCACTTCTGTATGCATACCAGAAGGTGCTGTTGAATACCAGAAAAGATTTTCTTGGTGCGCTTGAGACCAGGCTGCGACACGGATGTTCTTAATCCGACGTCCCTGAGGCGCTTGATCCACTGTTACCGTATAGGTTCCAGCACCAGAATTGACATTCTTGATGTAGGCCTGTGTTTTTGTCTTAGCATTACGGAATTCGACGTCTGTAGTTGTCCCACCAACACCGACTCGTGTGCCATCATTCTGAATGTAGTATAGGTGAACAAAGTACTTCCCAGTAGAATTTTTATGGTCACTAACCTTCACAGAAACCTTGTAGTCTCCGTTCGCTTGGCGAGTTGCTTCGTACCAACGAAGATCGTCCTGACCATCCTTGTCAGACCAAGTTGGGACTTGAACTGTTCGCACGCCTTTAGGGCTGTAGACATCTTTAATAATGACGTCAAAAGTTCCCGTATCTTTGTTGTTGTTAACTATTGAAATCGTACCAATTGGTTTGTTATGCTTAACATCCACCACCGTTTCAGTGATATAATGGTGTTGATTTTTGTTATCAACGATATAGAGGTCAGCACGATAATTGCCAAGCGAATTCTTGTGCTCATCGGACTTGATGGTAACACGATAGCTACCGTCTGGTTGTCGAGTCGCTTTGTGCCAAATAAGATCATCTTGGCCATTCACAAGACTCCACGATGGAACTAAGACTTCTTTAATCCCATTTGGAGCGGAAATATTACGAACAACTGCATCAAAAGTTCCCAATTCAGCATTATTATTTTCAATAATGAGACTTGCAGTCGGACGAGTTTGGGTAACTTCTACCACTTTTTCCGTTAGATAAAAAGGAGTATTAGAATTATCTACAAGATAAGCATCAGCACGATATCTCCCTGTAGAGTTCTTATGATCTGTTGCCTTAATCGTCACGCGGTAAGAACCATCGGCTTGACGAGTAGCCTTATGCCAGATGAGGTCGTCCTGACCACCAGCAAGACTCCATGATGGAACCAAGATGTCTTTAACGCCATTTGGCGCAACAATGTCACGAACAACTGCATCAAATGTCCCTGCTACAGTATCGTTGTTTTCAATTGAAAGGACACCTCTTGGCCGTGTGTAATCAACAGCTACTACTTTTTCAGCAATGTAGTGACGATTATTTGAGTTGTCTACAACATAAGCATCTGCTCGGTATTTCCCTTTATTCCCTTTATGTTCGGTTGCCTTAATGGTGACACGATAGCTACCATCACTTTGCTTAGTTGCTTTATGCCAAATGAGGTCTTCTTGACCATTCTCTAAACTCCATGACGGAACCAATACCTCTTTCACACCATTTGGAGCGACAATGTTTCGAATAACCGCATCAAATGTCCCTGCTACAGTATTGTTATTCTCAATTGAAAGGGCACCACTTGGTCGTGCATAATCAACAGCAACAATCTTTTGAGATAGATACTGGGCTCTCCCTTTTTTATCAATTACATAAGCATCTGCCCGGTAATTCCCAGTGGAATCTTTGTGATCGGAGGCTTTAATTTTCGCACGATAAGAGCCGTCAGGCTCTCTCATAGCTTTATGCCATATCAGATCATCTTGACCGTTTTCAAGGCTCCATGTTGGAACAAGAACTTCTTTCAAACCATTTGGGGCTTCAATATCACGAACAACTGCGTCAAACGTTCCTGCCACCGGATTGTTATTCTCGATTAAAAGTGTCCCACTGGCTTTTGCTTCTGTAGTGGGAATCGTTCCACTTGTTGTAGCACTTGTATGTTCTTCTTTTCTATTGGAAGAGAGACTTGTAAACACAGCGGAAGATGGAGATTCTGTTTCGATCTTTTCTTCAGCAACATATTCCGCAAATTCAGCGTTATTTTTAGCAGTTTCGTTCCGGTATGCTTCTGTATCAGCCTTTTTCTCTATTGCCACTGATCTTTCAGCATGTATTCCTGTATTCTCTGTATTTGACGAGGTTTCTGCCTTTAAAACGATTGTGGCAGTTTTTTCAAATGTTTGGTCAGATGAAGTTTGTTCATCAGCCTTGACCTGTTGCGTTGAAAAGGCCAATAGTACCGTTGCACTCGCATAAAAAATAAGATCTTTCTTTTTCATATAAACTTCCCTTTATACAAATTTTATACTTTAATCATTTTACCACACGGTTTCAGAGATGAAAAGTTTTAAATGGCAAATTTTTAAAATTAGTGATTTTTTTTGAAACACAAAAAAGAAGTCCTTCTGACTTCTTCTGACCTTATGCTAAATGCTCTAAAGCTGTCTTTAAATAGTGACCCTCTCGGATTTCCTGACCGACACGCTTGGCATTGTCCACCAAGTCTTGGTAATCAGCATCTGAAAGATTGTCGATTGTCTCCTTCAAGTCATGAAGCGACTCTACTGCAATCCCACAGCCCTTCTCAAGCACAAAATGAGACAAGGCTGACTGTTTCCAAACCACAAGCGGGAAGCCCGATGCCAAGTAAAGAGACGCCTTGTGAGAGTTGTTGTAGCGAAGGTACTCACCAAAGACGCCACTACAAGTTTCCGAACTATCCCCATCCCAGACCAGTCCAAAACCGCCCTCAAGGGCTGCAGGAAGTTCATCCGGTAGGAAGGAACCAAAGTAGGTCTCGTTTTCAAGTGCTCTACTCTCGTCAAAACCTACACCATAAAGGTTATAGACAGGTTCTGCAGGAAGTGAGTAAAGATAGCCAGCTTTTTCCTTGGCCAAATTACCTGCCACAATTATCGGCTGGTCTTTTGTTTGGCCACTTTTTTCTTGAAAATCTGGAATCAAATAGTCAAAAATACCAAGGCTGACAATCTTATCTTCTACAACCCCCTTATCCACTAAAACAGATTTCATAACCGGGTTGTGAGCAATAATTCCTGTAACACTACGGAACGTATCACTTTCAGTTAGTTTCATCCGTAACTTCATTCTAAATGGTAAGGTTTTATCATTCACAAAACGCAGTGTTTCCAAATCATGAACTAAAAAATAGACATCCGTACCCCTGTTTTTAAGTTTTTTTAGTAAATGGTTAAGAAATAAAGAATGATGTAACAAAGGAAATTGAATTATGATCTCATCATTTTTCTTTAGGTCTTTGAAAGCTCTAAAGAGAGCTCTATATTTATGAATCTGTGCCCTAAGAACATTCATTTGATACCAGTCATCCACCAAAACTTTCAACGGAGAATAACCTAATTTATTTAAAATTGCTTCAACGTCATTACGTGCTTTATTTCCCGCATTTTTAGCATTATTGTCGTGTAAAAATTCTTCTTTTAAATAGTATTTCATCTCTTACTTCTCATTTTTCATACGCTGATTTTTTAGGATAATATTCATTTAAAATTTGCTTGAAATGAATGATGTTTTCTTCCCTAAAGTCCCCATCATCATTGACACAAAGCAGTTTTTTACGTCTATCTGTAAAGATAGATTCCAGCTTATCCACTTGATTTAAACCAATTGTTTCTCCGAAATTTTTAGACATAGGATAAAACTGATTACTTTCAATTTGCCAATTAGAACAAACGTATTGATTGACGTCTACTCCATAGTCTCTAATTTTATTTCGTGACGTTTTATCTAATGTTGCTCCCTCAATTTCCCACAAATGTGCCAAAGTACTCTTCTTCATTGGAACAGGTAAATGTTGGTTCACGTATCCTGTCGGACCCCAAGGCAAGAGTAACAAGTTTTTCAAAACCAAGGAACCATAACGGAAATTAAAGAATTTCCAAGGCGAAGATTTCAAAGCCTTCTTATTAGGAAAATGCCGATAGATTAATTCAACGTTATTGTGATAAGTGTTCGTAAATGGTGACCATGGAACTAAAGCATCGTATACTGCTAAAAGCTTGGGTTGACCATTTTTATAAAAATCTGAAGGTTGACTATCTCTAATCAAGTACATATCATCATTGAAATACAAATAGTTCTCCGACAATCCTTCAATCCGATGAAGATTAAGCTCAATAGCCGCTGAATTATAGGTAGGTAGATATTCATTAGGCATAAATTCCTTATGAGTGACCAATTTAAGTTTTGGATGCTCCAAATTTAACCAGTCAGGCTTTTGCCCGTTGGTAATTAGATAAACATTATTCACCCAAGGAGCATGCTTTTCAATCATTCGAAACCAGTAATTAAAAATACCGTAATCACGATAACGTTGCTCTCCGTCGATTTCTTGGTCTATTTTTGACATTTGACCTGTCACGGCTTGTTTCTCGCGGATAAACTCAGTATCACTTCCGTCGACCCAAAGAACCACGATATCAATTTTTTCTTGTGTCATTTAATAAATTCTTTCTCAACGACTTCTAGAGCACGCTCAATAACCACATGCATATCGTAGTATTTATAGTCTGCTAGGCGTCCACAGAAGATGACCTTGTCATTTTTCTCAGCTTCTTCTTGGTACTTGGCAAACATCGCATTATTCTTTTCATCATTGATTGGATAGTAGGGCTCATCGCCTCGTTTCCAATCAGCTGGGTATTCACGGGTAATCACCGTCTTCGGTTGAGTCCCATACTCAAAGTGCTTGTGCTCGATGATCCGAGTGTATGGAATTTCACGCTCGGTGTAGTTGACCACAGCATTACCTTGATGATTTTCCTCATCCAAAACTTCGTGTTCGAATCGAAGGCTACGATATTCCAACTCTCCATGCTTGTAGTCAAAGTACTGGTCGATCATCCCTGTGAAGACAATTTTTTCAGCTGAAGCTTCCAGTTCTTCACGATTAGCAAAGAAATCAACGCCAAGCTCTACTTCTACATCACCCAGCATGTTTTCAATGATGACATTATAACCACCAATTGGAATCCCTTGGTAACGGTCGTTAAAGTAGTTATTATCAAAGGTCAAACGCACTGGGAGGCGCTTAATGATGAAAGGAGGCAGGTCTGTTGCAGAACGTCCCCATTGCTTCTCCGTATAGCCCTTGATCAACTTTTCATAGATGTCCAGACCAATCAACTTGATCGCTTGTTCTTCCAAGTTCTTAGGCTCAACATCTTTCATATCCGCCGTTTGCTCCGCAATCTTGTTTTTGACTTCTTGAGGAGTCTTTGTCCCCCACATGGCATAGAAGGTATTCATGTTGAAGGGAAGATTGTAGAGTCTGCCCTTGTAATTAGCTACCGGTGAATTGATATAGTTGTTAAATTCAGCAAATTGGTTGACATAATCCCAAACCTTTTTGTTTGAGGTATGGAAAATGTGGGCACCGTACTTATGAACATTGATTCCTTCAACTTCTTCACAATAGATATTACCACCAATGTGGTCCCGTTTATCAATCACTTTTACTTTTTTGCCACGCTTGGTTGCCTCATGAGCAAAAATTGCCCCCGATAGACCAGCACCAACAATCAGATAATCGTACATAGTTGTCTCCCTATTTTTTTATTAATTGCTGTTTCAACTCTTTCACATTCACTACCTTGAAGAGTAAAATCAAGGTTCCATAGATGACCCCACCTAGGCCAGCATATAGAACGACATTCAGCGTCGGCGAAAGGTGGACGATGAACTTGACTAGTAGCAAAAGACCATACATGAGGCCTGAAGCGAACACAATCTTCATCATTGAGCCCATAATCGGCACTTCTTTAAGATAAGTTCGTGTGAAGTAGAGTTGAATCCCCCATACCAAAGCTTCTGTCAACACTGACACAATCGCAGCTCCAATAAAGCCCAGTTTTGGTAGGAAGATGAGATTCAATCCGACACTGACAATGGCAGGTACAGTAGTCGAAATCATAAATTCTTTATTTTTATTGTGAGGGATTAGAATTTGAATCCCCATGATATTGGTCCATCCGATAAAGAACATTCTAAAAATCATGATGGCAATGGCATAACGCGCATCCTGGAAGTCCTTCCCTAGGAAGAATTGAACAAAATCATCATTGACGATTAGCATACCGGCAATAATCGGGAAAATGACCAAATTATAAATCAAAAAGGACATTTGGTGCATCTTGTTAACAGCCTTTTGGTCCCCTGAGGATAAGAGGCTCGATACCCGAGGCAACATGACGCTGCCCAGTGAGGTCACCAAGGTCAACAAAATATTGACGAGTTTTAAGGCTTGGTCGTAAATCCCCACATCCTTTGTAGAGGCGAGAGCCCCAAGCATGGTCCGATCCAAGGTGACATAGAGGGAAATGGCGATCTGCGGTAGAAAGAGCAGAATGACCGGCTTTAAATGTACCCGTGCATAAGCCATATCAAAATGGGCTTTCCCAATGAACTCCCGAGCGGGTAGCCACATGCTGAGCTGACCTAAGAGCTCAAAGATGGTGAGCAAGAATACGTAGAGATACAGATCATTGGCAGATTTGACAAACAAGAAGATGGAGATGACTCCAACCAGTTTGACCGTGATATTCCGAACCGTAATCTTGCGAAAATCTTCTAATCCCTGAAAAAGCCAGGAAATATCGAGTCCCTTTGAAACCAAACTGAGTCCTAAGATATAGGCCACAGGGTTTTGCATAGAAGGAAGGGTTAGACATAAAAGAACATAGAGGGTAAGGGATAAAATCGTAGCCCCCAACTGAAGGGTATAAATCCCCCAGAAATTCTTTTGAATATCTTTCCGGTGTCCTGAAATCTCCTTAGTTCCATAATTGGCCACTCCTAGCGTCGCCAAAAGGAGAAAATAAGTAACAATGGAGTTGAAATAGCCATAGGTCCCCAAGTCATTTGAACTAAAGACCCGCGTCACATAAGGGGTGGTGATAATCGGCAAGATAATCACCAGTAACTGGTAGGAGAGATTATAGGCGTAATTTTTAAGAACTTTCATGATCATTCAATTCTATCTTTTATTTTGTATTGAACTGGCACAAGGCTAGCAAAAAGTGTAAAAATAAAAATATTATATCCTGGTCTTATCCAAAAAGCTTCTATCATACAATTAATTGTAATAAGCGATAATAAAGCTAAGAATAGGAACATACCCTGTTTATAAATTCTCTTTGATGCAAGTACATAAATCAATACCAGTAATACTACAGGAACAACTCCGTAGTAAAATAACATTTGAATATAAGAGGAATCTACATAGTTATAACTGTATACTGATTCTGTTGTGCCACCATATCCTATAAACTTAACCCCGGTTGCTCCAAACAAATGTAATCCATAGGTCTCTATTGCATTTTTCCCTAAAAATAACCTCATACTGAATAAGTTGTTCAAACTCACAAATAATGAAGAAGACCAGGTAAAGAAATACGATAAGTAAAACATTAAGAAAGAAAATATAGCTGCAAAATAAGGTAGGATCCCATAAATTTTAAATTTTCTTTCTTTAGTAACATACATAACAATAAAAATGACAGTTGCTACAAGTACAGAAAGGGCATTTAACCTAGCATCACAAAATTTGATGATAAAAAATGCTAAACTAATACCTACCAAGGTTCGTAGTATGATGAACCTTTTCCGTAGTACATATCCCCAAGCAATAAATAAATAAAAACAGTGAGACGCAAAGTCAGTTGGATAAATGAAACCAAAGGAATTTCTAATCACAAGGCCAGACGAACGGACCTGAGCAAATTGTAAATTAGGAATAACTCCCAGAATTGAAAGTAAGAACACTCCGAACACTATCGTTCCTGACACAATAACGTATGTTTTTAAGATAACATCAATATCTGCATCATATAATAACAAAATCAATAATGAATAAAGTAGGAAATTAGTCCCGCCCGTATGCATGAATACGATAGAACTTGTTAGTAGTAATAAAATAGCAGTTAAGATATAAAAGAACGTGAATTTTTTTATATACAAAAATCTAAAACATAATAATAATGAAAAACAGATTAATAAAACAACCGGAAGATTTGGGATTATTCTGTTTAACATTGTTGTCATAAGAGTATCGTACCCAACAATAAGAGTCAATACTAGAATAACCAAAAGGTTCTCAAACTTAATTTTTAACATAATACCTTTTTACTCTTAATAAAATAGCTACACCTATTTAAAAGCAATTTTACGTAAAATTGGATTCATTTTCATTTTTTCAATAAAGATGACTGTCCGAAATTTTTTTTGGGTGAGAAGATCAATACTCAATCTTCTAAGAAAAGAAGAAATATCTCGCTGTCTTAATAAGGTCTTATAAGACCCAATCATTTGATTCCTATTTCCTGAAAAAATATGATCAAAAGCTTTATTAGTAATAACAGATTGCAGTAATTCTATCTTTTCTTTCCTTCTCGCATTTAAATTAGAAATTTGAAAGGCTGCACTTACAATAATTTTTGTCTTAATTTCCTGAATTAATGTGGCATCTTCTATTTGGAACTTTTCAAGTAATTCTTGCAATGCTTGAAGTTCATCTAATTGTATTTCGATTCTTCTAGGATGAAAACTGGTCAATGCTGAACCGCTTCTACCAGCAATATAATTATAAAGAATCGAATCAATAAATTGAATGGTATTTAAATGTCGATAAACTTGAAAATTGAATGAAGTATCCTCTCCTATTGGTTTACTAGGAAACTGAATATCGTGTTTTAAAATAAATGACTTGTTATAGATTCTTGACCAAACATTGTACATCATATCAGTTTTGAATAACTCTATAAATTCATTTCTAAATTCATTCTTTCCAAGAAGACCACAACGCGTATACAAATGAGGGCGACAAGACAAAATAGTGTCCTTATTTTCTTTAATTTCATTGTAGCCAAAACAAAGAACATCCCATTTATCATTGAGGGTAGGAAATATTTTTTCAAAGAAATCCTCAGATACGAAGTCGTCAGGATCCATAAAAAATAAATAATTACCTCTCGACAAAGAAATACCTAAGTTCCTAGCTTCTGACACTCCGTTATTTTCAATATGCCTAACACAAACGTTAGAAAAATTATTTTGATACTTATCACAAATCGCACCGCTATTATCACTTGAACCGTCATCAATTAACACAATTTCATAATTGATTGGCGACGATTGCATAAGTATGGAATCTAGGGCTCTTTTTAAATAACCTTCAACATTAAATACTGGAACAATAATACTCAAATCTATATTATTCATTACTCTTCATCCTTAATTTATGACGAATAAATTCTAGTGTCCATTTTTCTTTTTTTAATTTCTTTAACATTGTTGATCTAATATATTCCCAATAGAATTTATTTCTTGTCACCTCTACTAGCTCTTGCTTAGAAATTTTCTCTCCAATAACTAATTGATTTGGTATAACATAAAATGAATCAACCAATTTAAACTCAGGACATTTGATCATCCTCTTTTGGAAATGTGCATATAGAGGACGCTTAACCACTATATCACTATCGATTAAATTTATCGATTCCAAACCATTTTCCTCTGACCAAAAATAGTAGCGTTTCGGTTCGTTTTCACCATATTCCCGAAATGAGAAATGACTAATATCAATATCATCAAAAAACTTATCTTGCAGTTGTTTGAAATGACTTTTTTCAAAAAGCTTTTGGATACCTTCTGCCTCATCAAAAATAAAATTTTGCTCACTAGTAAAGACATTATGATAATCTAATCGATAGTTTAAACCTTGCCCAGACATAAATACATGATTAACATCTTGTGTATTTTTAAATATTTGTAAATGACCTAAAAGACCATATCGAGCATAATCTTTCTCAAAAAATCTATGCTCTTCTAGAAATTGGTAAATATCTCCAAGTAAAACATCTGTGTCACAAAAGCCCCAGTAATCATAACCCTTTAATTCTTCTTCAAAGATAAGCCCATAAGCAACTTTATAGTCACATAATTTATAAGGTGTTTTAAGAGAGATTTTAAAATCAAACTTAGACTGAACTTTCTCTCTTAACTCATCAAAAGAAAGAGTTACAAATTCTATATTTTTAGCATTTAAAATGTCAAATTGTTCAACCTTTTGATCCGTATAAATTAAGAAATCAATCTTTTGATTACGTTTGGCGGTTAACAAAAAATAAGGGAAAAATTTTGGAAGTCTTCCGAAATATGGAATAATAAGTCTTATTCTTTTCATTTAGTTAGATCCTCTCCACCCTTATTCAACCAAGTAACAGCATTAAAATAACGGTGGTACGTTTTCAAATCGATGCCAACGTGTCCTTGCTTTTCAGCTGATTTAAAGTGGACCAATGAAGGTAGGTCACTATAATTCTTTGAAGAGAAAATCACCTTACTCTTGTATGGAAGCTCTTCAAACTCTTTCATCAGCTCATAAGTACAAGCATCATTGTCATTGAACTTGAAATACAAATTATCCCAATGCATTCTCTTCAAACGGCGGTTCCATTTTTGAGTTGCTTCTTCTTCATCTGCATAATGCAAAAAATGAAGTTCAATATCATCAAGAATTGCAAGAGGGTAGGCGTTATCAAAGTCTTTGATATATTTCGATTCCTGAACAAATTTCAAGGGGATGTTTCCACTCAAATAGTGTTTTAAATTCTTGAGCATCTTGATATAATCAGGCGAAAAGACAAACATCCCTACAAATGGTGTTTGATAAGGCAAGCCCAACTCCTGATATACTTTTCCAGCCCAACAATTATCGCATATGATCGTAAAGTTTTTATTCTTGAGTCTTCGCCG
>ULYD01068115.1_pt1 | contig 11894 bp, 7 predicted proteins | sample 1961831 | NCBI WGS metagenome assembly ULYD01 (sample SAMEA4835854, study PRJEB28245) | human gut metagenome | biome: gut microbiome; material: fecal sample | place: Denmark | collected 2008 | reverse complement strand
CTTGTTAAAGATGCTTTATTTTAATTCAACCAACGGGTTATAATATAATAAAGGACAACAAAAGAAATGATTAAATCAGTATTTTCAATAGGTGGGACTAGTCGTACCATAAGAGCCATTAATCCCCATGAAAGGTAACTAAGAATCGTACTTACAATCGCAAGAACGGTAATAGCAGTATCATTCAACTTTTTCATTTTATAGTTAATTTGAGGTGATAGGTACGCCGGCTGTAATACATTTTTGTAAAAAATCATATAACTCTTTTCCAGTTATCGAATGACCAAATGAACCGAACCAAGCAGTGTGTCTGTCTTCCTTTGCGACATTTTTGATTTTGCGACCAAAACTACTAAAGAAATCCCATTTTGACCCGAATTGACGCCCCACCACACCTTGGGGATGTGAAAAACCAGAAGGCTGGTGCGCTGCAATATAATCCACAAAACCGATACGATCCTGGTAACCCGCATCGATCAGTGCCTGCGCAATACCGGCCGCATATGCAGCACCCTGACTGTGCCCAACCAGTTTTATCGTTTCGTCATCCGTCAATTCAACTTCCCCGGCAAGTATTTGCTGAACAAGTTTACGTCCGGCCTCAAGTCCCATGTTATAGCGTTTTGAGGCACTGCTACCTAGTAAAGTTGTGCGGCCCTGTGTATATAAGGCATTCTGATCGTTATATGTATCTATATACAATTCATTGACCGATCCCCAATCATAATAATCCTTTTTGCTGAAATCTCTATTCGGCGCGGCGCTGGCCATCATAACAGCTTTCATTTGTGACGGGAGCGAATTACTGAGCATCATAGTCCCTATTATTGCCGAAGTAACAGAACGATTGGGCTCAAATCCTCCGACAAAGATGATTAAACGTCCGTCCGCGTCAATGGCATTTATGGGATTGTTTGCACAGTAGGCATAGGAACCGATATGATAATACAGCTCCGACAATCGATCTGTGCCAAGCCATACGGCACCGTCCGAATCGTACTGACGGGCGCCGTAGTCCAGGTAGGGATTGTTCAGAAAAGCCTGAGCCTCCTTGCCGTTGTAGCGGTAGCGGTTGTCCGACAGCAAGCCGTCGTCCCAACGACTGCCGAAGGGATAGTAATCGTTGCGTTCCAGCACTTCGCCCTCGTCGTTGACTACCGCACGTACGCTGCCGAGATGGTCGGTCACGAAATAACGGGCTTCGACACCCGTAGCTGTCGCTACAAAACGACCGCCCGTGAAGGCGCAACTCTCCATCGTCAGGGTTGCGCCATGCTTGGTATATATCAAAGAACCCGAGTAGTAAAGACCGTTGCCCGCGGAGTCCGTCGCCGAGAACTTGGTACCATCCGAAAGATACGAATATTTTGCAACAATCGTATCGCCACGCATTACTTTTTCGATCAGGTTCAGGTCATTATAACGGAGGTTCAAACCCGCATGGGAATCGTAAAGCACATTGCCCGCGGAATCGTAGACATACCCTACACCGTTGTAAATCGTGTCGCGAGGGATAATAGGCACGGCGGGATCGGGGATAGGATCGGGGATATCACCTTCGTTTTCGTCGGGGGTTGCGGGGAAGACGGGGATAGTCGGATCATACTTCCCGGGGTCGGTCGGATCGACGACTAAGCCAGGAGGAACGGTAATGCCCGGCCCCGGATCATCGGGATCGCCGGGATTAACCGGCTTGATCGGGCCGGTCGGATCGGTCGGGTCAAAGGGATTGTTCGGATCGACAGGGGGAATGATAACACCCGGATCGAGCGGATCGCGGATAACCAGTCCCGCGGAGTCAACCGGGACGGCGGCAGCAAAGTCCACAGACTGCGGCACGGCATTGCGGGAGGAAACAGGACGGACATAGATTGCCAGCAATTGATTCCCCAAATAATTATAATTATACGAATCTTTTAAAATTCCTTTATCATAGCGCTTGAGCGCCTTGATATTACTATTCAAATCATATGAAAAACCTGTTTCAATAAATTGATTATCGGGCATTCCATTGATATATTGTTTGGTATCCGTCAGGCGGGAATGGCTATCATAGGTGAAGGCATACGTGTTTTCGTCGGACTCTCCACCCTGCCGCCATGTCCATTCCGAAATATTACCCGCGTAGCTGGGCGTAGTCTCTCCATACTGAGGATCATAATAGCGCAGATGCGTATCGAACAGCGGGCTGCCGCTGTCCGTGACCTGCATATCCGTCTGCCACCCCTGAAGATTATATGCCATCGTCGTATTCAAACCTCCGTTACGCGTTGTTTTGCCGACCAATTTCCCAAGGTCGTCATACTCATAATCCACAGCCACGGAATTCTCGTAATTTAAAGCCCGGACTTCACGAATCAAGCGCCTGCGGTTGTCATAGACATATGAGGCAGTCACCATATCTTCATCGGCACCGGCATAAGGCTGGCGAAGTTCTTTGTAGCGCACGACATTTCCCACAAGATCGTAATCGTAGGACGTACGGGAAATCCCGCCTTCGGGATTACGTTCGACGACCTGCATGAGCCTCTTTTTATAATCGTAGAAATAAGTGCGCTCCACATACCGGGGTTCCCCGGCATCGTCACCCAGCACGGCGAGTTTCTCATAGGTTTTCAACCCCTTCGGATCCTGAAGCGGCGTGCCGGGGAACCCGACGCCCCGGTATGCCATATCTACGGGGGCTGTCCATGCCGTTTCAACAAAACCCGTCGCGGTTTCGGAATATTCCACATTGCCGAAAACATAATGGGCCAATTTCCGGGACAATGTTGCCCCGCCATCGGAATCATACGGGATATCCATATCCGTCGTACCGCCCAAAACCGGCAACAGGTTGTCGACGAGGGTCTCATAGCGGGACTGCAGTTGCTCGCGGGATATATCGTAGTCGAGCAGATTCTGCCGCAGGAGGTTCCCATGGTTGTCGTAAACATGGTAAAGCCACTGTTTACGGGCCTGCAGGTTGCCGTCGCGGGAGAATACAAGCCTGTCGCCCTTATCGTAAACGAACGATTCCTTCTCACAACCGGGCAATTTGCGTTCGATCATATTGCCACGGCCATCGTACAGGTAACGATAACAATACTGGTTCGCAGTGTCGTCGTCCCATTTCAACACAAAGCCGGATATAATCCGGGCGCTGCCTTCGGGAGGGATCACCCAGACGAGGCGGTTAAAACAGGGATCGTAGACATAATATGTATCCGTAAAGTAGCTTTGGCTAAAATAGCGGCGATCCAGAACGGTATTGCCATTCGCATCCGCGAACCGTGCGGATGTATTTCCGTCTTCGTCGATGACCGTATTCTTGGTGTATAACCCCGCCTTGGCATATCCGGCAACGGTAATCGATCCGTCTTCATAATTATACTTGAAATCGAGCACCTTATCCGCAGTATCGTTGGTTTCATACAGATACTCCGCAAATTTATTTTCCTGTCTGTATATATCTCCGGGCCGGTAACTATAACGAATACGATCAAGGCCTGACTTATCGAACACGTTGGTCGAATAGGCCGAGTTATCCCGCACGCCGTCGGTTCGCTGTGAATAATAGCGTCGCTGTTCCTGCTCCGCATTCAGCACGCGCTCCCCGGTATACATATCGACGGGGAAAGGCAATAATACCGTAGCGTTGTCACGGTACATGTCGTCGTACAGGATCGGTGCCACCAGATTCCGGCCATCCGGCGCAGCCCTGTTGAGCACCGTTTGGTAAGGCGCTCCGAACCCGTCGTAGTAGGTGATATCGGCATAGGAGTGCGTGCCGTCATAATAGGTCTTCGTAGATATCAGACTTGCCCTGCTTGAAAACAGCTCATCGGGATTAGGATCCAAAATAGCAGTGCCGTTCATTTTCCGGGTACAGCCCGTCGCGGGATCCGTCGCCCAGACAGTATAAATCCCCTCCGGAAGATTTTCGAATAAAATACTGCTGCCTGTTCCGGTAATCTTAGGCCCGTTTCCATAAAATTGGCGGCGGGTTTCGTAGGTAAACCCGGATTGGGAACCTAAAACCTTTATATACGGATTGGGCTGCAGACCATATTCCATATCATAAATCGTGACCGTACTTTTCGAAGGTACAATAAACCGGACGAGGGTTGTTCCGTTAAAAATAAATCGAGAATCGACGGTAAGTTCATTTACCGAATAATTCGGCATCCATGTCAATTCGATATTACAGTGATCCGTCGATGAATCGAGAAGCCGCATCTTGACATTACCCGACTGCGCATTGAATTCCGAGATATTTTGTTCGATTTTTGCAATCTCGACAAATGGCTTACGGGTGCAGGAAAGGATTCGTGTTCCGCCATCGGCACCTAATACGATAGGAGTTGCTTCATCGACCAGAATGCATGGTTTTTTCTTGATATCCACATCGTACTGGATTTCGTATTCCCCCTGATGCTCCATCGAAACGGTCTTGTATACAGCCTTCACTGTATACACACCAGGGTCGAGATCATAGAAATACAGATCCCTCATCGAATCCTGCTGTTTGGAGGTGGCAAATATACCGTTATTATACAATTCATAGGTAACCAACGGCTGTGTATTAGTCAGACAGAGCCCCACTCCCAAAGCCGTATCACGCACCACTCTCACATTCCAGTCGGTAAGCTGGCCTCCCGTATCATATATGCCGAATGTACCATACGATGATGAATTATACACCGTAAATCCAGCTTCATTAAGTATCCTCCCAGAAGTTATATTCGGAGCACAATATACATTGATATGGTAAATCCAATAAACAAAATATTCCCCACTGAAATACTTCTCCTTTTCCGCCACCTCGATACGCATAACCTGATTATCCCATTTCGGATAGTCCCCGGCATTATACCGGGCAAACAACATATCCATCTCTGCAGGGTCGAGGTAGGGCATTGCAGCCAATGTAAATTAGTGGACACCACCATTTTTATCACGAAATTGCGGCGGACTGTAGGCCAGCGAAGGCCTATCGAAATCGTATGTCAACGGCCAATAATGAGGGGAAGTCACCTTATTTTTCATTTCCTGTCCCTGACTGTCCCTGACCGAAAACTCTCCGGGGCCGAATGCTCCTGTAAAAACAAGATCGCGTCCTGTTCCTTCGGCAGATTGAATCATTTCCCCGGATTTATATAAAGAATAAGTCACTCCAGGCCATGCATCGTGTACCGTAATCGAAAAGGCTTCATCCAAAAGGACTTTTTGAGTGCTGCATGTCACCACCCGCGGTGTCGGCTGCACATCGGCTCTGTCTGTAATATCTGTAGCAAAATCAACCGGCCCTTCCCTATCCGGCAAATCGGAAACAACACCATAGCTGGATTGCAGGCACCCGAACACGGCTGCCAGCAAGAATATTATTCGTTTCATAGCATTTTCACCTTAATTGAACAACTAATATTTGAATTCCTGCTCCAGATTGCCTCCGGTATAGATCTTTGCCAACCGTCTGAAAGTATCGTAAGCATATGTTTGCTTACTTCCCGAAGGGTCGGTAACCGAAGCAAGCCCCGTAAGCGGCGTATAGGAATAAGTCGTGACAACTGCCCCGGGCATATTCCTCAAGGCTGTTTCCTGAGCAGTTGTCAGGCTATAATTATTCAAAGTCGCAAAGTTCCCCAACGCAGCCGACACATCATTGTAGGAGACATTACGAACCACAGCGAGCAGATTGCAACCATTACTGCCATACAAATATGTGGTTACGGTTCCGTCCCGACCCGTAATCTGGTTGAAGCGCGACGCACCCGGCACAAATGTTTGTTCCAGGATGAGGTCATTTTCCTGCTCAACAGCGGAGGAATATGTCATCGGAGTGTCAAGGTGTGTCATCCACAGCTTTATTAACCGGGGAATCACCAGCGTAGGGGTTACCTTGAGTCCGAAGTATTCGTATTTTTTCACTTCAACCGTCTTGTATTCAGTCTCCCCGGGCATCATAACCTGGGTGTGAACTTTTTCCGGGAAAGGTGAGCCTGCAACATACCCCACTCCCGATGCATAATCGATAGTTTGTTTTGTATATTTTCCCGTCGCATCGTACGTTTTTATTTCTTTCACATAATCGGTATTATAATCGTACTTATAATCCGTATTAATCGACATCGAACTTCCGTCGCCAAAGAAATTAACCTTTGAACTTGAATTCATCAGACAGGATTCCGTAATTATTTCTTGTTGATACCAATAATAGCGTGTCATACGTATACGCCAGCAACTGCTCACAATGGTATTATAATTATAAATTTCCATGTATGAAGGCACATCGGCATCCGTGGGTTTTGCCTTAGCCTGGTATACGGTCTTGGAGAGCAATTTTCCGCGCGCAGCTTTTCTCGATCCCGGACGCATATAAAAATACCGGTAGGGATCATTGACTACGATACCTCCCGGAGCCCATTGCGAGGTTGCGGTTTTAAAATTAAAAATAGGTCTGTCGGCACAACTTCCCATCGTGTAATTGGAATAATCATACTCACAGTAGGATCCGTCCCGATATGTTTCGGTCGCGGTTTTATATTCAATATGGTAATCCGTATCTATACATTCGAGCATATCGGAAGCTCCCATAAAGTTTCGTTGAATGGAATAGGTATTCGGGATTGCGGTCTTCGGGACTTGTGTTGACCGATATCGCGGAGAACGCAACAGGACTCCGGAACTTTTACCGTCCGCACCTTTATATTTATATGTTCGGATACGCACCGTATCCGTCCAGCGTCCCTTTTGCGGATCATAATTGCAATCAATGATCTGTTTGATCCGTATTCCCCCCGCAGTCTTATTACTCTCGTAATTTTCGAGATAAGGTTCCCCATATTGCAATCCGGACTTAATTAGCGCCGCCGAATAATCGTTGGGTTCATAGATAAACTCCGTTTTACCTCCGGTCGGATAATAGATCTCCTGCAGGGCACCGCACAAGGCATACTTAAAATTGGGATTACGTTGTGTGGATGTGATCGTCTCCTTGTTATTATCCAGCGAAGAAGTAGGGAAATAGCTCAGGTATCCCCTGTTGTCCGCCCCATTGCTATACCCCCAATGGTCGATCCTGAGCGTTCCTTTATACGGAGTCCAATAATTAGCCATGCTGTTATCATCCTTATTCCAATAATTGAAGGAATAATATCCTATGTCCGAAATATGGACATTTGTCAAAACAGGCACTGGATTAGGCCGTCCCTCTGTGTGTCCGAGACTCACGGTTCTGACCACAGTATTATTCGAAAGATCTTTTACCACGATGGATTCCAGCAACCGTTCGGTGGTCATCTTTGTCAGGCTTGTTCCCTGCCTGTCATAATACGACTCCCGGTTCCTAATCCCCGAATAGTTGAAATCCACTGAAAAAATACTCGGCAGCGAAATCTTTTTGAGATAGAGGCTTTTTTGCGTCTGCTCACTCAAGCATGCAAAGTGAACCCACTTGAGTTCCTTTTCAGGATTTCCCGCATTTCCCTCGTCGTCGATAAGGTAACTGGTCGGACGGGCAGTAACAACATATTCGTCCGGTTTGTCGTACTCCAAAGTAAGTTTTCGTCCGCTCGGGGAGGTAACGGAGACCAACGGCCACATGACCTGGGGCCCATTGTATTTATTGAGCCAAGTGCCGAATTTATAATTATACGAAGTAATGTCATTTGCCGTATTGAGATTTTCATTCCCGCCGAAATTATAGGTATAACCGTCTTTGGTTTTAATCGTGAAACCTGTAATTTTCGCATATGCAACCGTCGGTTCTACGATATAATTTCCTTTGGGGCCACTCGTCTCGAAAACGACGATCTTATTTTCTCCCCAAAATATGAATTTTCCGGAATGTCCCATAAAATTAAAGCTGAAAATATCCGGTTCAGCCTCGACATTCTCCCGCCCCATCGGATAGAAATAATCCGATGTATTCCAAAACGGATATGTCGAGGATATGATACTGGGAACCGACCATCCGTTCCGACACATCTCATAAAACCCATATACATTGTCGTTACCCGTAGCCATAGCCTCATCGGGCAGATGATTTATCTGCCTTGTAATGCATCCCCCGGCATTCAGCACCCAGCCGAGGCCGACCGAGCCGGCCGGGTCATTGGGTTTCTGACCGCTGAAAGCATACTTTAACGAAATCGGGACATTGAATTCGTGATCTTCATAAGCATATACGGGTACTGAAACATCTATGCTGCCCGTATACAGCGACACCGGCGTATTCCCATAGCGCATAAATTGGCTCATCGATGCCGAAGGTTCCACCACGACACCGTTCGCAGGGTCAACCCACTGGGAATAACCGCTTATCGGAACTATACCGAGTATAAGCGGCAATAGTATGATTCGCCCTAAGTTTTTATAATTCGATAAACTCATAATCATTCAGGTTAATAGTTGATAATTCATTGCATGCGGGATTTTCTCGCAGGATCAGGCAAGGCCGCAAGGCACCTCGCATTCCGAACAAACTGGTGGAGTATCCATACAGAAAACAGGTCAGGTGATACAAGAAATTCGTTATTTGCCAGGCATTCGCCCTATTACCCCATTATCCCGCCGAGGCGGAACATGGGCATATACATCGAGATGAGGATTACGGCGACCAAAAGGCCGACCAGCAGGATCAACGCCGGTTCGAGCAGCGCCCCCATGCGCTTGATCCGGTGTTCGAGTTCTTCGGTGAGCACCTCGCCCTGGCGGCGGAGCATTTCGGGCAGCCGGTTGGTTTCTTCGCCCACGCGTACGAGGGCGGCAAGTTTTGGGTCGTAAAGCCCCGGGAACTTCGCGACGCCCGACGAGAAAGGTTCGCCCTGCTCCAGCCCCCGGCAAATGACTCCGAACGACTCCCGGTAGGGATAGAACCCGATCACGTCGGCAAGCATCCCCACGCCTGTGAGCAGCGGCACTCCCGAGGAGGTGAGCAGGTAAAGCAGTTTGCAAAACTGCGACTGGTAATTTTTACGGATAATCGCACCCGCCACGGGCAGGTGCAATAAGCATTCAGAAGTCCATCGTTGCACCTCCTTTCGGTTTCGATTGGTATATAAGACGATATATGCGGCAACCCCCGATCCGATGATCATGCCGGCATAGGCAGGAAATGATTTTGACAGGGCAATGATCCACCGCGTGAGTGCGGGCAGCTCACCGCCCATGCGTGCGTAGACCTGTTCGAACATCGGTACGATCACCGCCAGCATGAAGGCCACGACGACAACGGCCGTAGAGAGGATTACCAGCGGGTAGCTCACCGCCGAGGAGAGCATTTTGCGCTGTGCGGCCCGTTTACGGTAATACTCGCGTAGGAAATCGAGCGTCTCGGGCAGGCGCCCGGTCTGTTCGCCGATGCGGACTACGCCGCAGTCCAGCGGGCGGAACGAACCGCTGCGTTCCATGGCCTGCCACAACGCGGCACCACCGACCACGCCGCTGTACAACCGCTCGAGCAATCCTTTCACCCGCACGTCCCGTTCGCCCTCGGTCAGGAGCGCGAAAGCGTGCGAGAAATCCAGCCCCGCGGTCAGCAAGGCATGCAGCTCGGCATAGAGGACTTCGCGCCGGGCATCGGTAATCTTACTCTTCGTAGCCATAACCTTCCTCTATTTCGTCCAATACAATGCGGTACAACCGCGCCGGTGCCGGCACGGGGAACCCGGCCGTGAAATCCGCCCCGAAACCGACCTGCACGGTATCGGGTGCCGCAGTGCACTTCTCCAGACGCAACAGGCATACTCCGTCGGACAACGTGTCGAGGAACACCCCGGCACGGTATACCAGCACCGAATCCCGGAGTATGAGTTCTGCCTGCCGGCCACCGCCATACAACGTCAACCACTCCGGCGCCGCAGGGCAGACGCTGTCTGCTGCCGTAATAAGCGACAGCGTGCGGTAATACCCGCCCACCCTGCGTCCGGCTGCCAGCAACGCCTCCGCCCGCCGTGCCTGCAGTCGGGTGAAAAGCGTCATTCCGTCCATTACGGTCAGGAAAACGATCCCCGCCACGAGCATCATCACCAATGTTTCGACGAGAGTCGAACCCCGCAGAAGCGGGACACGCAGTAACGCCGGGCGCCACAGAACCTCGCCCCGGCCCACCCGGGACGGAGTCCCCGATTGCGAAAGTTCCCGGCCAGTCCGGCCGTATCCCGTCATTGCACACATGAGACAAGTTGTTTATGTACGATCTTTTTCCTGCTGCCCCCGACCTGCGCCGTGACCGTGACGACCTGCATGTCCGCGAAATCCCGGTAAAAAGCGATGCGGATTTCGACGCTGCCCCATCCGTACTGCTCGGCATATTCGCCGCAGGGCCACAGTCCGGTGGCGTATTTCCCGAAAACCTGCCCCACGCGGTATTCCGCCTCGGCGACGAGCAGCGCATCGTCGTCACGCACCGTCAGACGCGGCACCAGTTCCATGGCCGCGGCAAAAGCCGTCAGGAAAAGTACCGCCGCCACGACGGCTTCCAACAGTGAAGCCGCACGCAACCTCCGGCACAGGCCGTGCGCAAGCCGTCCGGTTACTCGACGCATACGGCCTCCTTTCTGCGTACGGATGCAAGCCAGAGCGGCTGCGCCGTAACGGGGTTTTCGAGCAACGTGAAATCGTAGAGCATATCTTTATAGTACCCCTGAGGCGAGAACCACACCGCCTGCCGCAGGAGGGCACGCCCCGAGACGACACCCTGCACCTGCGCGATGCCGTCCACCCAGAGCAGGCCCCGTACGCGGGCCGTGCGCGACTGGCGGTAAGAAGCCGTCACTTTCTTGCGGCCCACCGTGTCGCAGACGATCACATACCCGTCGACCCGGGCGCGGGCACCGACCTCGGCGTACCGCCCCGAATAGATGCCCGAAGGGTATTCCAGCTCGGCGCGTGCTTCGACCACGACCGTATCGCGGGCGAACAACTGCGCCGCAATGCGGGCTCCGCAGCCTACGGTGACCTTGCGTGCACAGACCAGCAGATGCCCCATGCGGCAGGCGGAGTCGATGCGCAGTTCGTCGGCATAGAGCACGATACGTCCCCGGAGCGAACAATCGCCCACTTCGGCGTCCTCGAGCCCGAATACGGCGGCCGAGTCCCGCAGGAACGAGTGCCACAGGCTGTCGGGCAGGGTTCCATGGGGGATGCGCGGCCGTGCCGCGAAGAGCGCCGCGATGCGGGTTACGGCGTCTGCATCCGGTTCCGGGAGTCCGCCCCCCGACCGGCCGATCGCCGCACGGGGAATCTCCGTCCCGCAGAAGAAATCGGAACCCACCCTGCCGTACACCAGCCCGTTCCGCGGCAGGCCGAGCGTTCCATGCAGTTCGGTCTTCCCGGCGAGCGTCACCGCCGAACGTCCGTCGGCATAGAACAGCGTTTTCGCAGCGTCGGGCCAGGCGCCGCACAGGCGGCAGACCCGCAGCAACGAGTCGGAGGTGGTCACCGTAACCGTTTCATACAGCCCCCATGGGCGGACTTCGACAAAAACGCGCGATAAAGGCAGGGAGTCGTAAAGCAGGTACCCATCACGGCCGGTAAGTTCCGGGCACGCAGGATACAGCCGGTAGAGCGCATAGGCCGATTCGGCATCGGCACGTGCCTGCCGCAGGCGGCAGCTGCGGGCGAAAAGCAGCGTCTCGTGTTCCCACAACGCGAGCAGGCCCGCTATTCCGGCCAGCATCAGCACCGTAGCCACGACGACCGTAGGCAGGACATTGCCCGGCAGGTATGTTCCAGGAGGTTTCATTTCAGTCGCATAATTTCACGCCATAGGTAACCCCGTCTTTACACAGATAGAGCGAATCCCGATCGCAGGCCGTAAGCACGAACTCCCCGGCAGCTTCCCCCTGCAGCAGTTCGTACTGCCTCTCCCCGACGGTCAGGATATAGAGCACCCGCCCGAGCGAGCGGAC
>ULYD01070630.1_pt1 | contig 12058 bp, 9 predicted proteins | sample 1961831 | NCBI WGS metagenome assembly ULYD01 (sample SAMEA4835854, study PRJEB28245) | human gut metagenome | biome: gut microbiome; material: fecal sample | place: Denmark | collected 2008 | reverse complement strand
CGCTACATTTTGCAGATACTCTGACAGGATTGAATATCCTCCATGTCCTCCAAAGCTTGTTCCAACTGCCAGACAGATCACCAATGGTCTTTTCAGCTCTTCTTGTACCTTCTGCAGATAAAAAACCGCCGCTACCAAATCATTTTCCTGATAGCATCCGGCATCCCGGTCTACAAAATAGTACTCCCGTAAATATTCTTTTGCCTCTTTCAGCTTCACGATCACCATCTCTGCCTCCGGTGCTGCCCCGATAAACAGATTCTCCGGATTTGCTCCTCCGCATGCCACACTTGCAACAAAAGTGCCATGTCCGTCCGTATCAAATGACGGAACGGTTTCCTTGGGATTCTCACTTAGGATTGCCTGATTGATTTGTTCCTTCGTATATTCACTTCCATATCCGATTTCCCGTGGCGCTGTTCCACTTTGTTCTTCCTGATCCCAGATTCGCTGGATCCTGGTCGAACCATCCAGATTTCGGAAAATGGGATCCAGATAGTTGATCCCAGTATCAATGATCCCAACCAGAACTCCTTCACCACTCAGTTCCAGACCAGGTATATTCTGAACCGCAGCAATTCCCGCCTGCTGGATTGCTGCCATATCCAGTGTTGTATAACACTTCGGAACCATTGTATAAGGATAATCGGCAAGTGACTTTTTTCTGTCTTCACTCTGGTCAATATAAAAAAGCTCAAAACCGTATTTCAACGGTATCCGGCATCCGTTTTCCAAAGGAAAGTTTTTCCCAAGAGCACCGGTATCCCTCATCATAAAATCCCTGTATTCTTCTGACAGGATCTTTTCTTTACATTCTTCCTGTAGCATAAAAATCCCTCATATACTTTCTTTTGGAAAATATATGAGGGATTTTTCTTTCTTATTACTATGATACTGGACGGTTACGCATTTTGCACTCCATATCCATTCTTTATTCGGTACGTTTCTTTTCAATATCCTCGTAGAAGGAAGTCACTTCTTTTCCTTTTTCCAGGGTACTTACATTCGGACCGCTCTTGAATACGATTTTCAGAAGAATTGGTGTGATGATCGTTGTGATCACTACCACGATGATAACCGGTCCGAGGAAATTGCCGCCCAGCATACCGAGTGCTTCTCCCTTGCTGGCAACGATCAGCGCAACCTCACCACGGGAGATCATTCCGACACCGATTCGTGCACACTGATAATTCTTATATCCACACATCTTCGCACCAAGGGCACAGCCAACGATCTTTGTCAGGATCGCAACAATGGTAAGCGCCACTGCAAAGCCTACAATTGCAGCACTCATCTTCGGAAGTTCTACCTTCAGCCCGATACTTGCGAAAAATACCGGTGAAAGCAGCATATAAGACATGGTATCAAATTTCTTCAACACGAAATCAGATTTACTTGTATTGGAAATGATCAGTCCGGCGATAAATGCACCGGTGATATCTGCAACACCGAAGAATTTCTCTGCCACATAAGCCATCAACAGACAGAATACAAATGCCATAATCGCATGACGTCTGAGTCCCTTTTCCGCCTGATCTGTCCACTTTTTAAATATCTTGTAAAAGATCAGTCCGATCACACCTGCAAATGCGAAGAATGCAACGATCTTCAGTAATACAACTGAAATCTTTACTGATTCATCTGCCATACTTGTTACCAGTGTCAGTGCAATGATACCAAGCACGTCATCAATGATCGCAGCTCCAAGAATCGCATTTCCGGATTTGGTTTTTAATTTACCAAGTTCTTTTAATGTCTCTACCGTAATACTTACGGAAGTTGCTGTCAAGATAACACCGATAAAGATATTCTGCAGAAATACGTTGCAGGATGCATCGGATGCGATCACATCCGGACGGTTAAAGAACATTGCAGTCGCATAACCGCCGATCAGTGGAACGATAACACCTATCAGTGCAATAACGAAGGATGCTTTTCCACTTGCCTTCAATTCCTGTATATCAGTTTCCAGACCTGCACAAAACATCAGCACGATAACACCGATCTCTGCAACGTTATGTATAAAACTTGTCTCTGTCAGGATTCCAAGCATCGCCGGCCCTAGAAGAACTCCTGCAAGAAGTGCTCCTACAACCTGTGGCATCTGTACCTTTCTGGTCGCAAGACCAAGTGCTTTAGTACAAAGTAAAATAATTGCAAGATCCAGTAAATACTTATAAGTCTCCATTCTCTCTCACTCCTGTTTATATCTTGTTTTTTTAGACACATTGTCTAATGTACACCTTTTAATACAATTTTTCAACAAAAAAATACCCGTAAATCTTAAATTTACGGATATTTCCCATTCTATTTTTGTATGATCGCCATGTTTTTTTGATATATGAAGGTTATTGTTATACTCAGTGATGCTCAAGCCTTGGTACAGACTGGCTTCTCAGCTCGATCAGCGGTCCTCCGGTTCCTTCGATATATGCCTCCGTGATCGTCACTTCCCCGATGCTGTCATCCTTCGGAATCTCATACATAATATCCAGCATGAATTCTTCAATGATTGCACGCAGTGCACGGGCTCCGGTATCCTTCTTCATTGCCTTTCTTGCGATCGCATGAAGTGCACCATCATCGAATTTCAGATTGACCTCATCCAGTGCCAGAAGCTTCTGATACTGCTTGAGGATCGCATTTTTCGGCTCTTTTAATATCTGAACCATCATCTCTTCATCCAGTCCCTGAAGCGTAAATACGATCGGGAGACGTCCCAGAAATTCCGGAATCATTCCGAAGTTACGCAGATCTTCTGTCGTCACCTTCTCCAGTATTTTCTTATCATGATCATATTTGTCTTTCAGATCCGCTCCAAACCCGATAGAAGAATTCTTCATCAGTCTTTCCTTGATGATCTGCTCAAGATCCGGGAACGCACCACCACAGATAAAAAGAATATTCTTTGTATTGACTGTAGTGAGCGGAACCATCGCATTCTTACTGTTGGCTCCTACCGGCACTTCCACTTCGCTGCCTTCTAACAGCTTTAACATTCCCTGCTGTACGGATTCTCCGCTGACATCTCTCTGGCTGGTATTCTTCTTCTTCGCAATCTTGTCGATCTCATCGATAAAGATAATTCCCTGTTCCGCCTTATCTACGTCGTTGTCCGCAGCTGCAAGGAGCTTTGATACTACACTTTCAATATCATCCCCTATGTAGCCGGCCTCGGTAAGAGAGGTCGCATCTGTAATTGCAAGCGGCACATCCAAAAGTTTTGCCAGTGTCTTTACCAGATACGTCTTTCCAGAGCCGGTAGGTCCGATCATCAGCATATTGGATTTCTCGATTTCAATCTCATCCATTGTATCCGTTGCCACTCTTTTATAATGATTGTATACAGCAACCGACATTACCTTCTTGGCGTATTCCTGTCCTACTACATATTCATCCAGTTTCGCTTTGATCTTATGCGGAGCAGGAATATCCTTGATATTCAGGATCGGTTCTTTTTCTTCTTCCGGCTTTTTCTTTTTCACACGCTGGCTCTTCGGGATCTGTGCATCCATGTCTCCAAATCCCATCATCGGTCCCATGTTCATAAACTGGCTGTAATCCATCCCGCCAAAATTCATATTGTTCATTGCATCAAAGCTTTTTTGCATACAGTCCGGACACACGCAGATATTATTCGGAAGATCGATCATCTTTCCGGTCACACTCTCCGGTCTGTGACAGATGAAGCAGACCTTTTCATAGCGATCTTCGTTATTTTCTTTTTTGTCTGTATTTTCTACCTCACCGGTTACTTTCTCAACTGTCTTGTCCTTCTGGTCATTTTCTGCCATTGGCTGGTCCTCCTTTTCTCGGTCGTATTCAGACAGATTCCTCTGTCCTTCTTATTCGATTTCCACCCCTGCAAGTTCTATAAACTCTTCCTCTGAAATGATCGGCACTCCAAGTTCTTTCGCCTTTCTGTTCTTGGAAGAAGCAGACTCTACATCATTGTTGATCAGATAATTTGTCTTCTTCGTTACAGATCCGGTCACTTTTCCACCCATCTTCTCAACCAGTTCTTTTACCTCATTCCGATTTGCAAAATGATTCACGCTGCCAGTGATAACGAAACTCATACCTGCAAATTTCTGTTCCTCTGCCATCTCTTCCGGCTGGATCTCCAGTTCTCCGAGAAGGAGCTTAAATTCCTTTTTTCTTTCCTCTGATATAAAATATTTTACAAATGCCGCCGCAAGCACCGGACCTACCCCCTGGATATTACTCAGTTCTTCTTCCGATGCTCCTGTCATTTTTTCCACATCATTTTTAAAATGGCGGCAAATCAGTTTTGCATTTGCGAGACCGATTCCTGCAATTCCAAGTCCATATACCACTTTAGCAAGTGTTGTGCTTCTCGCCTTATCCACGCTTGCGATCAGGTTCGCATAGGATTTTTCTCCAAAGCCTTCCATCGTCTGAATTTCTTCCTGATAGAAATCCAGATGGAAGATATCTCTGTATTTGTGAATGAATCCTCTCGCAATAAATTTCTCCAGTGTCGCCTCAGAAAGCCCGTCAATATTGAGTGCATCCCTGCTGACAAACAATGCAAAGGATTTGATTCTTTTTGCCTGACACATCGGATTTGTGCAATACAACGACTTTGCATCATTCATCTGACGGATCTCCGTAGCTCCACCACAAACCGGACAGACTTTCGGGATCTCAATATTATCACTGCCGGTCAGATTCTTTGCAATCTGCGGAATGATCATATTCGCCTTATAGACTTCGATCGTATCCCCGATTCCCAGATGCAGCTCCTCCATAATACTTAAATTGTGTACACTTGCACGGCTTACCGTTGTTCCTTCCAGCTCTACCGGTTCAAAGATCGCTACCGGATTAATAAGCCCTGTTCTTGATGGACTCCATTCAATCTCCAGAAGGTGCGTCTCGCGGATCTCATCTGCCCATTTGAAAGCAAAAGAATCACGTGGGAATTTTGCCGTTCTCCCAAGCGACTGCCCATACGCAATGTCATCATATACAAGAACCAGACCATCTGACGGAAAATCATTTTCTATGATCTTTTCTGCAAAAAATGCAACCTTCTCATCCAGTTCTTCCCTTGTCACCAGATAATGCTCCACCACATCAAATCCCTGATGTTCCAGCCAGTCAAGCTGTTCTTTTCTGGAATTGTGGAAATCCACATTTTCTGCACGTACCAGGGTAAATGCATAGAATTTTACGTTTCTCTGTGCCGTGATCTTGTTGTTCAGCTGGCGGACAGAACCACTGCACAGATTCCGTGGATTTTTATATTTTGCATCCACGTCATCAATTTCTTCATTGATCCGCTCAAAATCTTTGTAACCGATCACCGCTTCCCCTCGCAGGATCAGTTCCCCTTTATACGGAATATGAAGCGGCACGTTTTTAAATACTTTCGCATTGTTGGTAATGACCTCACCGACTTCCCCATTTCCTCTTGTAACTGCCTTAAAAAGTTCGCCGTCACGATAGGTCAGAACGATCGTCAGACCATCCATCTTCCATGAGATCACAGCCATCTGGTCTCCGACAAATTCCTTCAGCCTTGCCACTTCTTTTGTTTTGTCAAGAGAAAGCATCGGTGACTCATGACGTTCTTTCGGAAGCTCACTTAATACTTCATATCCTACATTCACCGTCGGACTGGAAGCCATAACGGTTCCCAGCTCTTCTTCCAGACCTTTCAGTTCATCATACAGCGCATCATACTCATAATTGCTCATAATTTCCTGCGCATCCTGATAATAAGCTTTTCCGGCTTTATTCAGAAGCTCTACCAGCTCCTGCATCCTTTTCATCTTATCCATATCCAAATCCACACTTTTAATTATTGTTCCACGGTGTCGGCTCTGACTTTGAATCCCTGATCAGCTCATAGAGTTCATTCAGTTCCTGATCCGTAACCTTCCGGTATTCTCCCGGCTTTAAATTACCAAGTTCGATATTCATGATCCGCACTCTCCGCAGCTCCTTTACCTCGTAGCCAAGTGCCTCACACATCCGGCGGATCTGCCGGTTGAGTCCCTGTGTCAGAATGATCTTAAATTTATATTTTCCAAGCTTTTCTACCTGGCATGGTCTTGTGACAGTATCCAGGATCGGGACACCGCCTGCCATCTCCTTGAGAAATTCATCTGTCACGGGCTTATCAACTGTAACTTTATATTCTTTTTCATGTTTATTTGCCGCACGCATCATCCGGTTGATAATGTCGCCGTTGTTCGTCATCAGAAGCAGCCCTTCCGAATCCTTATCCAGACGTCCTACATAAGTAATCCGTACCGGATAGTTAAGGAAACGTACAATACTGTCTCTCTCCCGTCTTTCCTCAGTACAGACAATTCCACGCGGCTTATTGACCGCAAGCACGATCATCTCTTCCTGTCTGGATACCTGCTTTTTCCCAATCCGGACAACCTGCCACGGCTCTACCTTCATTCCGGTCTCTGCACGCACACCGTCAACCGTCACCTGTCCGGCTGCTATCAGTTTGTCCGCTTCCCTTCTGGAACATACACCAGCTTCACTTAAATATTTGTTCAGCCGGACCGGTCCTTTATTTTCCGTGTCCAGAAACTGCTTTTCTATTTTATTTGCCATGTTTTTCTCCTGTTAATTCTCATCCAGTACCCCCGCCAGCATCCGGTCTTCAAAGAATGTATTGGCATTATACAGGAACAGCACATCATCAAACTGTTTATCTGACATCACAGAACTTAATTTACCGGTATAATAACGAGGGTCGATCACAACGATTTCCCGGTAATACGGAGCCAGAAGCGGAAGAAAACAGTTTGCATATGAATCTTTGAACACCAGAAGTCTGCGTTTTTCTGTCTGTGTTGACTGGATATCGATCATTGCATGATTTCCACCGAAGAATACGGAATATTGATCTCTCTCATCCAGTTTGGATGAATCATACATAGAAGCACTCTTTTTCTGTTCTTCCACATAATTGACTGCAACCTGTGGTGCATCCGCACTCTTTGGCAGATAAATATAGATTGGTTCCTTATAATCTGTCTCATATCCACTCTTTGCGGATAACGTTCCGTTAAAAGAATCCGATACCGCATAGGCTTTCATCTTAATTTCTTCACTTTTATCCAGTCCAAGCTGTGTCTTTGCTCCCTGGAATGCATACCATGCACCAAGAGAAGTCCAGTGATGATCCGTGTGATAATAAATTGCTTCATCCTTGTGAGCATCCAGTACTTTTTCTGCATCGATCCAGTCATAAGAATCTCCAAGTTCTGCCTTTACACGGCTGATCTGTCTGCTCTGACTGGCAGTCACCGCAAATGCCGGAAGCTTGTCCTCCATAACATTTGCCGCATTCGGAACCAGCATCATATGCATCTGGATATCCGGATAACGCTCTTTAAAATTCTTCATTGCATCCAGATTCTCTTTCAGATCACTTTCATCTGCCACAGCAACATCTTCCATCAGATAATGATCCTTTCCTTTGAAAACACCACCTTCTTCTGTCCTCCCCGCCACACTGTCCGCAAATGTCTTGATTCTTACCCAGGTATCTCTTCCTGCAAACTGATCCGATACATACTCCTCGTACTGCTCCATAAACCTTCCGGAAGCAATTCCGGAAAGAGAAATTTCCGGTTTCTGCGCCAGCATACGCATTTCTTTTTCTGACATCTGCCTGTCTTTATGCATAAGGTTTACTCCGCAGCTGAGAATAAGGACTCCCAGAAATAAAAACGCACATACTGCCTGGATCTGTTTTTTCCCTCCTGGCAGAAAATACTTTGTTCTGTTTTTTTGTTTATTATTCTTTCCTTCTACCATTGTCTTTCCTTAAAATCTAAAATATAAAAATGGATTGTAACTTTCTGTCACCAGATATGCCACACACAGCACAAACAGTCCTGTCATCAGGCAGCCTGCCAGAACCGTATGCGGTCTTTCCTCATTAAATACCAGCCGCTTTCCGAGCAGATGCATAAACGGTGTACTTCCTATGATCCCTGCCACCCAGAAGAGCCAGTTTCGCATGATCAGGTACAATGCCTGGCTGTCCATAAATCCGGTTGCACCCTGCCCGAACATATTGCCGATCCAGGTAAGTGCGCTTCCGAGTGTCGGGCTGAAGAACAGTACCCAGCCGAGCATGACCAGAATCATTGTGTAAAGTGTCTGGACTGCCTCCGGCAGCTTTGCAAGTATTTTTCCTGTAAAATATTTTTCAGTAATGAGGATCACTCCGTAGAAGAGCCCCCATACTACAAAGTTCCAGCTTGCCCCGTGCCAGAGACCGGTCAGGAACCATACGATCAGAAGATTCAGTAAATGCCGCGGAACCGTTACCCTGTTTCCTCCAAGCGGAATATACACATACTCGCGGAACCATGATCCCAGCGAAATATGCCATCTTCTCCAGAACTCGGTAACACTTTTGGAAATATACGGATAATTGAAGTTCTGCATAAACTCAAATCCGAACATCTTTCCAAGTCCGACTGCCATGTCCGAATAACCGCTGAAATCGAAATAAATCTGGAAAGTGTAGGCAAGACATCCAAGCCATGCAGTCACTACTGACATTCCATCCATCGCCGCGATATTTTCATAAATCGAACCAATCGTATTCGCCAGAAGCACCTTCTTTGCCAGTCCTATCACAAAGAACCAGGCACCGTATCCAAACTTCGTCAGTAATTCCTTTCTTTCACGCAGTTGTCTCTCCACATCTGCATACTGTACGATCGGACCTGCGATCAGCTGTGGGAACATTGTAACATAGGTTCCGAAATCAATCAGATTTACCTGTACGTCTACATTTCCCCTATATACATCAATGATGTAAGACAATGTCTGGAAAGTATAGAAAGAAATTCCGATTGGGAGCTCCAGTTTTCTATATGGAATATAGAACGGAAGGATCGCATTTAAATTTGTTACGATAAATCCGTAATATTTGAAAAATCCAAGAATAAACAGGTTTACAACGATCGTAAAGATCAGACTGCGCACCTGCGATTTTCTTCCTGCTTTTAATGCTATGTCCATTCCGCAAAAATAATTGAACAGAATGGAAATCAGCATCAGGAAGATATAGACCGGCTCTCCCCACGCATAAAATATGAGGGAAGCGATCAAAAGTACCACATTTTTTACCTTACGCGGCACCAAATAATATACCAACAGTGTAATTGGCAAAAATGTAAACAAAAATACCAGACTACTAAATAACATAACTTTTTCGTTTCCTTTTATTTACTTCAGGCTCTTTGTAAACGCCTTTTCTACAGTTTCAGCTTTTGGTGAAATAACAAAAAGCACGTATGTACCTTTCGTCTTAATGATCGAAGCATCCAGAAGCTTTACCTGCTCGGCCCCATATCCTTCAAAATTATCGAGCTGTGTCTTTTTTCGCTGTTCTGCGGCTTTCTCAACTGCCTCTGCCTCATTCTCGTCCTTTGTTTTCACCAGAAGGAGCTCGTTGACTCCCATTGTTTCATTCGTATAATACAGTGTTATATCTTCATAATCCTTTGGATTGATCCCATAGAATCTCTTGATCTCCTGGGTTCCGGCAAGTGTCATGTTCTTGTCATCTGCCGTATCCACAACCGCTTTTTGTACATCTGCAAACGGTGTATCGCTGTCTCCCTTAGACTGAAAGATCAGACCGATATAGATAAGCAAAATAATTACCATCCCAGCTCTGATATTACGCAGAACTGTAAATTCCCCTTTTTTCTTTGTCATATTCCGGCCACCTCCGCCATATGTTCTGCCCAGATTGGATAATACTCCGCCTTCATATGCTCGCCATCCTGCTCATAATACTCATCTTTTACGATCTCTGTATTATCGATAAATGTAATTCCTTCTTCATCACACATTGCTTTAAGTGCGGTATTATAATCCGGAATCTTGGCATAAACCGGCTCTTCTTCTTCTTTTTGAGTGGAAACTGGAAGAACACAGTTGATATAGAGCACTGCATCGGGCATCTGCTCACGCACATTTGCAAGTACCGCTTTGTATTTTTCAATAAATGCATCTGTATCTCCATCTGTTCCGGAAATGTCATTCAGTCCAAGTGCCAGAAAGAGGACTTCCGGCTTTAACTCTGCTGCTGTCCTGATCAGATCACCGGTCTGATCAAGGTGCATTCCTTTTTCCGCTACAACCTTAGAAGTATCAAGCACATCATATACGGTAAAACCGGTTGTGATCGAATCTCCGAGAATCACCGCATGTGCAAATTTTTCGGACAACGGACGGTTCTGCCAGTCCTCTGTCGCCTGTTTTTCTTCTTTCTCAATATTTGAAATTTTGGTCTCCACCGCAGATACATCTGCTTTTTCAAGCTTCTTGATTGCTTTTACTCCTGCTGATGTATTCACCTTATCTGTTCCAAGATGCGAAAGACCAATACTTACGATTACAGTCAGTACAACAACCGTTCCTGCAATTTCCATCAGAACTTTTTTTCTTCTTTCTTCTGCCTGATGTTCTTTCTCCATCGTTCTTTTCTTCATGCTATGCATCCTATCTTTTATTAAAATATGAGTTTCATTTTCATTGAATCATGTGATAAATACTCTAACCTATTCATTTTACTTTCTTCTATTATAAAAGTCAAATCTTTAATAATGCCAAAATCACCAAATGTGCAGGGTAAAACACGTAAAAAAAATACTTTTTCACAAGAAAATGTTTCTGTGATTTTTTTCCGTTATAAAATACCAAAACACAGCCTCCCGCTACCAGTACTGCAATCATTGCCCCTGCTCCCGCTGCGATTCCTGCAACTCCCGGAAGTTCTGCTGTCACCGTAATCCCCAAAACAAGTGCTGCAATAAAAAAAGCCTTTTTCCGGCGCTTTGGATTCTCTCCTGCCCGGTAAAACCAAAGCGTATACAATGGAGCCAGAATTGCCCAGTCACAGATACTGCTTACTGCTATAATTCCCAATACAACCAGACTTTTCTTTCCCGGATCTGATATTTTTTCCTCTGCGATCATCAGACACAGGCACAGAAAAAGTGTAAATATCATATTTAAAGTATACCACGGTGCCAGATGATTCCGCGCAAATGCCAGATAATACGGAAGCTGTGAAATGACAGCAAAGATCAGCAGTCTTCCGGCATATTTTTTTACTGACCTTGTATAACGGTATCCTTCAACCAGAAACCAGCACATGACCGGTGCTGTAAAATAACCGATATCCTTTAGCGCTTCGCAGGCAAAGGTTCCTGGTTGCAGAAATATATTTGCAACGTGATTGAGCAGCATAGTAAACACTGCAATGTATTTGATCTGATCCCGGTTTAATTCTATTTTCATCTTGTTATCCATCCTTTTTCTTTCCCGTATTGTATCAAATTCTTATGCATATCTCAAGATTTATGCTATACTGATACTATTACACTGATGACGGGAGGAAGTCTATGCTTATTTTTTCTCTGGATACAAAAAAATGCATGAACGCACTTTTACTGCATCCTGCATTTGATTCCTTTTTATTTATTGAAGGAGATATCACAACTTTTAATACCTTTCAATTTAACGGACGACTGAAAAAAGATTTCTTCAGTGCTGAAGAAAAAGAAGCTCTGGATGACCGGGAATATGCTCTCTGGAAAGAACTTCGCGAGTTTTGTCTTTCTCTGATCAAAGGAAAGCGTACTCCGCTGGGATTTCATTTTGTTCTTTCTATGTCAGCACCGAATATTGCACGGCTTCTCGAACAGGAACATCTTTCATTTGCTCCGGCAGATGTGCAGGGACTGTACCTGAATTTTAAATATGACGGGACAAAACTTAGCTGTACGACAGGAACATCTATGAACCTGTTCACGCTGGACAAATCACTGGAGCAGGCATGGGACAAGATGGCGCAACGGATTTTTGCGAAGTACGAGATTCCGTTTGAGGTTGAGTAAAATTTTGAAAATAGTGGTGAGACAAAGAGCATAAAATACTGTATGCGGTATTTTATGCTCTTTGTCTTTCTATCTCATTGGCAAAATTCTTACACAATGCCTCAACTCGGAATTGCAAGAGGACGGTCGGCGGG
>ULYD01000401.1_pt1 | contig 12072 bp, 7 predicted proteins | sample 1961831 | NCBI WGS metagenome assembly ULYD01 (sample SAMEA4835854, study PRJEB28245) | human gut metagenome | biome: gut microbiome; material: fecal sample | place: Denmark | collected 2008 | reverse complement strand
GTACCGTATTGTTTTTGAGCGGCGCATTTTTTGATATTATTCTTTCAAATGTTATTTGGTTTAATGCCCTGTATTTTTCTATTATAAATATAGCGTTTTCTATTTCTTGTTTCAGAATAAAAATAACAAGGTGTATATTCTACTCTATTCTTTTAGATATATTTCAGACAGCGTTAGAAATTGTATCAATCTCTTTAATATCAATAGTGATTGGTACTGACGTAAATGCCTATATTGATAAATTATCGTTTTTTGTTTTAGACGTTGTTATAAGTAAATCATTGTATTTTTTAACCTGCCTTGTTGTGACTAGATTTATAAGAAAAGAAAAAGCTAACATAAAATTTCCTGCGGTTTTATATATGTATCCTCTTATTGTAATTGTTACACTATTGATATTTTGGTCTATGTGTACGCATTTTGAATTGAGCTACAATTATCAGCTTTTGTTATCCGGAGTGGTTTTTGCTCTTTTTGCATCCATAGTAGTATTATTTATATCCTATCAACAAAGTATCGAAAAAGAAAATATTATTTTCGTTTTGAAAAATCAAGTTGAAAAACAGGATATGGATATGAATTACTATAATATTCTTGAAAAACAAAATGAAGATTTAAGAATATATGCTCATGATACAAAAAATCATTTGAATGCAATTCACAATTTGAATACAAATCCGGAAATAGATGAATATTTAAATAAAATGATTAGTAATTTGAAAAGTTACAGTAGTATTTGTCATAGCGGAAATCATATGCTTGATGTAATTATCAGCAAATATGCAACCGAATGTGAAATAAAAAATATAAGCTTCAGTTTTGATGTCTGTGTAACTAATTTAAAATACGTAAAAAACAATGATTTAGTAACGATTCTAAGCAATGCTTTGGATAATGCAATAGAAGCCACAGAAAAATCGTCAAACAAAACGATAAATTTTGCAACAGACCACATTAACACTTACGATGTTATAACAATAACCAATAGTTGCGATACTCCGCCCAAAATAAAAGGAAATGATTTAGAAACTACTAAAAAGAACAAAATTAACCATGGTCTTGGAATTAAAAGTATTCAAAAGGTTCTTAAGCAATATAATGGAGATTGCCAATGGGAATACGATAAAGATAAGAAAAAATTCACATTGATGATTTCATTACTGTCGCAAAATTAAACACTGTCGCAAAATTAAACAAAATACTAAAAGCAAAGCAGGCATACATTTTATGTGCCTGCTTTTTGCAATTTGACATTATTTCTTTGCAATTTGACACTGCGTATTGCGCCAAAATTTAAGATTTGATATATTGAGGCTGAGATATAGTATTTGATTATATACAAGGAGGTAAATACATCCAACTTCAAAAATTTAATATCAAAATAAATTAAAACTAATAATGAAAGGAAAGATTAAAATGATAGGTAAAAGAAAATTAGGGGTTAAATTAGTTGCTGTTATTATTTCTATGCTAATGGTGTTTCAGATACTGCCGTTAACAGCATTTGCAAATGAATATCAAAATAACCTTTTATTACAGTCCTCAGTTGATTTGGAAACTTCATATGACGATTTGGCGATTGAGGAAGAAGTGATTGAAGAAAGAGATGAATTTTCTAAAACATACTTGTTAGAAAATGGCATATATTGCACATTAACTTCATCATCACCAGTTCACAAAAAAGTAAATAATGAATGGATTGAAATAAATTCTTCCGACAATGAACCGAAAACAATTAATGATGCGTCAATTTCTTTATCATCTCTTACAGATGATAATTCTAATAATTCTCCTAAGACGACTCTTAATGACGGATTAGTTGTTAAAGATAATGATAGTTCTTTAGAAATATATGGTGCAGAACTTGCAGAAGATGATAATGGAGATTATTTTTGGAATATAACAAATGGAAATGGTGCAATAAATGAGTTCTCAAGTATATTACTTAAACCAGTAGTGAAAGATTCAACTTTATCATATGATAAAACACAAGTAACTGTAGATGCATCAATTAAACTAACTTGTAATACTTCATCTTCTGAATTATCTTACGATACATATGTTCGTGCTTTTGATGGTGAATGGTCTGAAAATGGTTTTTTTCCAGATAAATTATTAAAAACAGATGACGATTTTAATTTAATACATGTAGAACCTCAAATTTATGATTATAATACTATAGATGAAGCTGGAAATTATGTTTGGAATATCACATCAATTTTCAATAAATGGGAAAATGGCACCAAAGAAAATAATGGTATGATTGTTCAAACAGGTGGAACAGAAAACATTTATATTACAAAAGGTGTGTTAATTCGCTACTATCGTATTATTGATAAAAATGATACGGGGTTCACATATCATTATGAAGATATGGGTCGAGCAGGAACATTTTGTGTAAACGACTATTCAAATGTTCCAACATTGCAAAGGAACGAACTTTCAATTGATGGAATAAAAATGCCCGTTTCATTGACCAGATATATAACAAACGGATTAAATGATGATTCTTTTGGCGCAGGCGGAAAATGGAATTATTCAAGTGAATTAACATATTCTAACAATACATTCATCTGGAACACTATTGATGGATCTTCAAAGCGATTCCAAAAATCATCAGCAAATGAAACAGATGATAGCGGCAGAGAAAAATGGGTAGAATATTTATATAATGGCGGAGAATGTGTTCTTTGGGTAAAACCATCATCAATATATGATCTTCCATACGATTTTAGTCAAAACATCATAATAGATGAAGAAGAAAATACTTATCAATTTAATTCTTCAAATAAATTAATATCTATATCATCAAAAGATAATATTACCCTCAACATAAATTATGGAAACGGAGAAAAAATCGTAAATATTACTGATGGCGTTGGAAGAAAATATGTTTTTGACAATACCGGGTTTACTGCACCGTACAATACAGTAAAAAAAGTTTCCGTTTTGGATTCTAATGATTCCCCTATAACTTATGATAATGAAAATTTAATAGATATTGATTACACTTATACAATTCGTAACAATAAAGTTTGTTTATCGTCAGCCACATATCCTGATAATAAAACAGTTTATTACGATTATGATAATTACGGAAGATTAAAAACGGTTAAAAATATTGATAACAGTAAATTGGAAATTGAATACTACAATAAAGATGCATTAGAAAATTTAAATCCAATATACTTCTCAAGAGTCAAATCATATACAAAAAGCGTGTATGATACAGAGAATGAAACATATATTGTTCAAAATAAAGTTGAATTTAACGCTGAAGATACTTACAGACGTACCATTAAAACAACCAATAAAGGTAAAACTATAACAGAAATCAGTCAATATAATTCTAATTTGGATCTATTATATTTAATTGATTCTGATGGTAATGAATTCTATGCTGATTATAATGATTCACATAAATTATTATCATATGTAGTATATGATAATAATAGGACTAATTTAGTTGACAACGGTAATATGTCGCAAAAGAAAATTAATGGTGGTCCAAAAAGTTGGAATATGACAAATCTAAACACAAGTAATTGTAAATTAGTTAAAAGAGAAAATGATAATTGTGTTGAATTTTCAAATAGTGTGGAGCAAACTAGAGGTTTGTACCAGAATATTAAAGATAACAAAAATAATCTTGTTGGACATGCAGGCGATAAATTTGTCGTTTCTGCTTGGGGTAAAGCGACTTCAACAATTCCGAAAGATTCTCGTTTTTGGGGAGTAAGAATTCTTGCTGAAAATGGAAGCGGCACTGAAGAAATTATTCATGAAATGGGATTTGACACATCACTATGGAATGTTGAACAAACAAGAAAAACTGCTTTTGTATTACCATTTGATACAAATAAATTAACGGTTCAGCTTATTTCATGTAATCAGCTTTATAATGTTCAGTTTGATGATATTGAGTTATACAAAGCAGAAGACAGTTATGTTGCCTCTGTTGATGATTTAAATGACACCACTTCTTGTGACTGCTCAAATTGTACAGAAACAAATTGTCCTTGCAAATGTACAAGCGAAAATGATTGCAAATGTATTTACTGTAAAAGAGGAATAAATATTTCTTTTGATGAAAACGAGAACAAAATTACCACCACAACAGATGGTGTGACTTCAATGGATAGCAAAACAAGATTTTCATCAACGGGTAATTATCTTGCTAAATCAATAGATGAAAATGGTGTATCAAGTTATTATGTATATGATGAGAACAACGGAACGCTGTCTTCAATGGCAACCGGAAATGAAAACAACAAGATCAACTATACCTACAATGCAGTCGGTTTACTCAAAACAGTTTCTCAAACTGTTACCAATATCGTTTCAGGTGAAAAGGTTAATATGCTCTCCGAGTATACTTATGACGGTGATACCCTATCCCAAATCAGTCATAACGGCTCTGTATATTCATTTGACTATGATAAATACGGAAATGTAGAGAATGTAAAAATCAGCGGCCATTCTTTGGCAGAATATTCATACAATAACTCAGAGCAAATAGGCTATATCCTCTACGGTAACGGAGACAAAATCAATTACACATATAATTCAGCCGGAAATATCACATCTATTTCCACACAAAAAGCTAATGAAGAAAGTGATGATTTAGTTGAATATTTATATGAGTATGACAGTAATAATAAATTAGTATCATATACAGATAACGTTAATAAAACCGTTACTGCTTATACCGATGACGGATACTCAATTATTAGTCAAGCAGATGATACTGTTATATATTCATCAAAAAAATCAGATAATTCAGATGAAACCTCGATTAACCTTTTCGGCTACACCTTCAGCCAAAGAAAATCAAAGGATACGTATGACATTGAAACAGCACAAACAACCGCTTCAACCAAGTACACATTACCTTGCGACACCCTTAATATTACAGGTATAGGTCAATCTCTTACAGTTACAGATTACTACGGCAGAAATATTTCTTCAACCTTTAAAATCAGCACTGATGACGAATTAAAGGTTGATGATATTAATGTAAATCAGTATGAGTATGTTTCATCAAACAATTATAAATACAAAACTGATGAAAACAATGTTACTACTAATTTGGTAGATTCATACACAAGCTCTATTGAATTACATTATATTCTTTCCGATGAAGAAAAAGCAGAAATCCAAGAAGCTTTAGATAACAATGAAGTAACGAAGGAAGAGGTTGATGAATACTACGCTTCATTAAACAAAACCTTAAATTCATTAACAACTCATTATGAATATGATAACGCAGGAAGAATTACCAAAATATTCACAGACGGTGAGCTTTCAGCATTATATCAATATGATGAGGCAGGTCAATTAACAGAAGAAATCGACGAAAACGGCGCAACTCAATACACCTATGATGCAGGCGGAAATATTACAACAAAAATTCATTATGATAATGTTGAATATGACGATAAAAATGATGATTTCATCTTAGGTGAAGCTACTAAGGTTACAAACTATACTTATGATAATGATGAATGGTCTGATTTACTCACAAGCGTTGATGGAACTGAAATTCAATATGATGATATGGGTAATCCGTTAAATTATAAGGGCACAGATTATTATAACGAAACCATCAATGCGTCACTTACTTGGAACGGTCGCTTGCTCACCTCATTAGTTTTAGATGAAAACAGTGGCTTAGCTGAAAATGACAAGTACGATTACTCCTACAATGCTGATGGATTAAGAACGGAAAAGAGAAGATATAAATTAAACAATGACAAATCATCTTATTATTTATATCAGCTTGACGAATATGTTTGGGAAAATAATATTTTAAAGGGATATAAAATTTCTTATCCAGGATTAGCCGACAGCAATTCTTACATTGTATTCCCTCTTTATGACGATAATAATGAAATTATCGGCGTATCCTACAAAATTATACTTAACGACAGCTCGTCCTCATCATCAAGTGACAGTAACGCTACCGAAAATGTATTATACTTTGTAAAGGACGCACAGGGAAATATTCAAAAAATGGTTGACCAAATAAATGATTATGAATTCATTTATAAATATGATGCTTACGGCAAGTTAATATCTTTTACAATTCCAAAGGAAGAAACAAAGATAAATAATATGCCTGAAAAAACTTTCTGGGATCAATTGGCAAAGGGTATAGCCCAAGCAGGGTTAACCGCTACATATAGTTTATATAAAGAAATCAATCCATTTGCATACAGAAGCTATTTCTATGACGGTGAAACAGGTTTATATTATAACCAGTCAAGATATTATTCTCCGGAATGGTGCAGATTTATAAATGCCGATGACCCAAATATTTCAACTTTAACGGCAGGAAATATTTCTGGAGCAAATTTATTTATGTATTGCAATAATGACCCTGTTCAAAATACTGATTTTTATGGCTATTTGGCAAAACATTGGTATAACAAAGTTAGTAATGTCTCAAAAGCAATTGATATAGCGATTATTGCAATATCTTGTGGAAAAAGTCTTGTTGGGATGAAAGCTATAAAAACTTTTATAAAAGCCAACAGAAATAAATTAATTAAAACTGTAGAAAAAGAATTATTGAAACTTATAGGTACTACAGCTTCAGCGGTGGTACCGGCCGCTTTGGATGTTGCATTAACTTTAATAGGAAACAGCATAGGGGATTTAATTGCAAAAGCATTAGACTATGCTGACCCTTGGTTAAAAAGAGGCTATGTTAGAAATAATGGCTATATTCTTAATTAGTAAGGAAGATGAATTTGAAATTTAACACAATATTGATGACATTAGTGTGCACAGCCCCAATATTAAATATATTGTTTGACTATTTTTTGTTAAATAAAAAGCCTTCATTCATATCAGTTATTGCAACACTTTTTGCAATAATTATCTATATGATTTTCATTTATTCAATAAAAAAGCAGAAAAACTAATCATGTTTATAATTTAAAAAGGAGATACTATGAAAAAAGCATTATCAATAATTTTATCAGCAGTTATGCTTTTGACAACACTCGGTATAGGCTTTACAGCCTATGCCGATATGCTTGAAGAAAAAGCAATTGATAATTTTATAGATAATTCCTGTAAGACCATCAGAAAATATGATTCGGATAAAGAATTTATCAGTAAAGATGAAAATGTATCAGTATATAATTCAGAAAAAAACGAAAATTTTCAGACTTGCCGTTTAATTGTCAAATCTGCCAGTGCTTTCAATGATTTTGGTGCAATTGAACATATTAAAGGATTTATGGATTTTCATATCTTACAGTATGAAAACGAATCGAATACTGAAAATGCTTACAAATCACTTTTAACCGAAAAGAATGTTTTATCTGTTAATATTGATAAAATAGTATCACCTGTTCAGGTTGACGAAGAGGAATCTGACACATCAACAGATGTATTCCCCGAAAGCAGTAATGGTCATCTTTGCGATTGGGCAACTGAAAGAACGCAGTCTGCTCAGATTAACGAATACATAAAAAAGAACAATATTTCTTTAACAGACCTTACCGTAGGAGTAATTGATACAGGTGTAGATTACAACCATGAATTTTTAAAAGACAGAATTGTTCGTACTAATTTTAATTCCACTACAGACGGCAATGATAATGACGAACTTGACCTTATTGACGGTCACGGAACAGCTACAAGCAGTGTTGTTGTAGACAATACCCCAGACAGCGTATCTGTCGCAGTGTATCGTGTACTTGATGACGAGGGTGACAACAGCATTGTAGGTATATGTGCAGGCATACTCCAAGCCATTTCTGATAATGTTGATATAATAAGTATGAGCATAGCTTTTGCCGATGAAAACGGTTTGACAAAATCAGCTTGTAAACTTGCCTATGAAAAAGATATACCTATCGTTTGTAGTTCTGGTAACGAGGGCAGAAATATAATTGCTTGGAATTATTCTCCTGCTAAATTTGAAACTGCAATAACAGTCGGTGCAACAAGCAGAGCAAACAGGATTTGTTCATGGTCTAATAACGGCTTATATATAGATTTTGTTGTTCCTGGGGAAGATGTTAATGTAGCCGTTCCTAATAACAAGTACGATGTTTGGTCAGGAACTTCATTTGCTACTCCTTGTGTAGCAGGAATAATTGCTTTAATCAAAACAGCAAATATTGATTATTCTTACGATAAAATAGAAAAAATATTAAAACAGTCAACAATTTTTTCTTTAAATGTTTATGTGAATAACGAAATATATACCGACGAAAATTCTAATAGGGAAACTATTTATAATTTTAAAAAAACACAATATCCTTATACTATCGATTGTCCGTTTAAACAAAACGGTTACGGTTTGATTCAGTTAAATGAGATATTTAAAATTAATATACCGGACACACCAAAATGTAATTATAAAAGTGGAAATTATACCAACGAAATAAATATTGAGCTTAAATCAGATTTACCTATATATTATACACTCGACGGCTCATATCCGACAACTTCAAGCACTCTTTATACAGAACCTATCGCAATAAATAAAGATACCGATTTAAGATGTGTGGCGTATGATGAAACAGCAACTTTAAAATACAGCAGAGAGCTTGAATGTGAATATCAAATATTTCAAGTCGGAACTGAAAATATGTTTGAGATTGATGAAGCGGGTTGTATTACTAAGTATAATAGTGATACTAATTTAACTAACTTGTCAGTACCGAGTGAAATAAAAGGAATAACGGTCAAAACTTTTGCAAGTCAAGTTTTCAATGACGGCATCATCAGCAAAATAATATTTCCACAAACATTAGAAGAAATACCACAAAAAGCATTTTACGAAAATACCAATTTATACTATGTAAATACGGGTGGAGCAAAAGCAATTCAAAATCAAGCATTTTATAATTGCAGATCTTCTTTGCATACATTAGATATGCCTAATGTTGAAGAAATTGTAGGTAGTGCATTCAAATCTTGTTTTGGAGTTTTCAATTATAATTTTAAAATAAATGCTCCAAAATTAAAATGTATACAGCGTGAAGGCTTTTATAATTGCAATTTATCTATTGTTGCCCCTTTGCTTGAGACACTTTATGATCTCAGTTTTTATTACTGTTCTATGATTGAGGCAACGTTCCCAAATCTTACAACGGTAAAGAAAACAGGTGTTATAGGTAAAGCCCCATTTATGAATTGTGCAATATTTATACTTGATTTACCTAATCTTGAAAACATAGAGTGTAATTATATTGCTAACGGCGATAATGGAATTCAATATATTAATACGCCCCGCTTTAGTGGCAAAATATCAGATGATTACAATTATGAATTTTTAAATTATTATAATATTTCTAAAAAAGCAGCTGATAAAAATAAAATCAACTATTACGATATTGACTCACTCGGCGGCTCAATAAGAGTAACGGATGCCGGTCTTCGCTTTGGTTTTTCTTATGATGAAAGTCAAAACAGCACTGTTCAGGAATACGGCTTTGTTTATACAAATCAAAGCATTGATCATACCTTGCTTACCTGCGACAATGTTGACAACAAGAGCATAATTAAATTTAAGGCTAATAACAGGAAAACAAAAGGTAATATTACATCATTTAATCTTGTGCTTACAAGTGTTCCGAAATCGGCTTATGATATGGATATAACTGCAAGGGCTTATGTAAAGGTAGACGGAATGTATTTCTATTCCGAGCCATTAACTAGAAGCTTTAATCAGGTTGCAAATGCAGTGTTAGCCGATGAAGAAATTGACCAAAATACAAAAGATAAGCTTAATAATTTACTTAAGAAGGTATAGCTATGAAAGAAGAATATTTAAAGCCTAAATGTGAAATTGAGGAATTTAAAACAGTGAGCGTAATCACAACAAGCAGTGATGATAACGATACACCGTTCCCATGGGGATAAAATATGAAAAAACAAATATTAATTGTAATTTCCATTATAGTTATAATTTATTCGTTTGTTGCTTGCACAAATAACAGCAGTAGCGGCACAAATTCCACTACTGCTGTTATTGATAATAGTATTACATATCATAATGATACAACGAATAAAAAAGAAAAAGCTATAACAACTAAAGTATCAACCGATAGAACAAAGAATGTTTTTTCAAACAGTAAAAATGAAAACAACAATTCAACTACAGCAAGAGAAAGCTGTAATATCAGCAAAACTGAAATTACAACTATCAAATCTTCAACTACAACAAACAGTAGTAACACAATTACTGCCAAAACGTCTACTGTTGAAACAACAAAATCTACAACTAAAAGTACAACAACTTCTACTACTAAAAAGAATACATCAGCAGCCACAGATAAGGATGGTTGGATTAACAAATGGTACTAAAAGGAATTAAAAATGAAAAAAATATATATTATTTTAATTTGCATAATTATATCAATATCTTTTGTTTCTTGCACATCAAGTTCAAAAGAAAAAAAAATAGCAATTCAATTTCTTTCACACAAAAAACAACAGAAAGCAACCAAAAAGCCAATAATTCAAAAGCAGAACAAAATGTTACTGCCAAACCACTTGATGACGGTTCTAATATTGAGAAGGTTAAGCTTTCATTTTTCAACTCAGCACAAGAATCTACTTATGACGAATCGGCAAAAAAGCTTATTGAAAGTATAAAAGCCTGTAAGGATAACAAGGATATAAAATTAGCTGAAAAAATCGGCACAATGAGTATAAAGCACTCAGGTGACGAAAAATTCACAGATATAGCAAATTTATATCTCGGCGCAGATAACAGCGTTTATGCAAAATATATTGATAAGTCAAATAAGGAAAACAGTTATGCTTATCAAATTGATTTGGACAAGCTGAAATAACAAATTCATAAAACAAAAAGTGCACATAATTACAAAGGAGAAAAATGACATATAGATATTATAATATAAGAAGAGAGATAAATAACGATAATAGCGAAAAAGGATTAAAAGGATTTCGTTCTCTCAAAGAATTAAAATCCTTATTCACACCATTTCATTGGATAGTTTTTATAGCGATTATCCTATCACTTGTTGCGCTGCTTTTCACTGCTTTTTTTCTACCAACAAACTATGGTGTTCTATACCATTAGTTATTCTAGTAGTTTTGGTTAATATATGGGAATATAAATGCGAAAAGTTATATAATCAAAAAGCTAGAGAAAAAGAACTTAATGATATTGATGAAAAATATAAACAGTATTTGAACAATACATATGAAATCTTAAAGAAGAACGGTATAAATACACGAGAGCAACTTTTGATTTTAAAAAACGAATGTAATATTGTTTTTAACGAACGAGAAAACAAATTCAAAATACTAAATAACAAAGTCTTTGAACTATTCATTGGCGTTCCAATTGGTGCCTTAATATCTTCTCTAATTGATGAAAATAATATTGCTTTGTCAAGCAAAGTAATTGCTATTTTAATTTTTGGCCTTATAATCTACGGAATAGTTGCACTAACAAAATATTTTTCATATTATACCGAGGGATATTGGAAAGACCAGCATCTGTTAGATGTCGTAACTGAAATGGAATATTATTTTTCTATAATGGAAGATAATAAAATTGAAAAGGAGGTGAAAAAAATGAAAATAAGTCATAATGACGCACTAACTTTAGAAACTCTTGTAAGAAAAGTACATAATTGCGAACGTTTCGGAATGGGCATGTATATAGATGCTGACCATTTTGAAACAAATCCATTTGACGCTGCATTAATTGCACTTTCTCCGATATGGAAAAATTTGCCAAAAGAAACTGTTGAAGAATTTTTATATCGTTGGGATTGTTCATTGCGAAAAGAAGATGATGCAAATATCAGTCAGTTTATTCAAGAGCTTAAAGAATTAGTGAATTATTAAAATAAATTTATTATAATCATGACAAACCATAAACTTGAAACTATATTGTGATTAGAAAAAAAATAACTCACTATTATAAATAAGCAAATTCTTACAAGAACTGTAAATTTTATAAAAGGAGATGTAACATGCTAAAATATTATAGACTTTTGAAGTTATACAAAAACGGTGAAACAAAATGTGCTATATGTGGTGCATGGTGTCAAGGATTTACTGCACCTGATG
>ULYD01048009.1_pt1 | contig 12226 bp, 10 predicted proteins | sample 1961831 | NCBI WGS metagenome assembly ULYD01 (sample SAMEA4835854, study PRJEB28245) | human gut metagenome | biome: gut microbiome; material: fecal sample | place: Denmark | collected 2008 | reverse complement strand
AACGATATGGAGGATTCGTCCATCACGCTGATGGATATCCTGACGGCTTACAGCAAGAAATAATCCCAACGATTTAAAAAGAGTTAAAGGCAATTATGAAAAAGATTTTAAATATCATATTGGGTATTCTGCTGGCCGTGATGGCGGTACTGGGAATATACGCAATTGCTACGGGTGGCTCCGAGGCGGCTATCAGCCTGAACCTCATCTGGTGCTATTTCCTGCTGGCTCTTGCGGTGTTCACAGCTATCTTCTGCGCGGTCTTCGGCATGATCCAGAACCCAGCGGGAATCAAGGGCACGATTATTTCGCTCGCGCTGATCATCGTGATCGTGGGCGTGGCTTATTTCGTGGCTTCGGGACATGACATCCAGATCCCCGACCTCGCCAACGGCGGGTTTTTCTCCCAAGGTGAAACCGTCTTGACCGACACCAGCATCCTGGTAACGTACGTTGCCCTGGTCGCTGCGTTCGTGACGGCTATCGCAACCGAAATTTACGGCGCTTTCAAATAACAACGAACAATGGCAGGAAATAAAAGACAAATACAGGAGATCAACGCCGGCTCAATGGCCGACATCGCCTTCCTGCTGCTGATTTTCTTCCTTGTGGCCACAACGATGAATGTCGACACCGGTCTGGTGCGTATGCTTCCGCCGATGCCCCCCGAGAACCAAAAGCAGGAGGACATCAAGGTCAAGGAGCGCAACCTCTTCCTGGTGCTCATCTCGGGCAGCGGCAACATCATGGCCGGGCCCTCGGGCAAACAGGAGATCATCGACCTGAGACAACTCAAGGACAAGACGAAGGAATTCATCCTCAACCCGATGGACGACGAGAACCTCCCGGAGAAAACCGAAAAGGAAATCGAGTTGGCCGACGGCAGCAAGTGGGTATATCCCGAAAGCCAGGGCGTTGTTTCGTTACAGACCACCCGTGATACGGGCTATCAGTCCTACATCATGGTGCAGAACGAACTCACACGCGCTTTCAACGAGGTACGTGACGAAGTCGCCATGAAGAAATTCGGAGCAAAATTCTCGGAGCTTTCCGAGGATCAGCGCAATGCAGTATCCAAAGCAGTACCTCTGAAGATTTCGGAGGCCGAACCGCGTAATATAAAGAAGTAAGTTATGGCAGTAATGAAAAAGAAGGGCAATAAAGGTTTGCCCCCTATCTCGACAGCATCGCTTCCTGACGTGATCTTCATGATCCTCTTCTTCTTCATGGTGTCGACCACCATGCGCGATCAGGAACTGCTCGTGAGGTACAAACTCCCCGAGGCAACCGAAGTGCAAAAGCTCGAGAAGAAATCGCTCGTAAGCTACATCCACATCGGACAGCCTTCGCTGGTGATGCAGGCCAAATTCGGCACTGCACCCCGTATCCAGCTGAACGACTCGTACAAAACGACCAAGGATATTTTGGATTTCGTAGCCGCAGAGCGCGATAAGCTCAGCGAGGCCGACCGTGCCTCGATGACGATCTGCCTCAAGGCCGACCAGACAACCAAGATGGGTATCGTAACCGACGTGAAGCAGGAACTTCGCCGTGCCAATGCACTGAAGGTCTCCTACGCCGCTTCCAAGTCGCTGGGATACTAAATCCCGAGTCATATCGAAAAAGGGCTGAAGTCGGACTTCAGCCCTTTTTTATGTGCCATACCGATAGTTATACGGCCTCCAGCATCTTCAAACGTATGCCCGCCACTGCAAGGCGGCAGGGTAAATTCGGGCCGGGGATTTAAGCGCGGGAGATGATCGTATCCGATCACCACGGGATTTCCCGGCAACACGCGGAAAGACAATCCCCGCTCAGAATTGCAACTCCAACTGGCCGATCCCGTGGCTGAACGACAGGCGGTGGTGGGGCGTAAGTCCGTATTCACGGATTGCGAGCCGATGCTCGCGGGTCGGGTACCCCTTGTTCTTTTTCCAGCCATACTGCGGGTATTCCTCCGCGAGGCGCAACATGTACTCGTCCCGATGGGTTTTGGCCAGCACCGAAGCTGCGGCGATGTCAGCATATTTGCCGTCACCCTTGACCACGCAACGGTAGGGTAATTCAAGACGTGTCCGGAAACGGTTGCCGTCGATCGCAAGGAATTCGGGCAGCGGATCGAGGCGGGCGACAGCCAGCGACATTCCCTCGAACGAAGCGTTCAGGATGTTGATCTCGTCGATCCGGGCTGCGGAAACGGCCTCGACGGCCCAGGCCACGGCTTCACGCTCGATGATCAGGCGGAGCCTGTCCCGGTTCCGCTCGGTCATCTGCTTCGAATCGTTGAGCAACGGGTCGTGAAAATCGGGCGGAAGGATCACCGCAGCGGCGAACACCGGCCCGGCCAGACACCCCCGGCCGGCCTCGTCGCAACCGGCCTCCCGAAACTCGTATTGGTATTGGTTTTCTAACATCGTACCACAAAGTTAGGTAATATTCCGGCTTTTTTCGCTAATTTTGCCTGAGGAAAAAAGCCTTCCGACATGAAATTCGACATCGCCCGGCAGCCGCTCGTACCGGCCTTCATGACCCTCTTCGCACTCGCCGTCGCAGCCATGTGTGCAGGAATCCCCGTGCCCGATACCGAAACCAGTGGAGCGGTGCGCGAAGCGCTCCCGCTTCTGGGCGGCCAACTCGCCCGGTTTCAGGCGGCATATCCGGTATGGTCGAAGTTTGCCGCCGGGTTCATGCTGCTCTTCGCCGGAATGTGTACGGGACGGATTTCGATCCGCTACAACCTCTATACGGTGGGCACCTGCCTCCCGATTCCCCTCTATGCCATCGTCGCCTGCGGGATCGCAACAGGCGGGAATTATCTCGCAGGGTTCGCAGCGTCGATGCTGCTCGCGCTGGCAACGAAAAATTACTGCCGCGCCTTCTGCAACGGGTACGGGTTCGACGCCATCTTCCGTGCCTCACTCTACCTGGGGCTGATGCCGCTGATATATGCCCCCGCACTGCCGCTGTTGCTGCTCCTGCCGTTGGCCGTACTGCTTTTCCGGCGTACCTTCCGGGAGGTCGTGGTAGCAACGGCCGGACTGCTGCTGCCGATCTTCACGGCCTGCTATGTCAGCTGGGGCAGCGGGGCGGAATTTACGGCTCCACTGGTCACAGTGGGGCAGTCGGCCATCGAAGGTATGCCGCTGCAACTCTTCCTGGATATTCCCCTCCCCGCACTCGTCATGGCAGGCGGGATCGTACTGCTCGACCTGACGGCGCTTTTCTTTTTCCTGGCCGACATCTATGCCGCCGGCACCAAACCCCGCTTTATCCTCTTTTATAACATAGGTATACTGGTATTGGCCCTGACATTGCTATGCAGCCCCGCCGCAACACCCGAAGCATTCGCCCTGCTTGCTGTCCCGTCGGCCATACTGATCCCGGTATTTTTCGTCCGCATCCACAGGGGAATGGCATTGCCCGTATACCTGGTTTTTCTGGCGGCAGCCTTCGCCGGAATATTTTTACAATATTATATTTAGTCATTATTATGGCATCTTTAGGCTTATTTGCCTTATTGTGCCTTTTTAGACTATTCATTATTTTATAAAATAAATATTAAATTGTATTTTTGAAATGAGCAATCGGTGACGCAACTCGTTGTTCAAAAAAACTTAAAATACGATTTGGTATGAAGAATTCATTAAATTCGTCGGCCCAGCAGCCGATGATTGTGAAGTACGTTGAGGCCCTTCACAACGGAATCCAGTCTCAGGCGCTTTCGCGCTACGCAATCGGCTACATCCTCCGTGGCACGAAATATATTTACGACGGGGATAAGCGCCAGACCCTCACGCGCGGAGACGTATTCTACCTCGGCATCGGGCACCACTATATCGAGAACTTCCCGGAAAACGGGCAGCCCTTCGAACAAGTGCTCTTTTATTATACGCCGGCAGACCTCCAGCGGATACTGCTACACCTGAACATCACCTACGGGCTGAACATTTCGAACGAACATTCGTGCGAAAACTGCCGCAACCGCTCGCATGTCTCGATGCCCGCCTGGAATTCGATCCGCAACTTTTTCGTCAATACCAACAACTACCTGCGCGACGAGGATTTCCACCGCGACGAGACGGCCGAGAACATCAAGATGACCGAATTGATCTACCTCATCGCCTCGCACGAAGACTGCTGCCTGAAGAGCAAACTGCTCAGCAACGTCGATGCAGCCAAGGAGAATTTCGAACAGATCGTCTACGACCACATCTTCAAGGATATTTCGATCGAAGAACTCTCGAAGTTGACGAACCGTTCGCTCACCTCGTTCAAAAAGGAATTCCGGCGCCATTTCATGATGCCGCCGCACAAATGGTACATCCGCCAGCGCCTGATGCATTCGCGCCTGCTGCTGATCTCGACTTCGAAGTCAATTTCGGAAATCGGCAATGCCTGTACATTCCCCAACACGTCGCACTTTATTAAACTTTTCAAAAAGGAGTACCAGATGACGCCGGCCGCTTACCGGAACCGCCACATCACTTCGCTCGCTCCCGAGGCGCAGCCCGCCGCTAAGGAAACCGAGGAAATCCGCGAGGCGTTATAGTTCGCAACTTACAAAACCGTTAGTATTTTAAAATTTTTAATTATAATTTAACAGATTTTTTTCGGTTAGGTTAAAAAAATGTTACAAAAGATTTGGAAGATTGTGATTTTCCATTTATCTTTGTATAACAAAACGTGGGATTCTCCCACTCTCATTAACCTAACTAACCTAACCAGAGGGGTTTGCTACTGCCAGGCAGCAAACCCCTTTCTCTGTCCGGAAAAGCCACCCGACAGCATTCGATATTGAATAATTGCGGTTTTCAGGGCTGCATTTTTTATTTTTTTAATTGGATGCCACGCAGGCTGCCGCAGGCGCTCCCCCGGAAACAGCCCGAAAACAGCCCGGAGAAGGCAAACCCGCGAAGAGGCATACCAGAGGCGGGGTGCCGAAAGAAAATAGGGCATTCATAGGAATTATCAATTATTTTTTCGTATTTTTGCATCAATTGGAAAATAATGAACTTAAATGCCGAAGTTTTATGACAAGGTAGATGTACTGAAAAAACCAGGATGGTTGAAGATCCGGCTCCACCGCACCCCGGAATATGCCGAGGTACAGCAAATAGTCGACAAACATGCGTTGCATACGATTTGCAGCAGCGGCATGTGTCCGAACAAGGCCGAATGCTGGAGCCGCAGAACCGCAACCTTCATGATCCTGGGAGACATCTGCACCCGAGGCTGCCGCTTCTGTGCAACGAAAACAGGACACCCCCTTGCCCCCGACGCCGAGGAACCCCGACGGGTCGCCGAAAGCGTCGCACTGATGAAACTGAGGTATGTCGTCGTTACTTCTGTGACGCGTGACGACCTGCCGGACGGCGGTGCCGCACACTGGGCCCAAACCGTCCGCGCCATCCGCACACAGAATCCCGACGCCGTAATTGAGCTCCTTATTCCCGATCTCGACGCACAGCCCGCCCTGCTGGACGTGGTCGTCGCGTCGAAGCCCGATATAATCGGGCACAACATCGAAACCGTCGAGCGGCTGACCCCGGTGGTGCGTTCCAAGGCAAAGTACCGTACGAGCCTGGAAACCCTGCGCTACCTGAGCGCACAGGGTGTCGCAACGAAAAGCGGACTGATGGTCGGACTTGGCGAGAGCGATGATGAAGTATTACAAACCCTGCACGACCTGCGCGACGCAGGCGTGGGGATCGTAACACTCGGTCAGTACCTTCGTCCCACTCTGGAGCACTACCCCGTTGCGGCGTATATCACTCCTGAAAAATTCGAATGGTACAGACTGAAAGCGCTGGAAATGGGCTTCAGCTACTGCGCGAGCGCACCCTTAGTCCGCTCGTCGTACATGGCGGAAGAGGCCCTGAAGAGCGTCAAAAGTTTGTAGCGATGGAAGCTTCCTGCCGGGATCTCGGACTGATGGACTACAAAACCTGCTGGGAATTGCAGCAGGGACTGTTCGATGCCCTGGTAGCCCGCAAGGCAGCCTGCAAGGGCGCAACGAAACAGGCGGCGGCAATCCCGGCGGCATACGCCGGCACCGCGGAAGCAGGTCAGGCATCCGCGCGAGAGCCGGCACGGCGATCGGCAGAGGCAATACCCAGCAAGGCGGGAACGCAATCCGGCAAAGGGTTGGAATCCCCAACGGGCAGCGTATCCGCAGCAGAGGGCGTCGAACCGTCAGGCGCCACCGGAGAAAGCTCCGCCAGCGCAGGCACAATCCTTTTGGTGGAACACCCGCCGGTATACACACTCGGCAAAAGCGGCCATGCCGAAAACCTGCTGATAGGCCGCGAAGCGCTCGAAGCGATGGGCGCACAGTTCTTTCACATCGACAGAGGGGGCGACATCACCTTCCACGGCCCGGGGCAGCTGGTCTGCTATCCGATCCTCGACCTTGAACGCCTGGGCATCGGGCTGAGGGACTACATCGGGGCACTGGAAGAGGCCGTCATCCGCACCGTGGCGGTATACGGCATCACGGCCGGCCGCATGGCAGGCGCCTCGGGGGTCTGGATCGGCCCCGGAATCGGCGGGGAAACAGGGAGCCGGACAACCGGCTGCCGCGGAGATAACGGCGGCGGCAACTGCAACATCGGCGGTAACTGCGGCAACAAAAGCGACGGCGGCAACAAAAGCGACGGCGGCGACAGCGGCGAAAACCGCAACGAGGCCGGAATCTGCGATAGCGGCAGAACCTGCGATAGCGAAATCGGCGTCGGGAACCGGGCATCCGCAAGGGTGCCGCGCAAGATTTGCGCAATAGGTGTCCGGTCGTCACGTTATATCACCATGCACGGGTTCGCGCTGAACGTCACGACCGACCTGGGGTGGTTCACGCGCATCAATCCCTGCGGGTTTACCGACCGGGGGGTGACCTCGATCGAACGGGAAACGGGCCGCAAGGCCGCAATGGGCGAAGTAAAGGAGCTCGTTGTCAAATTTTTAAGTGAGATATTAAATGTTAGAATATATAAATAGTAAATCGTATGCCTATAGAAAAACGATGGGTAGTGAAACCGCAGGGCGATTCCGAGGCGGTGGCGAAGCTCGCTGCCGTGCTCAGGATTTCTCCCGTGCTGGCGAACCTGCTCGTACAGAGAGGCATAGACACCGTAGAAAAGGCGGACAAGTTCTTTAAACCCAGTCTCGCCGACCTCCACGACCCGTTCCTGATGAAGGACATGGACAAGGCGGTCGAGCGGGTCGAGCGGGCCGTTCGTAACAATGAGAAAATCATGGTTTACGGCGACTACGACGTGGACGGCTGTACGGCCGTTGCACTGGTGTACAAGTTCCTGCGCCAGATCGGGCATAAAAACCTGATGTTCTACATCCCCGACCGCTATACCGAAGGTTACGGTATCTCGGTCAAGGGTATCGACCTGGCAGCCCGCAAGGGCGTGGGTCTTATCATCGCCTTGGACTGCGGTATCAAAGCCACGGAAAAGGTAGTCTATGCAAAGACGAAGGGCGTGGATTTCATCATCTGCGACCATCACCTCCCGGCCGAGGAAATTCCCCGTGCCGTAGCTGTCCTGGATCCCAAGCGGGTCGATTGTTCCTATCCGTTCGACGAATTGTCGGGCTGCGGCGTAGGCTTCAAGCTCGTGCAGGCCTATGCGCAGAAAAACCGGATCCCGTTCGAACAGATCAGCCCGCTGTTAGACCTGCTGGTCGTGAGCATCGCTTCGGATATCGTACCCTTGGTGGGCGAAAACCGTATCCTTGCCCATTTCGGGTTGAAAGACCTCAACCGCGAACCGTCGAAAGGATTGCTGTCGATCATCAAGATCTGCGGCCTGGACAAGCACAACATCACCATCGACGACATCGTCTTCAAGATCGGGCCGCGTATCAACGCCGCCGGACGTATGCGGATGGACGAGAACGACGAAAACGCCTCGCCCTCGGGCGGGCATGCGGCCGTCGAGTTGCTGATCGAAGGCAACGAAAGCATCGCCGCGGAGTTCGGGAACGTCATCGACGCCTACAACCAGGATCGCAAGTCGATCGACCGTTCGGTGACACAGGAAGCGCACGATTTTATCGAGCGCAACCCCGCAATGAAAGAGCTGAAGAGCACGGTGATCTACAATCCCAAGTGGATGAAGGGCATCGTGGGAATCGTCGCCTCGCGCCTGATCGAGACCTATTACCGGCCGACAGTAGTGCTGACGATGAGCAACGGCTTCGTGACGGGGTCGGCACGCTCGGTACCGGGCTTCGACCTTTACCAGGCCGTGGAGTCGTGCTCGGATCTGCTGGAGAACTTCGGCGGGCATATGTATGCCGCCGGGCTGACGATGCGACCCGAGAACGTCGAGGAATTCACGCGCAGGTTCAACGCCTATGTCGAGGAGAACATCGACCCGCAGATGCTTATGCCGCAGGTGGATATCGACAGCGAACTGCTCTTCTCGGACATCACCCCCGCGTTCCGCAAAGACCTCAACCGCTTCCAGCCTTTCGGCCCGGGCAATACGGCGCCGGTCTTCGCGACCTACGGCGTAAGCAACCACGGCGATGCCAAACTGGTCGGCGTGGAGTGCGAACACCTGCGCATGGATCTGATCCAGCGGCAGAAACCCAACACGAAGATCCAGTCGATCGCCTTCCAGCAACCCACGCATTACGAATGGGTGCGCTCGGGACGCCCGATCGACGTATGTTACCAGATCGTAGAGAACCATTACCGGGGGACGGTTACCACCCAACTCCGCATCAAGGACATCAAACCGGTCATGAACCGATAACTTTACATAAGAAGGGAGGGGGCTGTCTTCCGGCAGCCCCCTCCCGCTATTTTTGCGTCATACACTACTACCTTGCGTCCCTTTTTCCCCATGAACATGCCGACCACCCGGCCCGGCCTCCGGTTCCGGCCCCTCGTATGGGCCCTGCTTTTAGGCTGCATTTTAACATACCCCTTCTCACCGGCCGTCAGCAGACCTCCCGGTGACAAACGCGATTATATACTGGTAATCAACACCTATGCGGAATCGACCCCGTGGAGCAGAGGTATCATCGCAGACATCACGGCACACGTCGAACAGATCGAGAACCTGGAACTCTACACCGAACATATGACCCTGCTGTTGGTGGATTCCCCCGAGGACATCAGGACATTCGAGGCGAATCTCCTGCGCGAATACGGCAAAAAACCTCCCCAGGCCCTGGTGCTGATCGGAACCCCGGCTGCCCTGTTGCGCAACTTCATCAACAGCATATGGCAAGATATCCCGACCATCGTATGTGCCGAACAGGATTTCATCGGGCCGGATAAATACTACCTCAAAAGGCAGCCCATCCCCGCATCGGAACAGGTTCCCCTCCGGGCGCTGGCAGACCAGGACAATCTGACCCTGCTTTATTCGCCGGCCTATCTCGACCAAAGCATCGACCTGATGAAGCGCATACTGCCCGGCATGGACAGGCTCGTATTCATAGACGACGCACGCTACGTCAATCGGCAAACGGAACACGACCTCGCGGAGCTGCTCGGCTCGAAATACCCCGGCATGAAATACACGGTTTATTCGGCCGACAAGATCGGGATCGACCAACTGCTCGATTCGCTGAGTACGATCGATGTAAAACAGACCGGCGTACTCTTCTCCTCGTGGCATTACCTGAAGAACATGTCAGGGCGTAACGAAATTATGACCAACCCGTTCAAGGTCATCGCCAGTTCGTCCGTACCGTTGTTCTCGCTGCGCCCGACCGGACTCAAGAGCAGCGGCATGATCGGGGGTTACGTATACGGCGAGAACGAATATTCCGACCGGCTGATCGCCACCATAGATGCAGTGCTGGAGGGCAAGCAGCCGCGCGACATTCCCTTTTACACCCTGGCCGGTGCACAACCCGTCTTCAACTACCCGGTACTGCTCCGGCACAACATCTCCCCGAACGCCTGCCCGACGAATACCCTGTTTTTCGACAAACCGTCCTCGTTCATGGAGCGGTATAAAACCGAGATAGGTGTCTGCGGCAGCATATTCCTGTTATTCCTCATCTTCCAGCAATGGAGGATCGCCGTCCTGCGCAAGGTCGACGCAGCCCACCAGAAAGAAATGGAAACCCAGGCCAAATACTCGCACCTGTTCAACAACATGCCGATCCTGTACATGCAGGAACGGGTCGTATTCGACGCACAAGGGACGGCCATAGACACTGTTTATGTCGATGTAAACGCCCACTTCGAACGCTCCTTCTACCCCCTGGACGAAGTGGCGGGCAAATCCGGGTCGACGGTTTTCCCGGAGTCGATGCCCCAGTTCATGCCGATCATCGACATCGTACTGAAAGAAAAGCGGAGCGTTACCTTCCCCTATTACCACAAGCCGGTGAATATTTTCTACGAGGTCGTCATCTGCCCCTCGTACCAGCAGGATACGGTCGACATTTTCTGCATCGACAGCACGGCCCTGCACAACGCCCAGAAAAAGGTGGATTCGGTGAACCGAAAACTCGCATTGGCGCTCAACGTGGCCAACATCATCCCCTGGAAGTGGAATCTTACGAACCACACTATCCTGTGCGACCTCAACAAGGCGGCCAAGATGGCCGCCGGAATGTCGCTGGCAAACAACGCCTCGCTTGCGGTGGACGAGGAGTGCTACTTCTCGAAAGTCCACAAGGAAGACCGGGAACGCGTCCGCGCAGCTTACAGGAACCTGATCGAAGGGCATACGGAGAAGGTCTGCGAAGAGTTCCGCGTCGTATCCAACGAGAGCGGGCACTGGCACATGGAGTGGGTCGAGGCACAGGCCACGGTCGAAACCCGCGACTGCGATGGCAGGCCGCTGTCGCTGGTCGGGACATCGCTCGTGATCTCCGAACGCAAACAGATGGAGCAGGAGCTGCTCACCGCACGCGACCGTACCGAAGAGTCGAACCGCCTGAAATCGGCATTCCTGGCCAACATGAGCCACGAGATACGCACGCCGCTCAATGCCATCGTCGGGTTTTCGGGCATCCTTGCCTCGACGGACGAAGAGCAGGAAAAGCAGGAATACATGTCGATCATCGAAAGCAACAATACGTTGTTGCTGCAACTCATCAGCGATATCCTCGACCTTTCGAAGATCGAGGCCGGGACGCTCGAATTCGTCCATACGGATTTCGAACTGAACAAGCTGATGCGCGAGAAAGAGAACGTCATGAGGCTGAAAACCGACCAAAACGTGGAGCTGGTATTCGAACAGCGGTATGAAACCTGCCACGTCCGCACCGACCGCAACCGCCTTTCGCAGCTGATGATAAACCTGCTGACGAACGCCGCGAAATTCACGCACCGGGGATCGATCCGCTTCGGCTACGAACTCCGTGCCGGACAACTCTATTTCTGGGTTGCGGACACCGGCTGCGGTATCCCCGCCGAACGGAAGGACGCAGTCTTCGAGCGCTTCGTCAAACTCAACTCGTTCAAGCAGGGCACGGGGCTCGGGCTTTCCATCTGCCGGACGATCGTAGAGCATTTGGGAGGAAATATCGGTGTGGAATCGGAAGAGGGCAAAGGTTCGACCTTCTGGTTCACGCTTCCGTACGTCCCCGGCAAACAGGAACCAGCAAAGATCCCGGCACAGATGCTGCAGGCCGTCCCGACGGTCGAGAAGGACAAGCTCGTAATCCTCATCGCCGAGGACAACGAAAGCAATTACCGTCTTTTCGAGTCGATCCTGCGCCATGAATACAAGCTCGTACACGCCTGGAACGGCCGCGAAGCAGTCGATTTATTCAACCGGCACACACCGCACCTGGTGCTCATGGACATCAACATGCCCGTGATGGACGGCTACGAAGCCACGGCCGAGATCCGCAAACAATCGGCCGACGTGCCGATCATCGCCGTGACGGCTTTCGCCTTCGCATCCGACGAACAGAAGGTACTCTCGAGCGGATTCGACGGCTATATGCCCAAGCCGATCAACGCCCGGCAACTCAAAACACAGGTACTCGACATGCTTCGCAAGCGCATGACGCTGATTTAAATGGAAAAAGGAAGCCCCGTCGGGAGCTTCCTTTTTCATCGGTGCCCGTATCCGTTCTTACTCCAGGCGGATGATCCGCGCATCGTCGTCCGACCCGGGCAGCGGGGCGGGGGTAAAGTCGGAATCCCCCGCCGCAACGGCGCAGAGGGGTTGGCAGTCCGCCGGGATGGGCAGGAAGCTGCGCAGGTAGCCGGCGGCAGTCTCCCCGCCGGGCTCGT
>ULYD01005297.1_pt1 | contig 12229 bp, 8 predicted proteins | sample 1961831 | NCBI WGS metagenome assembly ULYD01 (sample SAMEA4835854, study PRJEB28245) | human gut metagenome | biome: gut microbiome; material: fecal sample | place: Denmark | collected 2008 | reverse complement strand
TCCTTGAAAACAGGGAGTACACGGGCTGTCTGGTAAACTTCAAGACGGAGAAGCCGTCCTACAAGACCAAGCACAGCGTAGAGAACCCCATTGAGAAACAGGCGATTTTCGAGAACCACCATGAGCCTATCATTGACACCCAGATGTGGGAGCGTGTGCAGGAGTTACGCAAGCAGCGCAAACGCCCGAACCGCTATGATGAAGTGGGCTTATTCTCCGGCATACTCTTTTGTGCCGACTGCGGCAGCGTCCTTTACCAGCAGCGTTACCAGAACGCCACCCGCAAGCAGGATTGTTATATCTGCGGGAGCTACAAGAAGCGTACCCGTGACTGTACGGCGCACTTTATCCGCACCGACCTGTTGACCGCCGGAGTGACCGACAATCTGCGGAAAGTCACCAGCTATGCAGCGAAGCACGAAGCCCGGTTTATGAAGCTGCTGATCGAGCAGAACGAGGACGGGGGCAAACGCAGGAACGCCGCCAAGAAAAAGGAACTGGAAGCCGCCGAGAAACGCATAGCCGAGTTATCCGCTATCTTCAAGCGGCTGTATGAGGACAGCGTGACCGGGCGCATTTCAGACGAGCGTTTCACGGAGCTGTCGGCAGACTATGAAGCCGAGCAGAAAGAACTGAAAGAGAGAGCCGCCGCTATCCGGGCAGAGCTTTCCAAAGCGCAGGAAGCCACGGTAAACGCAGAAAAGTTTATGAATGTTGTCCGCAAGTACACCAGCTTTGAAGAACTTACCCCTACCCTTTTGCGTGAGTTTGTGGAGAAAATCGTTGTGCATGAGTGCAGCTATGACGAGAACGGCACACGCAGACAGGACATTGATATTTATTACTCTTTCGTTGGCAAGGTAGACCTGCCCGAATGACCGCCCGACCTATCCGGCGCAATGCGCAAACGCCGGATAGGAACGGCAAAATTTTTTACACTTCTACTACTTCTTTATCACACATCAGCAAAATCTCAAGGTATTAAGCAGCTTATGGCTGGTGGAGGAATTGTACTAATAGGTATTAAATTAATTCCACTACTTGCAAATGCTTTAAATTAGGAGAAAGTCTATGTTTGGTATCTTTGACAAGCTAACTGAATTTTTTAAGGATATGCTACTCGGAGGTATCAAAGCAAATCTTGAGTCCATGTTCTTAGATATAAATGACAAGGTAGGAGTTATTGCAACTGATGTTGGAAAGACGCCAATGGGTTGGAATGGAGAAGTATATAACTTTATAAAAAACATTAATGATAATGTGATTGTTCCAATAGCAGGTCTTATCATAACAGCAGTTTTATGTATTGAACTCATAAATATGGTTATGCAAAAGAATAATATGCATGATACAGATACTTTTGAGTTTTTCAAATACATTATAAAGATGTTTATAGCAGTCTACCTTGCAAGCCATGCCTTTGAATTTTCAATGGCAGTCTTTGATGTGGCACAAAATCTTGTAAACAAAGCGGCAGGGGTAATCACTACTTCTGCCACTGTTTCAGGAGATCAGATAGTTGCAATGGTTGATGCATTAAAAGAAAAAGAAATAGGTGAGCTTTTAATGATACTAGTTGAAACGAGCCTTGTAAGGATTGCAATTCAAGGAATATCACTAGTAATAACATTAATAGTATATGGGCGTATGTTTGAAATATATGTCTACTCATCAGTATCATCCATACCATTTGCGACTATGGGAAATAAAGAATGGGGTCAGATTGGAACAAATTATATCAAGGGACTTTTTGCCTTGGGACTACAAGGTTTGTTTTTGATGGTATGTTTAGGTATCTACACCGTTTTAATAAGAACGGTACAGGTTACAGATATTCACGCAAGCTTGTTTAGTATATTAGGATATGCTCTACTACTTGGACTTATGATGTTTAAGAGTGGAACAGTTGCAAAAAGTATTATGAATACGCACTAGGAGGAATAAATGTTAAAAAAGAAAAATTGTGCTTTATTGGGACTTGGAATTTTATTGGGAGGAACTTATGAAATCTTAAAAGAGAAAAAAAGAAATGAAGAGATTAGAAACTTAAAGAGGAGAATAAATAGACTCGGAAGATGTCACAATGAATTTGTTATGTATCAAGGAGAATACAATGACAGAAATGAAGAAAAACAAGAAGAATTAGAAGAAAGAATTAGCTACCTAGAAGAAGAAACAACATCTAATTATGACCATATACTTGAACTTTCTAAAGAAGAAGTAGAGGGAGATTAAAATGGCGTATGTACCAATACCAAAAGATTTGGACAAGATTAAAACAAAGGTTGCTTTTAACTTAACCAAAAGACAACTTATAGGTTTTTCTGTGGCAGGACTAATTGGCATACCAACTTATTTATTTATGAAGAAATATCTACCTAATGATGTTTCTATCATTGTAATGCTAATAGTAACCCTGCCAATCTTTTTTATAACCTTATATGAAAAAGACACTTTAACTTTTGAAAAGTATTTTAAATTTTTCTATCTTCATAAGTTTTATCAACCAACTAAGAGAATAAGAAAGGAGGCATACCTTGAAGCAAAGAAAAAAGCGAATCAGCGACTTAAATCTAAGGGAAAAACAATTAAAAAAAGACCGGAAGGAAGTAAGAAGGCTAAAAACAAAGAAAGATCCAACAAATAGTCTTCTCAGTGTACTTTTAAATAAAGAGAAAAAGAGATTTACTGTTGAGGATACAATTCCATATATAAGAATGTTACAAGAGGGCATATGCCAGTTAGATGAAAAAAATTATTCAAAGACAATTTCATTTCAAGATATAAATTACCAGTTGGCATTGGAAGAAGATAGAGATTTAATCTTTAACCAATTTGCCAACTTTTTAAATTCTTTTGATCCAAGTGTCCACATTGAACTTTCATATGTAAATCAGTTAGGAAGAAATAAAGACCTACAAGACGCAATTAAAATTGCTGATAAGGGCGATTTCTATGACGATGTAAGAAAAGAGTTTAGAGAGATGTTAAAGCTTCAACTTGCAAAGGGCAATAACGGACTTAAAAAGATGAAGTATATAACCTTTACAACAGAAGCCGATAACCTAGAGCAAGCAAGAGCAAAGTTAAATAGACTTGAAGTAGATATTCTATCTAACTTTAAATCTATGGGAGTAAGAGCAGAAAGTCTTGATGGCGAAGAAAGGTTAAGACTTGTTCACGATATGTTAAATCCAGACAAGAACTTTGATTTTTCATATAAAGATTTGAAGAAGAAAGAGTCTACAAAGTCACATATAACTCCCAATATCTTTAATTTTGCACCAGCAAATAATTTTAAATTTGGGAAATTCATTGGAGCAGTAAGCCATTTTCAAATACTTGCAAGTGAGTTATCAGACAGAATGTTATCTGAGTTTTTAGATATTGATGACAATATTTATGTAGCTTTTCATATAGATGTAGTTGAACAAGCAGAAGCTATTAAACTCATTAAGAGAAAAAACACAGACCTGGACAGAATGAAAATTGAAGAACAAAAGAAAGCAGTTCGTGCTGGATATGATATGGATATTATTCCTTCAGATATAAATACTTTTGGGGCTGATGTTAAGTCCATGTTATCTGACTTACAAAATAGAGATGAAAGGCTATTTGTAGTTACCATAGTAATGATGAATTTTGCAAGAACTAATCAAAAATTAGAAAACACTATTGCTCAAATATCATCAATTGCAAACAGACATAATTGTCAGGTAAAAAGATTATCTCATCAACAAGAACAAGGACTTGTTTCTGTCTTACCTCTAGGAGTTAACCAAGTCGAAATAAAAAGATTTTTAACTTCATCATCAACGGCAGTATTTATGCCTTTTACAACAGAAGAGCTATTTATTGATTCGGCAAATTCTTTGTACTATGGCTTAAATGCCCTTAGTCAAAACTTGATTATGGCAGATAGGAAGAAACTAAAGAACCCTAACGGATTAATATTAGGTACACCAGGTTCTGGTAAATCTTTCTCAGCAAAGAGAGAGATGGCAAATGCAATTCTTGTAACAGATGATGATGTAATTATTTGTGATCCTGAGGGCGAGTATTCAAACCTTGTAAAACAATTTAATGGAGAAGTTATTAAAGTTTCGGCAAAATCAAAGGACTACCTAAATCCATTAGATATTAATATGAACTATGGAGATGGGGACGCACCTTTAAAGGATAAGGCGAACTTCATAATGTCTATGCTTGAACTTGTAGTAGGAGGATCTGGTCTTACTGCTGCAGAAAAATCTGTTATAGATAGGTGTTTACCAAAGATATACCAAAAATATTTTGAAGACCCCAAACCAGAAAATATGCCTATATTAGGAGATTTATACGATATGCTCCTATCCCAAGAAGAGGGAGTTGGTAGAAAACTAGCAACAGAAATGGAAATTTATGTTAAGGGAAGTCTTAATGTATTTAATAATAGGTCAAATGTTGACCTAAATAGGCAATTGCTCTGTTTTGATATAAAAGAGCTAGGAACACAACTTAAAAAAATAGGTATGCTTGTAATTCAAGACCAGGTTTGGAACAAGGTTTCCCTTAATAGAGGAAGCAAGTCTACAAGATACTATATAGATGAGTTCCACCTTTTATTAAAAGATCCACAAACTGCTTCATATTCAGTAGAAATCTGGAAAAGATTTAGAAAATGGGGTGGTATTCCAACAGGCATAACTCAAAACGTAAAAGACCTTTTAACAAGTCAGGAAATTGAAAATATCTTTGATAATACAGACTTTGTTCTAATGTTAAATCAAGCATCTGGAGATAGAGATATTCTTGCTAAGAAATTAAAAATATCGCCTTATCAGTTAAACTATATTACTAATTCAAACGCAGGTGAGGGACTATTATTCTTTGGAAATACTATTGTTCCATTTATAGATAAATTCCCTAAAGACACCATGTTATATAAGCTAATGACAACAAAACCAGAAGAAGCTAAGTAGGTGTGATATGGATAAAAAACTAAAAAAAGATTTTCAAAAGAAAATTATACGAAATAGGGACGCTCCTGAAAAAAACATGGATAGTAAACTTGTTCATTCAGATGATTATACCAATAAGATTATTAAGACTAAGGATAGGTTCGGAGATAAAATTTCAGAAAAAGAATCTAAACTTATTCATGAGAATGTATTAGTTAAAGATCAAAAACAAGATAAACTAAAAGATTTTCAGAAGTATAAAAACAAGGAAAGAATTAGAAAAGAAGTTTTAGATAATAAGGATAAGGCTGGAGAAACAAAACAAGCTAATCTTGAAATAAGGGCAGATGAAAGCATTAAACTTGATGAAGACTTAGATGTAGACTTCAAAAAGGTGAATTTTGATAGTGAAAACAGTAGAAATATTAATTCTAATAAATTAACAATAGATGATATTTCAGATAAGTCTAAACCAATAAACAATAAGAAGGTATCAAGTAAAAGACAAGTTCTTAAAAATTATGAGGATAAACTTATCCATAGTAAGGATAAATTCCAAGATAAAATCAACGAGAAAGAGTCTAAGCGAATCTACACTAGTGAAGATAAACCTATTGAAGCAAAGAAAAGTAAGAGAATATATAGAAAAGATAAGCTTGTTAAAGATGAAGTAAGCAAGAACGAGAGTAATGCTAATATCGATAAAAAGCAAAAGCAGAAACTTTATCAAGAAAAGAAGTTTAGAGATAAGGAAAAAATTTCTAAAGAGATAGATAAAGAAAATAAGCTAAGCGAAGTTGATACAGATAAAACTTTTGATAATTCTGAGCTTAAAGACAATAATCAAGAATTTATAAAAGATGAAAAAGAAACAAGCCTTAAACCTTCAGAACAAAAGAAAGTTAATAAAAAGAAGACTTACTACAAGAGAAAAAATTATGAAAGTGATAAATTTACTCGAAAGAAAATCGATGACTTAAAAAATGAATCTAAGAAAGTTACGCCGAAAGATTCTAAGAAAGCACAAGATGTTAAAGACTTTATATCAGATAAAAAGATTGGAGAGCTTGAAAAGTCTAAAAGCAAGCTAAAGGATAATATTTTAAAGAATAAAACTAAAGGAAGTCTATCTTCTGGGGTTTTATTATCTGGAGCTAAGTCATCAGAGTTAGTGAGAGATTATCTAAGTTCAGGATCTGACAATACTGGTGTAGAATCTGGAGAAAAAGTCGCTAATGTAAGCTCTAAACTCCAGCATGGAATAAGGAAGTATAAGTTAGACAAAAAGAAAAAGTCCTTAAAAAAGCTATCTAAACTTGATAAAAAAATAAAAAAGAGAAAAAGCAAGTTGGAGTTTAAAAGTGGCTTGGAAGATTTAAAAAAGTCAGATGCCTATATAAAGAAAAATAGATTTAAGAAGTTTTACCAGAGAAAACAAATGAAAAGCATGATAGCTAAAAAGCACGAAACCAGACTTGTGGATAGAGTTAAAAAAGCTATTTTAAGTTTAGGTAAGGCTTCTAAAGAGCTAATCGTAAGAAAAAGTAAGATGGTTCTATTTCTAGTAATAGGAATAGGTCTTATGCTATCAATCATGATTGGTGGTGGAAGTGTTGGTATGAGTGGATTAAGTAACTCTGTTAACTCAGTAATGACAACAACATACCTATCACAAGATACAGTTCTAAGTGAAGTTAATCAAGAATTTTCATCAATGGAGTATGACCTACAATCACAAATCGAAAGTGTAAAGACAAGTCACCCTGGATATGACGAATATATCATAAACAAAGAAGGAGAAATTGGTCATAATACCCATGAACTTTTATCCTATATAACTTCAAGATGTGGAGAAGTAAAATCAGCATCTGAAGTAAAAGGAATTTTAAAAGATCTTTTCGATAAGATGTATAAGCTTGATTTTAAGGAAGAAATTGAAATTAGAACAAGAACAGTAGCAAGAACAAGATATGATAGTCGTGGTAATCCTTATACTAGCTATGAAAAAGAAGAGTACGAATATAAAAAGTTAATTGTAACTTTAAAGAAAAAAGAAATGGATGAAGTTGTTAGGGAAATATTTAAAGATTATCCAGACAATGTAGTTCATTATGAATCTCTTCTTGAAGCTAAGGGAAATATGGGAGATGTTTTTGGAGCAGGTAACGGGGACTTAGGAGAAATAGTAGATAATCCAAACTTTGGAAATCCTGGTCTTGCTTTTGATTCTGAAACTGCCAAAGCCTTATTTAATGAAGCAGAAAAACATATAGGTAAAAGATATGTGTTTGGAGCGAGTGGACCATCTAACTTTGACTGCTCAGGATTTGTATGTTGGTCATTTACAAAGTCTGGTGTAAAGAGAATGCCAAGAACAACTGCATGGAGAATATACAAAGACTATTGTAATCCAGTAAGTCCAAGTGAAGCTCAACCTGGAGATATTATATTTTTCCACTCAACATATAACAGTGGAACACCAATATCTCACGTAGGAATATACGCAGGTAACGGAATGATGATTCACGCAGGAGATCCAATTCAATACACATCAATAAATTCAAAATATTGGAAATCACACTTTTATGGTTTTGGAAGACCAAGATAGAAGGGAGATATTATGTGAACAGAAAACTTATAAGTATTAGAAACAAAAAGAAAAAAATAGAAGAGAAATTGAAAGATTTAAATGCAAAATACAAGGAAATTTGCGATGAAGAAATACAAGTTGAAAATGAAGAAATAATTGTAACTCTAAGGAGGAACAATATTAGCTTGGAAGAATTAATTGAGAAAATTAATGATAGAAAAAGAGAAGAAAAATTAAAAGAAAGGGAGAACATTCATAATGAAGAAATTTAATACGAACAAACTAAGAGCCTTTTTTATGGCTCTTTTATTAGTTTTAACATCAACTGTGCATACAAGTGCATTTGCAAAGTCTGATGTTACTTGGACGGAAGATGATTTTATGTATTCCTCTGAGGGAAATATAATTGCCTTTAGTGATAAGGGCTTAGAAAAGAAAGAAAAGACAAATATTCTAGTATTTCCTGAAGGAACGAAATCTATAAATGGAAATTATTCTTTAAGTCATTCAAACGATGAACTTAGATATAAAAGAGAATTTGGACGCGGTAAACATTGGGATAAAGTAATTATTCCTGATTCTGTTAAGCTTTTAGGCTATGCTGCCTTTTACGAAGCAAGTATAGACGAGGTAAAACTATCAAATAGTCTAACTTATCTTGGTGGTTTAGCATTTTTCAATTGTGGACTTAGAGAAGTGACTTTACCTGATACTTTGGTAAATATTGAACATAATGCTTTTGAAAGAAATAACCTCCAAGAAATAACTATACCGAAGTCTGTGAAGACAATTGAACAGTATGCTTTTTCAAGAAATAAACTGCACACTGTAAAAGTTTTAGGCAATCCAAACATTAACAGTAAAGGAGTATTCCATAATCAAGATGTTGAATATAGACCAAAACAAAATCCATTTTACGAAAATCATTTTGGTTTCAACGGAAATCAAGGATTCAAATCTATTCCTAATGGATTAAGGTATGAAAATGGAGAGTTTGTCTTTGATAAGAATGTAGATAGTGTAGAAGTTGAATTTGATTATAACAATGATATGTATCAAGGAATGATGACTATATACAATCCAAATAAATATTCCATTGATACTCAAACAGATTTAACAGGGCAAGATATTGATGAAAAGGACAATAAGATTGATGATTTAACTAAAAACATTAAGGATTTAGAAAATCAGATCAAAGACTTAAATGAGAAGAAACAAGAAGACCAATCAAAGATAGATGAATTAAAAGAAAAGTTAGAATCTTGCAAAGATAATGGAGAGAACTTAAAACAAGAAAAATCTAAGTTAGAAGAAGAGATTAGAGATAAAGATAATAAGATTGCTCAATTGAATAAAGAAATTGAGAATCTTAAAAACTCCAATAATGATGAACTAATAGCAGAGATTACTCAGCTTAAAGATGAATTAAAAAGATTACAAGATGAAAATGCAAAACTAAAAGAAGATTATTCATCTACAAAATGGGAGTTAGAAGCTGAGAAAGAAAAGACTGATAAAAACGAAAATAAAGTCAAAGAAATGCAAGAAAAGCTCAAGTCTTTAGAAGGAGAACTTGCAAAGAAGACTAAAGAAATTGAGGATAAAGATAATAAAATTAAGGACTTAGAAAAAGCTCTTAATGAAAAAGATACTAAGATAAAAGACTTAGAGTCTAAAAAGAAAGAGACAGAAAATTCTAAGTCAGAATGCTTTAAGAAAATTGAAGAGCTTCAAAAGGCTATTGATAGTTTAAAAGAATCCTCTGAAAATACAAAAAAAGAATTAGAAGATAAGATTAAGGGACTAGAAGAAAAACAAAAAGCTTCTGAAGAAGAAATTAAAAAGCTAAAAGAAGAATTAGATAAGAAAATTGAAGAAGCAAAGAAGTTAATCGAGGAAGCAAATAAAAAATCTAAAGAAAAACTTGAAAAGCAAGATAAAGATGAAAAAGATAAAAATCTAAATCAAGACCTATCTAAAAAATTAGATGAACTTTTAAAACTCCAAAAAGAAAACAAAGAAAAGAAAGAAGATAAGAAATCTCAAGATAAGAAGTGGGATGAACTTTTGAAAGCTGATGACAAGAATATCCTAAATCAATTTGATCTTAACAAGATGAAAGAGCGAGAGGAAGAACAAAGTAAAAAACAAGTTAGAGATGAAAAAGAATTTGCAGTTTTCCAAGTAGACAAAAACTTTTATAACATTATCAATAAAGATGGTAAGACAACAGTATATATGGATGTAAAAACTTATGTAGACCAAGGAAGAACTATGATTCCAGTAAGATATATTGCTTATACTCTCGGTTTTAATGTTGAGTATGACAACTCTACTCGTGAAGCTATTTTCTCAAATAAAGAGAATAATATCCTGGCTAAAAAGACATTAAGACTAAATATTGATACTGGTGTCATGAAAGATTCAGATGGAAAAGTCTACAATTCAGATGTTAAGCCTGTGATAATAAATGGAAGAATTCATGCTTCAATTTCAAATATTGCTAAAGCTTTTGGAGCAAGTCATGGAGATATTAAAGATGGTAAAAACCAAACAATAGAATGGGACAATGCTAGAAAAGCAGTCTATGTATTTAAAAATGTAAAATAAGAAAGGATAGAAAAATGAATAAGAGTATTAAACGAGGAGTAGCCATAGCGTTACTCCTTTTTACATTTACAGTACCAGCAACTACATTTGCAATGACAAATGAAGGACAGATAGAAAGTCAAAACGAATCAATCTATGAACCACAAAAAGAAGAATTTGAAAAAATGTTGAAAGATGATGTTTTTACACCATCAAAAGAAGAAATTCCTTATCAAGATGTTCCAAGAATACCAGGAAATACTAGTGAAGCAACCAAGCCTTCAAATAATCCTCCGAAGAAAACACCACTTGTAAAAGGTGGTAATACAAAGGCAGTAAATAATCTTGCGACTGGGGAAAATAAGGCAAGAGGTTCAGTAATTGAAAATGTAGATAGGAATGGAAAAGATATTACACCAAGTGGAAACACAGAAAAAGATAAAGAAAATCCAGTAGATGTAAGACAATTTTTAACATTTCAAACCAAAAGTGGAAAAACTATGCACCTAATAGTGGACCACTCATCAAATCAAGATAATGTAAGATTATTAACAGAGGTAGGAGAGCAAGACCTACTTAACATGATTGAATCAGAAGATAAAAATACTATAAAGGTTGAAGAGCCTAAGAAAGAAGTAAAAAAAGAAGAACCTAAGACTGTTCCAGTAAAAGAAGAAAAGAAAAGCGGGATAGGTTCATTTCTAATTGTTGCACTTGTAATTGGAGGAGTTATAGGAGCAGGATATTATTTTAAGGTAGTCAAAGTAAAAGAAGATAAAATGTTGGAAGACTTTGAAGAAGATGATGAGGATTATATTAGTGAGTCAGAAGATGATGACGATGATGAAAGTCACGAAGAATCTTTAGATGAAGACGATGAAGATGAACTATTATAATAATTTTTAAAAGCTTGAGCGAGAGAGAAATCTTTCGCTCTTTTTTTATTTATGGAGGTATGAATGAAATTAGTAATAGCAGAAAAGCCAAGTGTAGCAGTTACAATTGCAAAAGCAATTGGGGCAAGAACAAGAAAAAATGGATATTATGAGGGAGGTGGATACATTGTTTCATGGTGTGTTGGTCATTTAATTCAAATGGTAAGTCCAGATAAGATAGACGAAAAATGGAAGAAATGGACAATAGACACTCTTCCTATAATTCCAGAAGAATATATTTATGAAGTATCTAAAAGCACTAAGAAACAATATGGAGTTTTAAAGAAACTTTTAAACGATAGGAACATCGACACAGTAATAAATGCTTGTGATGCTGGAAGAGAGGGAGAACTTATTTTTAGGCTTGTATATAATCAAGCTAAATGTAAAAAGAATATTCAAAGACTTTGGATATCTTCAATGGAAAACAAGGCTATTGAAGATGGCTTTAGAAATCTTAAAGACGGAGAAAATTATGAAGACTTATATAAATCAGCAAGTGCAAGAGCCATTGCAGATTGGTTAGTTGGAATGAATTTAAGTAGGCTTTATTCTTGCATTTACAAGGAAACATATTCTGTTGGTAGAGTACAAACACCAACTCTATATTTGATAGCTAAAAGAGATAGTGAAATAAACCTATTTAAGAAGCAAAAATATTATACAGTTGACCTATCTTATGGAGGATTGAAATTTGTATCAGATAGGATTGATGAAATTGAAGTTGCAGAACAACTATTAAATCTACTAGAAGATGAAATAGTGATTACAGAAGTAGTAGATAAAGAAATAAGCACAAAACCAGATAAGCCTTATGATCTCACTACCTTACAAAGAGAAGCAAATAAATATTTTGGATATTCAGCAAATGACACTTTAAATCTGGCACAAGGCTTGTATGAAAAGAAGCTAATCACATATCCAAGAACGGATAGCAGGTATTTAACCGACGATATGGTTAATACTATAAAAGAATTATTAGAAGGACTTGAAGAAGATTTTAAAATCAATGAATCAAACTTTAAGTCTATTTTTAATTCATCTAAGGTTACAGACCACTATGCAATTATTCCTACTATATCAGGTATTGGAAAAGCCAAAGATTTATCTGATAAAGAAAGTAAAATCTATAATCTAATTAAGGATAAATTACTTGCTTCATGTTCGGATAACTT
>ULYD01058071.1_pt1 | contig 12347 bp, 12 predicted proteins | sample 1961831 | NCBI WGS metagenome assembly ULYD01 (sample SAMEA4835854, study PRJEB28245) | human gut metagenome | biome: gut microbiome; material: fecal sample | place: Denmark | collected 2008 | reverse complement strand
AGCGCACTCTTTCATGCCTGCGCGCAGCCTGGCTCGCGCTCGGACATGAACGTTACGTTCCGTACCGGGGACGATGCGCTCGACAAGGAATTTATCAGCGGCGCCGCAGCGCGCGGCCTGCTCAATCTCAAGGGACACCGCGTTGCCGGCGGCATGCGTGCCTCGCTCTACAATGCGATGCCGATGGCGGGTGTGGATGCGCTCGTCGATTATCTGAAACAGTTTGAGGTGGAACACCATGTATAACATAAAGACCATGAACCATATTTCTCCCTGCGGCCTGCAGAAGCTCGAAGCGCGCGGCTGCACCGTCGGGGAGAACGTTTCCAATCCGGACGGCCTGATCCTGCGTTCGGCAGACCTGCATGACTATGCGTTCGAGCCGAGCCTGATCGCCATCGCGCGCTCTGGTGCCGGCACGAACAACATCCCGCTGGAAGAGTGCTGCCGCCGCGGTATCGTCGTCTTCAACTCGCCCGGCGCGAACGCCGAGGCGGTCAAGGAGCAGATCCTCTGCTCGCTCGTGCTCTCGTCTCGCGATGTGCTCGGCAGCATCGACTGGGTCAAGGGGCTCAACGGGCGGGGGAAGGACATCCCCGCGCTCGTTGAAAAGGGCAAATCGCAGTTTGCTGGCCCCGAGCTTATGGGCAAGACACTCGGGGTAATCGGCCTCGGCGCGATCGGCGCGCTGATCGCAAACGCCGCTGTTTCGCTCGGTATGACCGTCTGCGGCTACGATCCATATCTGTCCGTGGATGCCGCATGGCGTCTGTCACGTGATGTCAAGCATGAGGTGAATCTCGACGGCATCTATGCCAAGGCGGACTATATCAGCATCAATGTCCCGTATACGGATACGACGTACCATATGCTCGATGCCAAGGCATTTTCCAAGATGAAGGACGGCGTGCGCATCATCAACGAGTCGCGCGCCGAGATCGTGGATGACGACGCCATGCTTGCCGCCATCGCCTCCGGCCGCGTCGGCAAGTATGTCACGGACTTCCCGAACGAGAAGGTCGTCGGTGTGGATAACATCATTGCCCTGCCGCATCTGGGCGCCTGCACACCCGAGAGCGAGGAGAAGTCCGCGGTCATGGCTGCGCGCGAGCTGTATGACTACCTTGCCAACGGCAACATCAAAAATTCCGTCAACTTTCCGGACGCGACACTCGAGCGCATGGGTGTCAGCCGTGTGTGCATCCTGCACCAGAACGTGCCGACGATGCTCAACCAGTTCCTCGAGATCGCCTGCAGCACCGGCCTGAACGTGGAGAACATGATCAACAAGGCCTACGGCGCGTACGCCTATGCCATGATGGATCTCAACGGCTGCCTTGATGATGACCAGATCGCAAGGATCGACCGTATTCCGGAGGTCATCCGTGTGCGCGTGGTATGAAGAGCGATAATAAAAACAGCCGCTCCCGACCGGGAGCGGCTGTTTTGCGCCTGAAAGCTTATTTTTCTTTCTTTGCCGACACGGATTCGGCGAATTCGCGCAGCTGCGGAACCTTGCTCAGTGCAAAGTACAGCGCCAGACCGCCCGCAACGCCGACGGCAGCCTGACAGGCGTTGCCGGGGATCTCACCGGCGGCGGCCATGCCGTAGCCGAGAACGAAGTTCTCAAACACGAAGTAGCCCAGCACCATGATGATCTCGCCGCAGATGGCGCTCAGCAGCGCGAAGCCGAAGCTTTTCTTGCGGCAGGCGCGGAAGATCAGCGCTGCGACCACGGCGGCGCACCCTTTGACGACGAGCGTGCCGGGGGCGTAGCTCATGTAACCGGAGATCACGTCTGCAAGGCCGGAGCCGAAGCCCGCAGCCACACCGCCGTAGAGCGGACCGGCCAGCAGAGCGGCGAGCACGACCACGATGTCGCCGGCATTGAGATAGCCGCCGGTGACGGTCGGGATCTTGATGACGAGCGTTGCCACGCAGCACAGCGCCATGAGCATGGCGGTGTAGACGAGGTTTCTGAGTTTCTGGTTCATAAGTATCCTCTTTTCCTGATGTTGTGACAAGAATACGACATCCGACCAAAATATGCAAGGGTTGAGTTCGACGAAAAATGCTGATATACTGTTTCGAGAAATGGAGGATATGACCATGACCAAGAAACTGTACGATCTGGACAGCCATCGGCGCGATTTTACCGCCGCGGTGCTCCGCTGCGACGCGGACGGCGAGCGCTATGCCGTAGTGCTGGATCAGACCTTGTTTTTCCCGGAGGGCGGCGGGCAGCCGGCGGATACCGGCGTGCTCGGCAGTGCGCGCGTGTTGGATGTGCAGATCACGCAGGAGGCGATCGTGCACTATACCGACGCACCGCTCACGCCCGGTGCGCAGGTGCGCGGAGAGATCGACTGGCCGCAGCGCTTCCGGCGTATGCAGGGACACTCCGGCGAGCATATCATCTCGGGGCTCATCCACAGCGAATACGGCCTTGACAACGTCGGCTTCCACCTCGGGCAAGACACGATCACGATGGACTATAACGGCGAGCTCACGTGGCCGCAGCTCATGCACATCGAGCAGCTTGCCAACGAAGCCGTGTATCGCAACGTACCGGTCCGCACGGAGTACCCGTCTGCGGAGCGGCTTGCGCAGATGACCTACCGCAGCAAGCTTGACCTCACGGAGGATGTGCGCATCGTGACCGTCGAGGGTTACGATGTCTGCGCCTGCTGCGCGCCGCACGTGTCCTGCACGGGCGAGATCGGCGCCATCAAGTTCACGTCCGTCATGCGTCATCGCGGCGGCATCCGTGTGACGATCCTGTGCGGCGCGGACGCGCAGAGCGATTACCGCACCAAGAGCGCACAGATCGCGGCGCTCTCGGCGCAGCTGTCCGTGCGGCAGGCGGACGTTGTTTCGGCTGTGCAGCGCCTGCTCGATGAGATCGTGCAGCTCAAGACTGCGGCCGCAGAGCTCGAGCACCGGCTCAACGCGCAGCGCCTGCAGCTGCTGCACGAGACGCCCGGCAGCATCTGCGTCATCGACCGCTTTGACGATCCGGTCGCCATGCGCGAATTCGTCAATGCCGGTATGCTGCTCGCTGGCGGCGTCTGCGCCGCCTTCACTGGCAGCGACGCGGATGGCTATCGCTATATCATCGGCAGCCGCACGCTGGATCTGCGTGCCGAGGCAAAGACTATCAACGCGGCCATCAGCGGCCGCGGCGGCGGCAAGCCCACCATGATCCAGGGCTCGTGCACTGCACCCGCGGACGCGATCCAGGCGTTTTTCGCCGCTTATCCCGGGAAATGAAATGTATATCTTTGCTCAGTATGTCAAGAACCTCGTAGCCTTTCGCCGCCGGAGCGGCGAAAGAAAGTCCAATCATTTTCTTCGGCGACATGTGCGTCGAAGAAAATACTGCTCGGCCTGCAAACGTGCGCGCCGTCCGCCCAAGGCAGACGGTGCGTGCGATGCAGTCAGGCCGCAAGCCTCTTTGTCAAAAAGTAATACTTTTTGACAGTCTCAACAGGGCCGCGGAAATTCCGCGGCCCTGCTTTTTGTTGCTTAGGATGGCAGCAGCTTACTGCATGCCGTTTTCGTAGGCGGCGATCATCTTTTTGACCATCTGACCGCCGATGCTGCCGGCCTGACGGGACGTCAGATCACCATTGTAGCCCTGCTTGAGGTTCACGCCCATTTCGGCGGCGGCCTCCATTTTGAAGCGGTTCATCGCCTCGCGGGCATTGGGGTTGACCAGATTGTTGCTGTTGGAAGTAGCCATTTCGTTTTCCATCTCCTTTTCGTGTTTTGGGTTTCTTGACCCGCTCCTATTTTTTGCGGAGCATGCGGAAGTATGCAGCGCGGCAATATGCAATTTCTGCAAGCTCTTTTTTCTCGTATTCTGCTTTCGGTGACCGTTTTATTGGACATATGATGCTGTATATTAGAGACAGAAAACGGTTCCGCTATGCGCGCGGATGATTTGACCCGGAAAGGAGATGTGCGGTATGTACGTTTTGCTGTTTCTGGTGCTCCTGCCTATTGACGTCTTGATCGAGCTATTGAAGCTCAATAAATGACCGGCTGTGTGTGAAAACAAATAACAAGCTATGGAGATTTTAAACGGTGGCGATATATGCTTCCCACTTTGGATGACATGAATTATATATCCTAAGCAACTTTTGGGGGCAAAAATGGTCAACTTGTGGCTAAAACCGATCTTTTAAAAGAAGAAAAAGAAAGACTTTTGGATGTCGATGAAAGAAATCTCATGACTTATGGTGCGCATTTAATTTTGAATCACATACGCGTGCTGTGAAACCGAAACTTGACACGAGCCGCCAAACGGTATAAAATTTAGCATGCTATTTTGGCATTCTGTACGTATTTGCAGGGTGTCGGCATAGAATCAGGATAAGACGGATTTTTATAGAACTATAAGGAGAACCGACTATGTGTGGAATTGTTGGATACGTCGGCGCGCAGCAGGCTGCGCCGATCCTTCTCGAAGGGCTGCAGAAGCTCGAATACCGCGGCTATGACTCGGCCGGCATCGCCGTGCTTGACGGCAGCACGATCGAGCTTGCCAAGGCTTGCGGCGAGATCAAGAATCTGCTGGCCAAAACGCATGACGGTAGCGATCTTCACGGCTATATCGGCCTCGGCCATACGCGCTGGGCAACGCACGGCGCGCCGACGGAGGCGAATGCCCATCCGCACGTGAGCAACGACGGCAAGTTTGCCATCGTGCAAAACGGCATCATCGAAAACTTCATGGAGCTGCGCGAGATGCTGCAGGCCAAGGGGTTCCGGTTCCATAGCGAGACGGACACGGAGGTCATCGTTCACCTGCTGGATATGTACTACACCGGCGACGGCAACCTGAAGGACACCGTCATGAAGACGCTTGGCCGTCTGGAGGGCAGCTATGCGATCGGCATTCTGTGCGCCGACTGCCCGGAGCAGATGTTCCTCGCGCGCAACGGCTGCCCGCTGATCATCGGTGTCGGCGCGGGTGAGAACTTCTTCGCCTCCGACGTGACGGCGCTTGTGTCGCACACGAAAAATGTGGTCTATCTTGACGACGGAGAGCTCGCCGAGGTGCGCGCCGACGGTTATACCGTCTTTGACTGCACCGGAAAGCCCGTGCACAAGCCTGTCTCCCGCGTCGCGTGGGACATCGAGGCTGCCGAGAAGGGCGGCTACGAGCACTTCATGCTCAAGGAGATCATGGAGCAGCCGCGCGCCATCAAGTCCACGCTCGACCCGCGTGTGAAGGATCACCGAGTCGTGTTTGACGAGCTGAAGATGACCGACGAGCAGCTCATGGGCTTCAACAAGATCATGATCACGGCCTGCGGCTCGGCGTTCTACGCTGGTCAGGCGGGCAAGTATGCGCTTGAAAAGCTTACGCACATTCCGGTCGATGCTGACCTTGCGAGTGAGTTCCGCTACCGTGACCCGATCGTGGACGAGCACACGCTCATGATCATTATTTCGCAGTCCGGCGAGACGGCGGATACCATCGCCGCCATCCGCGAGGCGCAGTCCAAGGGCGCGTATGTGCTCTCGATCGTCAACGTCGTCGGCAGTACGATCGCCCGCATCTCGGACGATGTCATCTACACCTGGGCAGGCCCGGAGATCGCCGTTGCGACCACGAAGGGCTACACCACGCAGGTGTCGGTGCTGTATCTGCTGGCGCTCTATCTGGGCGAAAAGCGCGGCTGCCTGAGCAGGGAAGAGGCGGCAAAGCTCACGGATGACCTCATGATCCTGCCGCAGATGGTGCAGCGCGCCATCGATCTCAACCCGCAGATCGCGCAGCTTGCCGAGCGCTACAAGAATAACCCGTCGCTGTTTTTCATCGGCCGCAATGTGGACTACGCCGTCTGCATGGAGGGCTCTTTGAAGCTCAAGGAGATCTCCTACCTGCACTCGGAGGCCTATGCCGCGGGCGAGCTCAAGCACGGCACGATCGCGCTCATTGAGGAGAACCGTCTCGTCATTGCCGTCGCGTGCTACGAGCCGCTGTTTGATAAGACCATGAGCAACGTCAAAGAGGTCAAGGCGCGCGGTGCGCGCGTGCTTGGTGTGGCGCTCGAGGGCAATCGCGCCATCTATTCCGAGGCGGACGATGTGATCCTCGTACCGCGCATGGACGACCTGTTCGTCGTCCCGGCGGAGATCGTGCCGCTGCAGCTCTTTGCATATTACGTCGCAAAAGCCAACGGCTGCGCGATCGATAAGCCGAAAAACCTCGCGAAATCCGTTACTGTCGAATAAGGAGAGCGTCATCCATGCCGAATCAGTCTGTCATCGTCCTCGATTTCGGAGGGCAGTATAACCAGCTCATTGCGCGCCGCGTGCGCGAGTGCAATGTCTATTGCGAAGTCAAGCCGAACACCATGACCGTGGAGGAGATCCGCGCCTTTGACCCCATCGGCATCATTTTTACCGGCGGCCCGCAGAGCGTATACGCCGAAGGCTCGCCGCAGGTCGATCCGGAGATCTTCCGGCTTGGAATCCCCATCCTCGGTATTTGCTACGGCTGCCAGCTCATGGCGCAGTATCTCGGCGGGGAAGTGACCGCCGCCGGTAAGGATACCGCGCGTGAGTACGGCAAGACGGAGACTTGGTTTGACACCGATTGCCGTCTGTTCCGCGGCCTGCCGGAGCAGAGCGTCACGTGGATGAGCCACGGGGACTACATGGCCAAGGTGCCGGAGTCGTTCCGGCTTGTGGCGCATTCGGATGCCTGCCCGACGGTCGGCATCTGCGATGAGGCGCGCGGCTTCTACGGCGTGCAGTTCCACCCTGAGGTCAACCACACCGAGTATGGTCAGGCCATGCTGCGCAACTTCCTGTATGAGGTCTGCGGCGCGACCGGTGAGTGGACGATGGGCGACTTCATGCGCAAGTCCATTGAGGACATCCGTGCCAAGGTCGGCGACGGCAAGGTGCTGCTGGCGCTTTCCGGCGGCGTGGACTCCTCCGTTGCGGCGGCGCTGCTGGCCGAGGCCGTCGGCAGTCAGCTCACGTGCATCTTTGTCGATCACGGTCTGCTGCGCAAGAACGAGGGCGATGAAGTCGAGGCCGCGTTTAAAAACTGGGATATCAACCTCGTGCGTGTCAACGCCGAGGAGCGCTTCCTTACGCGCCTGAAGGACGTCTCCGACCCGGAGACCAAGCGCAAGATCATCGGCGAGGAGTTCATCCGCGTCTTTGAGGAAGAGGGCAAGAAGATCGGCTCGGTCGACTATCTGGCGCAGGGCACGATCTATCCCGACGTGATCGAATCCGGCACGAATGTCGCTGCCGTCATCAAGAGCCACCACAACGTCGGCGGCCTGCCTGATTTTGTGGATTTCAAGGAGATCATTGAGCCGCTGCGTCTGCTGTTTAAGGACGAGGTGCGTGCGCTCGGCCGCGAGCTTGGCCTGCCGGAGTATCTGGTCATGCGCCAGCCGTTCCCGGGTCCGGGGCTGGCCATTCGCTGCCTCGGCGCGGTGTCCAAGGATAAGCTCGACATTCTGCGCGACGCGGACTTCATCTTCCGCGACGAGATCGCCAAGGCACATCTTGAGCAGACGATGAATCAGTACTTCGCGGTGCTGACGAATATGCGCTCTGTCGGTGTCATGGGCGACGGCCGCACGTATGACTATACGCTTGCGCTGCGCAGCGTCACGACGACGGACTTCATGACCGCCAACTGGACGCGTATTCCGTATGACGTGCTCGACCGTGTCTCGGTGCGTATCGTCAACGAGGTTAAGGGCATCAACCGCATCGTCTACGATATCACCTCCAAACCGCCCGCAACGATCGAGTGGGAATGAGAAAAAAGTGAATATGAGGGGCTGAAAAGCCTTGAAAACACGCGCTTTTTGAAAATCTCATTTCCCGTTTGATAGCAAAATGATAGCAGATACCAAAGCCATTTTGTTTGTTCTTGTTTTGGCGAGCGAATGGTTTGCAGGTTTGCTATCGCATTCAATCCTATATTGAGAGCGAAAAAGGCTCTGCTGACTTTCTGTAAAAGAAGGTCGGCAGAGCCTTTTGTTATTCTTCCGTGTGTTCTTTGAGGTCGGCAAGGAGCAGATCACTCAGTCCCTGCGACGGCGTGATCTTGTGCCACTGACCGGAGGTGTCGTATTTCGGATAGTAATAGCGCCAGTGGTCGTATTCTTCTTTGGTGATCTCCCCCGCTTTCAACTTGGCGGCAACCGCGCCCCACGCGGCAAGCATTTTGTGAAGCTCCGCTGCGTCGCGTCCTTTGTGGATATGAACGCGCAGATGCACCTCATCCTCACACTCGCAGACCTCAAGACCGTAGCGGTCTTCCAGCGTGAACAGCGTGTGCATCAGTCCTGTATAAGAGTCAATGTCCGGTACGTCCAGCGCTTTGGGCGAAACGTCAAGCACCTGTGCCAGCGCAGCGGTCACGTCCGCCTTGGGCGTTCTGGAACCATTCTCATACTGCGCAAGGCGGACATCTGCGGATTTCTCCGGAAAACCCAGCGCCATGCCAAGGTATTTCTGTGTCATGCCCCGCATCGTGCGGAAAAAGTGGATGCGTTCACCAATCGCCATAATAGCCATCTCCTGTGTCGGTTGTCTTTGATAATGAGTATAGCAGATATGTTTAATTTCGTCAAGAAAAATCTAAGCAAATTTATTTAATATTTTCCTGCAAACCGGCTTGACTTAAACTTATATGTATAGTACAATAGTTGTAAGCTAAGCATTTTAGCTTAATTCATAGAAATTTTACAATTATGATAGTCAACAAATGCAGAAAAAATGTCCGTTGTAAGGTGAGAGGGGGGTGAAATCCAAAAGAGCCAAACTGAATGACCGTCCAAGGGATATTTTCTCCGGGGAAGCAGGCGATGAAATGAGCGTGCCAAGGAGAAAAAAACGGCACAGCGCCGAAAAGGGTTGCCTGTCAGAGTCCTGCGGATAGAACGGCGAAGCAATCAACAACAAATCAGGAAAGGAAGGTATTTTGCCTATGGCAGGAGAAATTTTTATGAGAGTAAATGAAGTTGCGGAAGAGCTTGGCGTATCGGTTCCGTATGCGTACAAGCTCATCCGGGAGCTGAACGAAGAGCTGCGAAAGACTGGCTGCATCACCATTGCAGGCAGGATCGACCGCAAGTTCTTCCATGAGAAGTTCTACGGAACGAGAGAACCGGAAGGAAAGAAGGGAATCGAATGGCAGCATTTAAGGACAAGAAAAACGGCTCATGGTATGTGCAGTTTCGCTATACCGACTGGCGCGGTGAGCGCCAGCAGAAATTAAAGCGCGGCTTTGCCACGAAAAAAGAGGCTCAGGCATGGGAACGCGAGTTTCTGATGCAGAAGCAGGCTGATGTCAATATGAGCTTCGAGAGCTTTGTGGCTCTCTATGAAAAGGACGTCAAGCCCAAGCTGAAACTCAACACATGGCTCAGTAAGGAGCATATCATCCGCACAAAGATCCTGCCGTATTTCAAAAAGCGCAAGCTCTCGGAGATCACCGCCCGTGATGTGATCGACTGGCAGAACGAGATACGGCAGCACACCAAGTCAAGCGGCGAAAGCTATTCCCCGGACTATCTCAAGAACGTTCATACCCAACTGAGCTGTATTTTCAACCACGCCATCAAGTATTACGGCTTGCAGATCCACCCCGCCGCAAAGGCCGGGAATATGGGCAGCGAGCAGCCGAAGGAAATGCTGTTCTGGACGAAGGAAGAATACCTCAAATTTATCGACGCCATGATGGACAAGCCCATGCTGTACTACGCTTTTGAAATTCTGTACTGGTGTGGCATCCGCGAGGGCGAGCTGCTGGCACTGACGCCTGCGGACTTCGATTTTGAGAAGAAAACGCTCCGCATCAATAAATCCTATCAGCGCTTACAGGGCAAGGACGTTATCACCACGCCGAAGACGAAGAAAAGCAACCGCGTGATCCAGATGCCTGACTTCCTCTGCTACGAGATGCAGGACTACTTCAAGCAGCTCTACGGACTGGAACCGGACAGCCGCATCTTCCCCCTGACCAAGCACACCTTGAAGCGCGGGATGGCGTTTGGCTGCAAGGTGTCTGGCGTCAAGGTCATCAGAATCCACGACTTGAGACACAGCCACGTTTCCCTACTTATCAACATGGGCTATTCTGCCGTTGCCATCGGCAATCGTGTTGGACACGAAAGCGTGGAGATCACCTACCGGTACGCGCATCTGTTTCCTACTGTGCAGAAAGAAATGGCAGATAAATTGAACGTCGAAAGGAGTAACTGAAAATGTCACTGAAAAATCGAGACAATCACAACCGCTGGCGCAACAAGACCGTTGCCTTCCGGGTGTCACCGGAGGAAGATACGCAAATTGAAACCTTTGTCAAACTCTCCGGACTGACGAAGCAGGACTACATCACCCGCCGTTTGACCTGTAAGGACGTGGTAGTACAGGGCAATCCGAGAGTTTACAAGGCACTGCGCGACCAGCTTACCGCCGTGCTGGACGAGCTGCGGCGCATTGAAGCGGGCGGCCGCGTAAATGACGAGCTGCTGGACGTGATTGAAATGATCGCCGCCATCATGGATGGCATGAAGGAGGAAAATGCCTATGGAGAATGAAAATAGCAAAAAGAAAACGACCGCCCCGGACACATCTGTTGGCGCAGATGATGGGCAGCCGCTTCACAATTCAACTGAGAACAGTATATCCGCTTTTGAAGAAGAAATCAACGGTGATTTTCAAAACAACTCGGAAAGTCTGGACGAAATCTACCGTAGGATGCAGCGGTTGACAGACCCGCATTACCTGCACACGATCTCCATGACCGAGTTGTACCAGACCGCGTATCAGAGCAGACCGCCGATTATCGATGGCTTGCTCTATGCAGGCGCATATATCCTTGCGGGTGCGCCGAAGATCGGCAAATCATTTCTGGTGGCGCAGATCGCTTATCATGTCAGCACCGGCAAGGCGTTGTGGGGCTACGAAGTCCATCCCGGTACGGTGCTGTACCTCGCCTTGGAGGATGACTTCCAGCGCATCCAGAGCCGGATGTTTATGATGTACGGCGTCAACGATACCGACCGGCTACACTTTGCAACTGCTGCGGGCAAGATTGGAAACGGGTTGGACGAACAGCTCGAAAATTTCGTGCGAGAACATCCCGATACCAGACTCATTATCATTGACACCATGCAGAAAATACGCGAGGTCGGCGGCGAGGCGTACAGCTACGCCAGCGACTATGAGATTATCGGCAAGCTCAAGCGTTTTGCGGACAGACACAGCATTTGCATCGTTACCGTCCATCACACCCGCAAGCAGCCTGCCGGTGACAGCTTTGAAATGATCTCCGGTACAACAGGACTGCTCGGCTGCGCGGACGGCTCGCTGCTTATGCAGAAGAAAAAGCGCACGGCGCTGGAGGCAACTATCGACGTGGTGGGGCGCGACCAGCAGGATCAGATTCTCTATCTGAAAAAGGATGCCGCTACGCAGATTTGGAATCTTGAAAAGGTGGAAAACGAGCTGCACAAGGAACCGCCCGATCATGTTCTGGAAGCCGTTGCCGAACTGGTGCCCGCAGAACAGCCGGTGTGGACAGGCTCGCCCTCCGAGCTTGCCGGTGCCGTCCATGCCGGCATGGCGGCTAATGCGCTGAGCAAGTATCTGAATGTGAAGTCTGGCAGACTGTTGGATGAATACCACGTCCGCTATGAGAACAAAGTCCGGCACGAAGGGCGGCGTATCACGCTGACCTTCATAGCCGAAAACGAATAAGCCGCGCGACAGCTGCGACGGTTGCAACGGTGAAAATGATACCGTAAAACAACCGTCGCAATCGTTGCGACCGTCGCGGAAAGGAGCGATACAGAATGAAAACCGTACAAATCCCCTATGACCTGTTTCTCGACCTTGCCATGTGCCATCTGCGGGGCGAGGATGATCACGAAGAAGAAATCCGTCAGGGCTTGGAGCAGAAGCTCGACTCCATGTTGAACCGGCAGCTCTATTCCCGGTATAAAACGGCACCGACCGAGGCAGAACGGGAACAGGCACGACAGGAATACCTTGACCGGCGCGGTGTTCCGCAGAGCTATCGGCGGACTGTTCCTCCGTGGAAGCTGTGACAGGAGCGTGCCACGCTCCTGTGGCTGGCAAACAAGGCAGAGCATTGGCTGCTATCCCCTCGCGTCCCTCATCCCCATCGAAAAATCCGCAGAGTTTGAGATGGATGTGGGCAGAAGATTATGCGCAGCGGACACCTGCAAATAAGCTGCTGACCACGCCGGTTTTTTGCGGTTTGTATTCACACCGCAAACCGTAAAACCGGCAGAGGCTTCCGCAGAAGCCGCATACCCCCTCGGAGAGCC
>ULYD01009398.1_pt1 | contig 12360 bp, 10 predicted proteins | sample 1961831 | NCBI WGS metagenome assembly ULYD01 (sample SAMEA4835854, study PRJEB28245) | human gut metagenome | biome: gut microbiome; material: fecal sample | place: Denmark | collected 2008 | reverse complement strand
TGGTTTTGATACCTATGTATCTTTAGGCATAATGATAAGTCATTACGTCTGACATTATTGTCATTTGTTAACATGAGATCACCACCTTAATCACATTAATTATCTTTTATGCTTTCTATTTCTTTTTCAACAGCATCGATTACTTCACTTGGAAATGACCACATTGTCATTCATAATTTCTCCATTAATTTCAATATCGGTAATTCCAAAATAATGAAATGGGCACAACATGTCTTCTTTTAATGCTTGTTGCAGCCGAATTTCATATGCAATATTGTGGTCAAATAAATTAAAAATATCAAACCCATCTGTTCTCTCGGGGCTCGCAGTCATTCCCAACCAAAACTTCGGTTGAAAGTAGCTCATAATTCTCTGATAACTATCTGATCCTGCACGATGCACCTCATCAATACAAATCCATTCAAATTCTCCCGGTTTATACCGATTTAATGTCTCTTGCTTGGCCATCATAGACATTGTTGCAAACAAAATATCTGCTTCATATTCCTTTGAACTTCCAGACAATAGCGCAAGCTTTTTTGTATTCCCAAATACTTTTTGATAACTTTTAATTGCCTGCTTTGCAATTATCTCTCGGTGAACAATAAACAATGCTTTTTTCGGTTTTTCATTCTTTAATGCAAACGCAGAAGCATATGTTTTACCAGTTCCCGCTCGTGTCAAGGGTGTGATGGGAAGTTTTTGAGAAAATTTTATTTTCTCAAACGGTACCTTTACCAATAGCAATATTCAATTTTGAGGGCAAGGTGCAGGAGTCGAACCTGCGTCCTTTACCAGAAATGGTACTGCGCTTCCCCGCTGCGCTATCCTCGCTTAAGGCGGTGGCGGGTTATGACTCCCGCTTTACAATCACCTGAGTTACACCGATATGTATATAATTATTAATATAAAATTTCCTATCTTACCTTTTCTGCCAACCTGTCTTGCAAAAAAGGCTTAATAGCGTTTAGTAGTAACGCCTTTATTTTTTTATCTTGTTTTAAGCTAATTGAGTCTTTGTCTCTTTTGTTAAACATTTTCAACATAAATTCATAATCATCTTCTCCATCATAATCATTATATTCTGTATCAAATGCGCCTTCTTCATATAGCCAACGCAGTAATTTTCTCGAAAACAGTTCAGATGACAGCGACAAATATCTTCCTTCTTCAACCGCATGTAACAGTTTAAACTGACTTTCTATTAAAGAAGTGGCATCTCTTAAATCCTCTCTTCCAAATTTATTAATGCACGAACTCCCTATTGGATATAAAATTCTACCTGAATATCTGTTTCTTATGGTATAAAGATATTTAATATTCTCTTTCCCACAGACACACTCTGATGAGCAGCTTAAATCCTCTTCACAATCATCAATGTCCCATTCTACCACAGCATCTTTCCAATTATCACTTTCAGAAGAACGAATCACAGTCAGCATTAAATTCTTATAGTATGAATTTTCCAATATATTATTTCCTCCTCAGTATTTCTGAGTGTGATGTTCTATATTAAAAGAACATCACACTCTTATTTATTCTTACTCAAACATCTGTTTAACAGTTTTTTCCCATGCCTTTGCATGGACTATTCTTTTGTAGCACAAATCCCCCTTGATAATATCGTATTTCGTCAATTGTGACGCATTTTCCCACTCACCCTTAAACACGTATGTAGCATTACCCGGTTGATTAGATTCGAACACATACAGATTTTTGTTTGTGTAACCATAAACTACATAACCGTTAAAGCTATTCTCGCCAATCGCAAGGAAATCAGGCTCATATTTCGCAAATGTCTTATGATTATTTCTCAGTACTTCTTTATTTTTACCCGGAGCTTTTTCAAAATAATCATCAAGTGCCTTTTCTGCACGCTCCCATGGATATTTCCCATGTGGTAAAATCCTCCATGATACTTCCTTTATCTTGATCTTTTGTCCAATTGGATTTTCATCCTTGTCAACGATTTCGCAATACCCGAACACTTCCAAAAACATATTAATCGTATGCTTTAACAACTCTACGTCTGCTTTTGTCAGCAATTCCGAGCGCAGTTTTCCGCTATCACGAATAATTCTAGACAAAGGTGGAAAAATGTACTCTTTCGGATAACACATTCTGTTTTGAAAGCACGTTCCATAATGATCTGTACCATGCCAATCAACAATATGATAATCTCTTTCTATCTCTCTATGCTCTTTTTCCATTTCTTTATGGATGAGTTCTTTTCCGTATAGATTAAACCTTGTCACAGGTCCTATTGGTTGAGGAACTACACATGTTCCATCAAGACACCCATCCATCTTCAATAAATCAATGTTATTCTCATCCGCCGGAACAGATACATATACTTCTTTGTCTTCTGCAATATTTGCAAAATACTTGTCCACAGAATTAATTCTACTCTTTTTTATAATCATCTACTATACCTCCGTTATTCAATATTATTGTTTCTTTTACCATCAGCCTTTGAACGAATATACACCGTTCCGTTTGAATTTCTCACAGTTTGATAATCACTGTAGTTCTTATTGCCATTTTCAATCTACTTGATTGCATGTTTAAGCGTTACCGTTCTTCCACTTTCAACATTTACAAACTTTGTGTTCAAACCTGTATCTGATTGTTCTGTAGCCTTTAATAACATATTAACTTTCCTCCTTGACTTAAATCTAAAAATTATGTTTTTTCTTGATTCTGGTCATCGGATGTGGCATAATAGATATGTTCTAAACATTCGGATCCACATCCGATACCAACGCTTTATGATTGCGCCAACAATCAAAAAGCGTTTTTTATTTCTTTCAATTTAACCACTTCCTTTCTCAAAAATCTTAGCTTTCCAATCATAAAGCCAAGTATCGGCCGGTTATGACTCCTGCTTTACAATCACTCTTATTACACTGCAACATTTTTTGTTTCAAATTGTTAATCAAACTTAATCTCTTCCTCTGCTCTTTCATAAATATCAATCTGATTCTGAACATCCAATCGATTAACCAACCATCCCTTGGCTTCACACATTTTAGCAAAGTCATCTATTCGGTTTTTTCCATACATTTCTTTAAGCGTGATTACAAGTCCGAATTGCAATGGTCTTCTCTTTTTTAATGTTACTCGTTCTTTAGTCACAACTCCTATCCCCCACATTCCGGCATCATAGGACTTTTTAGGAACTCTTCTATCCTTGATTTTCTCACATATGCGCTTAACATTATCCCATTTTCGGAATATATTTCTTGCATCTTCTTCATACATGACCTGACCTTCTTCGGTCTGCTTATTATCATCAATAGATTTTATCTTAGTTTTGACAGTTCCATTCTTTTTTTCCATAATCACACGTCCAAAATGTATATCCATTTCAGTTCCTGTGTAATCCACTCCTTGATTACGATCACAATACGGAAAATAACATAATACAGCCTTTGCATAATACGGATGTTTTCCATTCACGACAGGAACTGGCAATGTATAGTTATAGGTTTCATAATCCTGCGTTGTCCCAGTAATTATGAATTTTATTTCATCGTCTGGTGTATTCAAAATATCTTCTATTCGTTTAGGAACCACTCCATATCCCATTGTATCTGAAACATTTCCACTAGGTCCCCATTTTGCAGCCGCATCTATTATGAGAGCCTTTGCCACTTCTCTGCTAAGACCCATGACATAAATCAAATATCCTAATTTTCTTGTAATCCATGGAGCCGCAAATGATGTTCCCGATAAATATATAGCCCCCAATTCATCTGCGCATACTGCTATTTTTTCTTCAGCTTTGGTACCATCTCCACCATAATAACATATATCTGGTTTATGGAAAAAAGAGAGCACCGGTCCTCGTCTAGAATAAGATGCCGATTTTCCAGACATATCAACAGCATTTACAACTAACGAATTCAATGAATCAGCCGGTGCACCTACCTTCATGTCCGAATGTTTCATTCCATCCGGTGTATTCGTTCCAGATATCACAAATATGACATCATACTCACTTTGAATGCGATCAAGTTCTGCAGCTTCTGGAGATATATAGTTTTCGCGTATCTCATTTTTTGCACCAAGCGACAGATTCCACACTTTGATATCCTGATTATTTTCAACTATATTTCTAATTTCTCGCAAAATGGCAAATGAACTAAATCCACTTTGTTTTGATACACCAAAATGTCTTACGCGAAAGCGACCACATCCATCATCTAATCCACTATTTCCTCTAGGGCCATCCACAATAATTGATGATACTGCTGTTCCATGCTTATAATCCTCTGGCTCTAATATATCCTCCGGCAACATAGGTCTGTAATCAACCCATTTATGAAAATACACCTTTTCATTGAACTGAGTATCAATAACGCCTACAATTGGTTCGTTTCCTGGCGATGGAATAATGCCATCATCTTCTTCAAACTCAACAGTTTCCAACAAACCATCTTCTAAACTGATTTTGGAGAAATCTGTGATACTCATTGCAATAAGATATGGTGCCTTATCATATAACAGTCTTGCCTGTGGTGGTGTCAACAACATGGTTGTGCCACCGATAATTTTGCTTTCCGCAACATCAATCCCGAACCTTGACAGTAGCTCTCTGGTTTCAATATCTGTTTTATAAATTGTTATAATAGATTCTTCCGTAATCGATTCTTTTGCCTCGTCTACATCAAATTTTTCAACGAAATGGCAATCAACAATAACATTTACAAAATTTGTCCTGGCAATTTTTTCAGCATGCAAATATTTCTTTTCTTTCCCTAGCTTTTCTATATCTTCTGCTGTTATACATCCATTATAATCTGCATCCACAATTTCCTTTACAATTTGCAAATTATTAATTGCTTTATCAATGGCTGATGCCTGTACATAATGTGTAAATACATGCTTATGTATTGTCTTGCCCTGATTATCTTTTCCTGTGACAAATTTTGCTCCTCTGATTGAATCCACTGGTTTCTTTCCAGCATCTGCAAGTAATATCTTCAATCGATTGCTTTTCGCTACAACACGAATGTAATGAACACTGACAATCATTCCTGCTATATCATCCTTATCAGACCAATATGCTTTTACTTTGGATAATTGAACAATTAATTCTTCTATGTGTTCTGATGTCACTTTCTTATGTGCCGGCAAAGTTACCGGCCCCATGCCTTCATTTCCACGTTTTTCAAATCTGCCTTTTAACTGCAATAATCCATTCATTTAACAACACCTGCCTTCAATTCTCTTGATACACTGCTTTTAGACTTACTTGTTAGAATTTCTATTTCCCTAACTGTAAATCCTTGTTCTTGAAGTTTTTTCAAATTCTCTGGCTTTTCCCCACATACCGAATAATATATTCTTCTGAAATAATCCATCTCATCATTTACATCACTAAATGCAATAGCAGTTTTCAGAAGATTCTTTAACTCCCCTGGATAGGGCATAGGTTTTGATAATTTCATTATTTTTCTGAAAAGTCTAATATCTCTACCACCTAACTTCATTTTATCCAAATAGGAATTAAGCATTTTCTCAGCTATATTCATTAAATCTTCTTCTGTATATCGATTAAAATCAATGATTGAATCAAATCTTCTACTTAACGCCTTATCGAACATATTAAACAAATTTGTTGTGGCCACCAATACAACATTTTCGTTCATTCTATCCAAACACTTAAGCAGTGTTGATGTAACTCTCCCCATCTCTCTTAAATCATTTGAACTAGTTCGGTTCAATGCTAAGGCATCTATTTCATCAAATAAAACAATAACCTTTTCCGGATTAATAAATGAATTTATTTCCTTAAACATCTCTGTCAGATTTTTCTGTGTTTGCCCTAGTTTACTATCAACAATTGCAGAAAAATCAACCATAAAAATTTCTCTATTTAATATTCTTGCCAACTGTTTTACTGCCTCTGTCTTTCCTGTTCCTGGTGCTCCCTGGAATAAGAATTTATTAATGCCCATCTTTCTTCCAACTGCATTTACAACACCAAGTAAATCTTGTGTAATACAATCTGGCAATAACAACATATCTTCAACAGGTTCTATTTTTTCAAAAAAAGGAGAACTACTTTCAGACATCTGAGGAACAAACGTATTCGCGTTTGATAAAAGAGACATAATATACTCTGCAAGCTGATAATCTCCTGTATTATCAAAATCTCTTGCTATTTCGTATGCTTCTGTTCGAAAACCAGCATCATTCTTTTCTGCATAGTATTTCACTAAATTTATTACATTTTTCTTCTTCATAAAATCAGCCTCTTTCCGTCAAACTATTCATATATTATATATAACATACTGGGACAGTTTTTTCAATAGTGGGACAAATATTTTTGCTTTTTATTTTATAAGATTGCAAACTATCATTAAATTTTATGTTCAAACTCATCATTAAACTTCCACTTTATCTCCACCCTATCCTTAGCATACACGACAATCTCCTCCACAAAAGCATCCACCATTTCTCTGTTAAGTCCCATCAGCTTCATCTGCCCTTCCAGCATCTCCAGACCTGCCACTTCCGGCACATCCACATCTGCCATCCTGGTGACTGCTGCCCTCTGCTTTTCAATATTCTCCTGCAAGCTCGCCAGCATCTGCTCATATGTCTTACGCTGTTCCAGATATGTTTCTTTATCTGTCATACCAAGCTTGTAGCTTTCATATGCTTCACGCAGGTCCTTTTCGATCAGTTCACGGCTATGCTCCATATCTGAAAGATGCTTTTCTGCCTGCTTTAATCGCTCTGCCTGTTTCTCCCGTTGCATATCCACAACATTTCTGGAATCTACCAGGACATCAATCATCATCTGAAGTGCTTTCTTCACAATGCTTTCCATATCGGCATCCAGCACACTGATATTGCATTTTTCATCAGTCTTGTCCAGATAATGATTTGCACAATAATATTTCGGTCGTCCGGCATAAGTATGGGACAGGCGATGCCCACAGTTACCACAGATCATTTTACCAGTCAGGCAATGTGTTTCATGCTTTCTTTTGGCACTGGCACATGTATTTTCTTTTCGCATGGCAGCTACTTTTTCAAAATCCTCCTTGCTTATAATTGCTTCGTGACAATTTTCCACACGCTTCCATTCATCCTCTGGGAGTGCTTTTGCATGTTTATCGCCAACATTCTCAATCTTGAAGCGGCTGTAAATCATCGTGCCGGTATATTGCTCATTTCCGAGGATTCTTCCTATTGCAACATTATTCCAGAGAGGCTTTTTCTCACGATATCTGGCAAGTTGCTTCTCACTTCCTACTTGCATGGCAATATACACGCCCGGCGTATCTATTCCATCCCGGTTCAGTCCTTCTGAAATTTTGTACATAGATTTTCCAGACAGAAACTCTTTGAAAATGCGCTTTACAATCTGACTGGCAAACTCATCCACAACCAACTTATGCTTGTCCTCCGGACTTTTCACATAGCCATAAGGAGCATAGGTAGCTATGTACTTACCATTGCCACGCTTTGTATCAAGTGTCAATGATACTTTGGAAGACTGCTCCTCGCTGAAGAAATCATACAGGATTCCCTTAAATGCAACATCAATCTCACCGATACCACCCACGTAATCTGCGCTGTCATAATTATCGTTTATGGCAATAAATCGCACACCCATAAAAGGAAATATCTGTTCAATATATTTTCCCTGCTCGATATGATCTCTGGAAAATCTGGAGAAATCCTTTACAATAACACATGAAATCTGCTTTCTTTTCACCATTTCCAGCATTCTCTGCATATCCGGGCGGTCCATATTTTTACCAGAATAGCCATCATCCACAAACTCAACCACACTCATTTTGCGAAGTTTCTTATTTTTATTGATAAATCCACGGATAAAAGCACGCTGATTGGTGATACTATTGCTCTCATCTTTTACAAATTCATCTTCCTTTGATAATCTCAAATATATTGCTATCTGCTCCATTTTAAATCTCCTCTCCGTCTGTCATCCTGGCATACTCGTCTTTAAAATTCAGATTAATTACCAGCCTCTTATCCGGATACAGATAAATGCTGTCGACCAGAATTTTAATCATATTTCTATCCAGGGTAACCTCACTTTGAAAACGATAAATTGCTTTCAGCCATTATATCTTCTTCTCACAAAATCTCTTCACACGCCTGCGGCCTGCCTCTTCATCCGATATCTGTCCCCGAAGTCTCATTATGGCATCAGCGTTTTTCTCCTGCCTGCACTTGAAATCAGCCCTGGTAATCTCACCGGTAACATAAGACTGATACTCTTTACTTTCTTCGTAATTCTTCCTGTCAATCTGCTTTTGAAGCTTCTGAATCCTCATGTCATGATTTTTCATTTTCCTGTCCATCACGCCTCGCATGGAAGCCTCCGTCCTGGCACTGTCGGTCATTACTGCAATTTGAGTTGTAAGCAGGTTATTCACTACCTTTATAAGCTCCTGCTCCATAATGGTACAGCCACACTGTTTCCCTCCGAAATCATAATTGTATCTGCAGGAATAAAAATACTGGCGCTCCAACACTCCATCCTTCTCCAGGATTCTGGAAGCTAAAGGAATTCTTCTGCCACAATTTCCACAGAATAAAATTCCTGCAAAGATATCCTCTTTTATTGGCAGATTTTTTCCCCTGCCAGATGTGAAAATGCTTTCTTCCACCTTCTTATCCATAACAGCTCTTACCCTATCGAATAGTTCCTTATCCACGATTGCCTCATGGGTATTTTCAACCATAATCCAATCATTTTCATCCGTAGCATGCCTTGCCTCGTTATCATACAGGCTGGTACGCCTTTTTCCCTGTACCATGTTCCCAATATAAGCCTGATTTTTCAGGATGTTGGAAATCGTACCGGGATACCATGCCTTTGCCTCTGCACCTTCCTCCACATAGAGATTCCCTGTCTTCAGATAATCTCCCGGTAATGCAAGGCGATACTCCTGAAGTGCTTTCGCAATCTCCCTAAGTGTCACTCCATCTGCTGCCAGTTCAAAAATTTGGCGGACAACTGCCGCCGCGTCCCTGTCTATCACATACTTGCGAAGTGCATCCCCGCTATCCACCTTATAACCATATGGTGCATTGCTTCCGGTAAATTTGCCCCTTTCCATATCAAGCCTGCGACTGACTGAAACACGCTTTGAAATATCCTTGGCATACATATCATTCACCAGATTTTTCAATGCAATTTCCAGTGCCTTATTCTGGTTAAATTCTGCCTCTGTGTCAAAATGATCACTTACCGATATAAAACGGACCCCGAGGAACGGAAATATCGTTTCAATATAGTTGCTGGCTTCGATATAATCCATGCCAAAACGGGACATATCTTTCACAATAATACAACTGATTTTCCCCTCCCTGACATCATCCATCATCTGCCCGAATGCAGGTCTGTCAAAACTGGTTCCCGACACTGCACTGTCAACATACTCATGGTATTCTGCAAATTCAGCCTTATCCTTGATAAATTCTCTTAAAATACTCAGTTGGTTGGCTATGGACTCCGATGGTCTGGATTTCAGTTCCACCGACAATCTGGCATAAAGTGCAACACGAAAGGATTTTCTCTGCTTTACAGGTACACTATCTGCTACCGGTTCCGGTATCTGAACTGCATCAAATCTATTCTTCGTTCTTGCCATTTACACCGCCTCCTTAAGTTCTATCACCGGCAAACCATCTGCCATGGTGTACACAGGTTCCGCATCTTTCTCATTAGCGACATCAAACAGTCCGGTAACCTTTTCCATCTCCTGACGATACTTGAACACAATTTCCACCCTGAAATCATCATACATCAGAATCCTGTCAATAAATGAAACAAGTGCCACACGATCCAGATTTCCAATCTCCAGACCTTCACGAAACTGCTCCAGATCCTTTGCCACAACAATTCCATTTTCATATATATTGCGGATGATTGTCTCCTGCTCCCTGATTGCCTGTTCAAGCTCCCTCTCTTTTGCCGAAAACTCCTCGCGGTACCTTGTAAACTGCTCTTTGCTGATAATCTCATCACGCAAATCCTGATACAGTGAAGCCTTAAATGCAGAGCATTTTGTAAGCTCCTGCTTCAGGGCAACAATCTCTTTATCATGGGCAACGGCCTCATCATAATTCACATTCAGCTCATCCAGATGCGCCAGTACCTTTTCACAGTCACACATACTGTTGATATATCCCTGCAATTCTCCCAGTACAATCTGATTCAGGTCCTCCTCACGAATGCAGTGACGACTGCAGGCATCTTTCCCGTTTCGGTTATAATTAGAACAGATATAGTTGATATATTCCCTGCCCTTGTAAGACTCCTTGCGATGAACCATGCTGCTGCCACAATCACCACAATATAAGATACCCGCATACATATATGATTCGTTTTTTCCAGCAACTGCTATGGTATCCCGACTCATCAGAATCTGTACTGCATCAAAATCCATCCTGCTGATAATTGCTTCATGTGCATTCTCCACTACCACCCAGTCACATTCCGGTACTTCTATTTCCTTCTTAACCTTGTGACTGACAGTTGTTCGTTTTCCCTGCGCCAATGTTCCGATATACACCACATTCTTAAGAATTCTTGATACTGTCTGGGCAGACCATTTTGACTGACCTGCACCTTTAAAACTGGTACTGTATTTCTCTCCGCATTTTGCCTTATATTCCGATGGTGCAAGCACACCATTACTATTAAGAATCTTGGCAATTCCTGATGCACTCATTCCCGAAAGCTTCTTTGCAAATATTCCCTGAACCACACCGGCTGCATAAGGGTCCGGCACCAGATGATTCTTATTATCCTCTGCCTTTTGATAGCCATATGGCGCAAATGCACCGATAAACAGCCCATTTCTTCTCAAAATGCCCTGACTGGTACGAACCTTTATGGACGTATCACCGTTATACTGCTCATTCAGCAGGTTCTTGAAAGGAATGATCGTATGCGTCTCACTGCTACTGGCAGTCAGGCTATCGTACCCTTCCGATACCGCAATAAAACGCACATTATATTTCTTAAAAGTTTTCTGTATCAGCTCATCCGCACCAATACGCTCCCTAGCAAGTCGGGATAAATCTTTTACAATAATGCAGTCAAGATTCCCTGCCTTCATGGATGTCATCATCCTCTGAAACTCCGGTCTGTCAAAATCACTTCCGCTGTAACCATCATCAATAAAAATATCCACCAGTTTCAAATCATCATGGGCATCTATAAATCCCTCCAGCAAAAGCTTCTGATTGGAAATACTGTTACTTTCCTTCTTCTCCAGTCCGTCAATATCTTCATCTCCCTGAGACAATCTCAGATAAATTCCTGTTCTGTATACATCAATCTGTTTCTTACTCATTACAATTCCTCCTGTCGTTCTTCAACTGCTGTAAAAATAGCTTCTATTGATATCTAAGTGACGCTTTCCGTTCTATATAGCAATTCATAACATCCGTAATGCTACAGCTTCCTGCAAAGGTGGACTGAACAGTATATTTTCCATACCGTTTCGCCTTTCCCTGTTGTTTTGCATCATGCTGCTAACACTCCGTCACATTCCGCTCTTTCGTATCTGTTTCCTGCAAAATACACTCTTCTCCTTCCCTTCAAAAATGAAAAACAGCCTGAAAATGTCCTCCTTATGGCTAAATCATGAGACACAAAAACCGCTCTCCATAGTTAACAAAGTCTCTTGTTACATCTGCTGTAACAACTGCGCTACATATCACATTTACACACGAAAGCCGAAAAGCACAAACCATGAAGAAAAGCTAAATAACTTACATCTTTTCTTCATTTTGGTTCGATATTCATTTCAACTTAAACTGTTTTGACGTCATATATTTTTATAATCTCTGACGTCATACTCTGCATCCATACGATGTTTCCGTATGTAAATATGTATGTAAGCTTGCGCTTACTTTGTTGACCATGGACAGCGGTTATTATTTCATGGTGTCTCATCTGCACCGACATTTTCAAGCTGTCTTGATGTCAACTATTCAATTAGAAAAACTTAACATTGGTCATTACGTTAGCTGGACGTTCACAATGTTTTACAAGTATTGTGGCTATTTTTTTCAAATTCATTTGTTTGCCACATGTTTATGTTACATCCCGAACAAATATTTGTCTACCACTTTTTTCCACCTTTTTTGACAAAATATGATTTTCAGCATTTTTGCCAGTCACAACCATCACACGAGCCCTTCTGAATCATCAGGCAGCCACTATTATGCTGCACTTCCACCTGCTATTTCCTGTCCCAGATATGCTATCAACAACTCTTCCAGAGTTGATTGTTCACCGTATGACATGGTTGCTTTTATGGTATTCCCTTTACCCGTATCCACCTTAATTGTCTT
>ULYD01055113.1_pt1 | contig 12623 bp, 12 predicted proteins | sample 1961831 | NCBI WGS metagenome assembly ULYD01 (sample SAMEA4835854, study PRJEB28245) | human gut metagenome | biome: gut microbiome; material: fecal sample | place: Denmark | collected 2008 | reverse complement strand
CTCCTGCTCCTGCTCCTGCTCCTGCTCCTGCTCCTGCTCCTGCAAAAGATGTTGCAACAACGGATATTCCAAGGGAAAGCATAAGTGAAAAAATTGTCGAACTGGAACTACGGCTCAGAGAAGACAAACGGAATGAAATCGTAGAAAAGATTCTTCAAAAAAATGCAGTACAAAGGCAAAAACACTCCAGACTTAGTGGCTGGATTCCATTTTTAAGAAGGTTCATAGAGCTTCTCAGAAGCTATGGGAAGAGCATCCTCCACCAGGTCCCTCCAAACTTCTCAGTAGTCTATTCATCACATTATCTGAAATCTTCAAGAAAAATTCGTTTATAGACAGCTACTTACAAATATCTTCCGTAACTACACTCTATTCCCTAGTAATCAATTTGCATTTAGTCAAGAAATTATTGATCGTTAATACAGATCGATAAGCTAGTTATGATAGTCATAAACTATCAAGGAGCAATCATCGATCGGTACAAGTGATTTTACTTTAGCCAGCCAGCCATCGAAAATCCCTGAAAACGCACCATTTAATCTGCAACCTTGGGGTTGATATGAAAAACGAAACAGTGAAGTGTCCATTTTGCTTTAAAGAGAGTCAGTTCGGAGTACGTGTCTGCACTGACTGTCACGCAACAATTAACTATGGTGTTGTTTCACCGTGGCTTGCTTTACTAATAGGAATTGTGCTGTTAGCGATTGCTTTTCTTATATTCGCTATCAGTCAAAATTTTATATTAACTGTCGTTATCTATTTTGCGGCAGCAATTTCTTTAAAATTTTATTTACGTAAGAAATTTGCACACAGAGCCGTTTTTACACATAAAAGCTAACCCTGTCCAAATATAATAAGGAAGATAAAATGAATAAATTTATTGTTACATCCTTTTTTATTGCAATATTTTCAATTTCTGGCTGTTCTACATCCGGCAACCAAAAAATCAAAAATGAAACGGCACAGAGTCTACAATCAAAAATAATTAAAAACAAAACAACTAAGGCAGAGCTACTTGTTCAACTTGGTGAGCCTGACACCAGAACGACTCTTGACGATGGCAACGAGCAATGGAGATATTTCATGTATAACAATCAGTTCAATGCCTCGACTTTTATCCCTGTTGTCGGTTTGCTAACTGGCGGTTCCCAGACTCAGTCTAAAACTCTCGAAATCGACTTCAATGGAGAAACCGTAAGCAAGTGGACATTCTCTACTGATAATAACAATACAAAATCTGGCATTCTCCAGTAAAATACTTAATCAGGAACAAGTCTAATGAAAATATCTTCGGTTCTTGCTGTTATTATTTCTGCATTTCTTCTTACTGCATGTAGCAGTGAGCCTTCCCAAGATGATATTTTTAAAGCTATGCGAAAATGGACTGGAAGCTATCTGACTTCAGTAAAAAAAGTAGATTGCACAAAAGAATCTGATAAAAGCTATAAGTGCAATATAATTATGGATATGAGCGGAACAAAGCAAGCTGGAACAGTTAAATTAATAAAATCAGATGATGGCTGGCAAGTAGGAAGTTATTAATAAAGTAAATTAGTAAAATGAAGCTCCCTTTTGGGAGCTTTTATAATCTAACATTTCTTACTCTAACAACCTCATGGGTTAACTCTTTCTCGATAACCTTCACTTCATACTGTGTTCTTACAACAGCATAGATTTCCTCTGCTTTTTCTTGATTGTTATCTATGTAATTAACAAGCGAGTTTAGTTCCCTAATAACTCCTTCTTTGTTATTTAATCGTTGTAGAAGATTGCTTGTCAGACTTTTGTATACCGAGCTAAACATAGTCATTATGTTATCAATATTTTGATTGGATTTGGAATAAATCCTTTTAGGATAAAAATACTTCAAATGGTATCCCACAAAAATTAAGTAAAGCTGGTATGAGAAACTTTTATCTCCGGGCTGGTATCTTTTTGAGATATATTTATCGACGATAATGATAAGTTGCTCTTCCAGAGTAAACTCTGGGTAGATAATGTTCTTGTCCATAAAATGCATCCTTGCATTAGTTAAATAGTCTTCCTGACCATATATTTATATTTATCGCATTTATTCAACTTGTCAATAGGTGTAACCTATCAAATATTATTTTTTATTAAATGGCCTATTCAACTGTTCCATAGTAAGACCGTGTCTATAAGCATTATACTGCCAATAGCTAAATTGCTCTTTGTATCTATTGTTCTGTTTTTTCAACATTTCGTTTTCGGCTTTAAGGTTTATTATTTGTTGTGCCGCAATAGTTAAGTTAGCTGGTTTCTTTAGACCAGATTTTTTCAAATTGGACAAACTTTTCTTTGTTCTATATGCTTCAACAACTTCATCATGAGCACTTAAAGATTGCCTTGTGATAGTTCTGTTTAGATTCTTATAAACTGATTCACATAAATCACTCCATGTGATTTTACCGTCCCAAGTCAGTATAATGTGTTTAATTGCCTTTATCTCACTCCTGTTCAAATGTTTTGCCATAAGTATCTCCTGTTTTAATTATTCAAAAGCTTATTAATTCTTTCCAAATTTTTTTCATGGTGTTGCAACCATTTGTCTGCACCATAATCACCATTTTCATAAGCGATCTGAGTTATTCTCTTTAATTGCATTACTTTCTCTCGGACAGATTGCAGTCTAATTCTATCTACTGAATTAATGCCCAGTGTTTCATTATCACACTCAATAACCTGATTAATTTTTACACAAGGCTTGATTAAATAGTTATGTACACAGTAACCAAATTCAGTTAAGTGTATTGCACCTTGATTAAGGTTATCAAAATCAATTGTCAATTCATTTGTGGGTATTGACTCCCTTTGACAGTAATTACTCCTATTCAATTTAATAGCTTTGATTTTATCTAACATATCTTCTTCTGACACATGGTTATAAACTCTGTTCTGATTCGCATTGATACGACCAGACCATTTAGCTATATCCAGTTCAGACATTTCACCATAATAGGCTATTGTGTTTAAAAGGTGCCGTGGCTGGTGTGAGCGAATAAGTAGTGGTTTACCTTCATCATCATAATACCCATATCGGGAAAATATATTTTTATAATTCATCTCATAGCTTTTTTTACTTTGTATATCACTGAAAAAGAAACTTTTAGTAGGCTTATAAAATGTGAAAATTGAAGTCATTCTTGATAAAGAAAATTGATCAGTATTGAGCAAGCATAAAGCATTACTAAATTTTATGGATTTTTCTTTATCATACCATGGAAAGTCTCTGCTAAAATTAGAACTAATAATTTCCCACAAATCACTCAATGAATAGTTGTAATCATTGTGGTTTAAGAAGCTTTTCCCACCATCCAAACTAGTTCTTTTAATTTTTAAAACACATGATTTATGATCAAATAAATGATATCCCAGTGCATGGCAAACTTGTACAACGGTCAATTTAGCTTTTTCATCAACTGTTGGGCAAAGCTCATGTCGGTAAAATTTATCCGGGTACTTTTCGCACCAGTGAGCAAGTGCTCTTGCATGTTGTGATAAGGAAAGTAATCTTCTAATCGCTTTCTTTGCAACTGGTATCATAACCCGTGGAATCCATTTGATATTAGGACCATACCCTTTTACCGAATAAAATCTCAACCCATATCTTTCGATACCCTTGCCATCTATTTGTGTAATCTCACAATCAGCAGGTAAGGCTAAAATTTCAGAGATTCTGCTCGGACAACAAAGTAGAAGTGCAAATACTGAACTGGTGAACTTATCCCTTGGACTCAGTAACTCATCATTTTGTGAAAAAATATCAGCAATAGCGAGTAATGCCTCTTCATCTGGTAACTTATCGCTTCGGTGATAATCCTCAATCTCAGGAAGATAATTGTTTTTGACTTTCTGTTTTACATGATTTTTCCATGAGATATATCCTGACTTCACAAGATTATGTTCACATAGAAACTTTGATATTTTTTCAAGCTGTATTCCACATTTAGCTAAAACGTTACCTTCAAAATATTTACTCCCGATCTGCATTGCCTCATCGAAAACAACGGCTGTAACATTATAAATGAGACCAGTGTTCTGAACCTGCAAAAGGGCCTGTTCGAGACATCGCAAGGCCATCATAATAACCCCATAATTTTTCAATGGTTTCAATGAGTGTTGATATCTGATATATGCTTTCGCAAAATTGATATAATCTTCGTGCATTGCATCAATGGAATCAAAGACTTTATTTCCAACCCCTATTTTTCTAAATGTTACATATCCTTTCCAGGCATACTGCTCCCAATCCTGAGTTTGGGTTAGTCCGGGCAGTTGATAGCGACAAAATTTTATAAACTCATTATAATTTTCTTCTACAAGAATATGTTTTTTTGATTTGAACAAAATAATATTATTCATAGTTGATTCACCTCACTGCGATCAATCGGAATAAAAAATATACATTGATTGCAAGGGAATCCTGAATTCTGACTCTGGCATCTACTTGAAGAAAAAAATTTGAAATGACAACTCTTTTTCGATTTGATTCCGTTCATAAAAATATCAGCGACAAATGACAATTGTTCTGAAACAGCGGAATCAATCCTTTCAACACTGTCAGCATGATTTTTAATATAAATCCCCGCACTTGAAGTAGAGGAATGATCCAATAATTCAGCTATAGTATTAACATTATGCCCATCCTTAGCCAGCATAGTTGCTATTGTATAACGAAGCCTACGAGGAGTAACATTTAGTATCGAATCGGTACGGTTGGATATTACACCCTCATTATTAACAATACTTTTCAATGCTACATTAGCAATTGTAGGCTTCGCATATAATTTATTATATTCCAGAAGAATTGAACCTGTTATGGATAAATCTGAGAGTTTTTCCTCATTTAAGAAAATAGGAACTTCTCGTTTAGAATAATCATCAAGAGTTTTTCCAAGAGCTTGCTCAACAAGTTTCACTGATTGATTAGCTTGCAATTGAACAATTGATGCAACCTCTGATATTATTGCAAGTTCTCGATATCGTAGTTCTTTACCCCGTTGTTTAACTCGTGGCACTGAAATTACATATTCTACTTTGCCATTATCTAAGTTCTTTTGAAGAAGGTCTTTATATTTCAACATAACTAACTGCTGAGGTCTTCTACCTGTAAGGCTGATCAATAGTGATATTGCATAATGTGGCAGTGACAGTTCACCTTTTCTATATGCATGATTCATAGCCTTAATCAAAGAAGTATGTTCTTCTTTAGTTAGTGGTCCCTCTGTTGGATCATCTTGAAGCACAGACTGACCAGATTTTTTTATCTTTAGGTCCAAATGCTTTAACAGCTCTACCGCACTTTCATCTATTCCTGGATATCCTAACTCGAACCATTTAATCAAAAATGGTCGTAAAACGCGAAATGATGCCGGGGCTTTTGATAATTTCTTATTTTGATATTCAATTAGAACCTTATCATCAATATGAGTAGGAGATAGTTTACGGATAAGACTCTCCATATTTCTAACAATATTTTTCACATACAAATAGCTGTTGCTATTAAAATAACATTGTACTGTATATACAAATCCACAAACCAAATTTTCGTTCATAGCATATATTAAGTTTGTAAGATTGATTCCGTTATTTTCAATCGAACTGACGATTTTATGTTCATGCAAAGATATTTTATCAGATTTATTTTTAATTAAATTATTCATCAAATTCTCCTTTGAATAGTTGCTCTTGTTGTTCAAGTGCAGTTTTTTTCGATAGCTCAAAAATATGCCTGCGATTATAAATCATTGAAGTTTCTGAACCCGGTCGCCATCCCATGAGATAAGAACGAATTTGTTGCTCTTTTTCATCGGATATGTCCTGATTCTTGTCTATTGCTTTCGAAAACTCATAATTCCACGTATGTCTGAGTTTGTGACCTGTCAATCCCCCTAGAAGTGAGGAGGATTGACGAACAACACTCACCACTTTGTGATATGAAGAAAATGAAATAGGTTGCCCTTGAGTTTTTCCTGCTTTATAAGTAATAAATAGGAAATCATGTTTGTTAGAATTTTTTATCTTTCTTCGATCATTCAGAATATAATCTGAAATTTCAAACATGAGCTTTGTATCAGCAATTAATTTCCTCTCACAAGTTTTAACTAATGGCTGATACACTCGCGGATCTGTTTTATCATTTGCTCTTCTTCTTATTGCAATTGTCGATTCTGCAAAATCTATATCACCAATTCGCAGATTCAAAAGTTCACCTACTCTCAGGCCGAAGCAGTGTAATAGCAGGAATATTAGATTGTTTCTTTTTTGCACTTTTTCTGAAAAAGGATTTAATTTACTACCCGGTGCAAGAATGCTAAACAAAGAATCCAATTGTTCTTTATCTAAGCTTTTTTCTATATCCATATTATATTTGTCATTGTTTCTCGGTTTCTTTCGTTTTATGTTGTTAATGAAATCTAAAATATATTTGAGAGTATCCTTCTGTCCTGTATGAGAAAGATGTATTTTGCACAGCCATTCCAGATAGTTAGCTATGGTTGTAATCCGAAAGTACTTAGTTGGTTTTTTGACATTTGAACTCCTAAAATTATCATCCTCGCCATCTCGGAAATTGAATGAAGTGAATTCAATCAAATCTTCAATTTCATGAGGAGCCAGAAATATCTTTTTCTGAATTCTTTCATCAATATTGATCTCTTTCCTCATAAAAAATCGATATAACAATGAAATGCTCCCAGCGATAACCTTCATTGTTGATATAGACTCTGACCGATTCCTGACTTGTGTTGTTATATACAAGTTTGGATAATACAATGGCTCACCAGTATCTTTATTTACAACATGACAATATCTCTCACCATTTTCGAACATAAAAGAATCCACACAAATACTGCACATATTTTCCTCCTAAACTTTACAAAAAGTATAATTCCAATATATTAATAATAAGCATTTCGTAGATTTACAAATTTATTTGGTTCGATTAAGATATTTATTTAAATTAAAACAGTGAGATAGACGATTATTCTTGTCAAATTATCATCTGGTAGATCTAGTTTATATTATGTACACCTAATACTTCGAAAACTATCTCACTGCCTTGCTAATAAACGACAACCAAAATAATGTAATTTATTCTGTAAAGTTTTAAGGTAAATTATGCAGCCAAACTTAACACTTTCATAAAAAGCTCTTAATCCATTAGATATAAAATTATCCGCTTCGCTAGGAGTTTCAATTCATCAGGACATTTAATTAGAGATAACCAGGTCTCGTAAACATATATCTGTTTGCAAGCATTAAGCTCAGAGATCGAGTCTAAAGGTTCTCTCAGATTTCCTACAAGGTACTGACTGAGCCAGTAAATGATTTCTTTATTAAACTCGTTATTAGGTAAGTCATAAATCACTTCTTGGTCAAAGATCTTGTAAAAAAGATCTCCGCATAAATTGCACATATGGTTTTCTTCGCTTACAAATTCTTCGATATTCATAAAATCGCTCCTATGTTCAATTAAGCAACATTATTTCGACTTGTTTCGATAACAGACTGAATCCAGGTATCAATCTCACTTTCAACGAAAGCTACTGCACGACTTCCAATTTTGACAGGAGCAGGAAACTTACCATCGTTGATCAGACGATATATCCAGGCTTTTCCGTAGCCAGTTCGTTCGAGAACTTCTGGTAAGCGTATGAGGCGGGTTGCTTGATTTTTCATTTCGTTATCCCTTGTCGTTGCGGTGAAGTCACTATACGAGCAGTTGGGAAAAGAAAAGAGCGAAGCTCCTGAAGCGGAGGTTCTTCGTAGCTATGCAGGATGGTTTTCTCGAAGTTGGTGCCGTACAGAAAAGGGGAACTTGAGAGTAGCTGAAATTCCCCCGTTTTATAGCAAGTGTCAAAATGCCCGGTTTAAAGTAAAAATCGCAAAAAAAAAGCACCATTCACAATGATGCCTTTAGTTAATTTTCACAATTAAAACAAATAGTTATAAATGTAATTCTAATCCGATAGTTTCATTACATCAGAGACTTTCATTTGCTTCAAATGGCTATTTTTGTTCATGAAGTAATGGAATTGTCGGATAAAGTCAGTTGTGCAGGATTTAAGAGCCAAAGGCCTGTCGGTATCTTTGATTTGGCTAGACTGCCTCATTTCGCTTTCTTCGTCATCGTCTGTATATAGCAGTCTGGATAACCTGTCGTCAGAGACACGGATTTTTTTAACGGCTGCCCACACCAGGATATCCAGCATAGGTATCACACGATAACTGATGAGTTTCTTGATAGTTCCATACCCAAAGCGAACTGATTCTAAAGGATCTGGTTCGATACCTTTGATTTTACGCCACTGCGGTAATGCAGCTTTAAGCGACTCTGCAATCTCTTCGTCTGTGCCACTTGCCAAATCAATCTCGAACATGACTGTTCGTGAAAACTGATCTGGCATAATATCTGAAAGTGATTCTTCCCGAAGATCTCTGTTTATTGAATAATTGTCATCACCATCCCAAACAAAACCTCCGCGTTGCATAGCAATGATGCTCGTTTCAGCAAGGCGATCAAGAGTTGTTAGAAAAAAATGGGGAGGCTGAAAAAGTTTGTTGGCAGGAGTCATGTATCCCAGTTGCCCTTCTTCAATTAAAAAAGGATTGCCACTGAAAATTTTTGAGAAGTAACCCATAAGAGTTCTGCTCTCAAACTCTTCCCGATATTCCTTAAAGAACAAGTTACGAGCCCATATCTCATGGTAAAACTGGAGCAATGAGAGGTCTTCAAATTTGCGATATGTATCAATCTTAAACCAACTCTTGATGTCTTTTGTGTGCTCTGGTGACCAGTTGTTCAAAATCCATTCTCCACCTATGCTGGTACTGCCCTACGGATAGAATTCAGTTTTGCTGAAAAACTACCGCATTCACTAATCGGTGAAAAGCAGATCCTGCTTGCGCAGTTCAGCTACCAGCAGGGAGTTGAACTGAAGAATTTGTTTCCTTTTGATACAATTCTCCAATCCGCTAATCGTGAGAACCCATACCATTACGATTTATGGTTCCTTTTTAGAACCACACATAAAATTCAAATTTTAAATAATATTAAAAATCAATGGAATGAATAGCTAATTACAGGGACGCCAGCTCCACCACTTGCTCTTCCGGATACGTCCGGAGAAATCCTGAAAGCCCGCATGGCACAAGCTCTGCGGGCTTTTTTGTGTCTACCGTTGTCCGAGGATATCCAGCTAAATCCAGTGATTATTGGTATACGTTTAGGTATACGGTAGGATGTTTACCCAAACGCGTATACCAATTAATGAAGAAGCGGCCACAGTGGCAAGAACGACACGCCCCCTGACCAACACTGAAATTCTGCGAGCTAAAGCGTTAGAGAAAGATCTAACACTGCATGATGGCGAGGGGCTTTTCCTGATAGTGAAAACAAACGGGAAAAAACTCTGGCGTTTCCGTTATCAACGCCCAACGACAAAGCAGCGGACAATGATGGGGCTAGGAGCTTTCCCCGCTCTTTCACTTGCAGATGCCCGGAGGTTAAGAGCGGATTATCTTGCTTTATTGGCTAATGGAATCGACCCTCAAATTCAGGCCAAAGTTGCAGAGGAACAACAGCAAATCGCTCAGAGCAGTATTTTCTCAACGGTTGCCACTAATTGGTTTCAGCTCAAAAGCAAAAGCGTTACCCCTGATTACGCAAAAGACATTTGGCGCTCATTGGAGAAAGATGTATTCCCTGCCGTCGGTGAGCTCCCCATTCAGCAAATCAAAGCCCGAACATTGGTTGAAGCGCTTGAGCCAGTCAAAGCTCGTGGGGCGCTAGAGACTGTACGTCGACTGGCGCAACGCATTAACGAGATAATGATCTTCGCTGTAAATACAGGGCTGATCGATGCCAATCCAGCTTCCGGGATTGGAATGGCCTTTGAGAAGCCCAAAAAGCAAAACATGCCGACACTGCGGCCAGAAGAATTACCTAAGCTAATGCGTTCTCTCGTTATGTCAAATTTGTCTATTCCGACTCGCTGTCTTATCGAGTGGCAACTCCTCACCCTTGTACGTCCATCGGAGGCCTCAGGAGCTCGTTGGGCTGAGATTGATCTTGATGCAAAAATATGGGTTATTCCAGCAGAAAGAATGAAGGCCAAAAGAGAACATATAGTTCCTTTATCGTCTCAGGCGTTAGATATTTTAGAAGTAATGAAACCTATTAGTGCACATCGTGAACATATATTTCCTAGTAGAAATGACCCTAAACAGCCAATGAATAGCCAAACTGCGAATGCTGCTTTAAAACGAATTGGTTTTGGCGGAAAACTAGTCGCTCATGGCCTCCGTTCTATTGCGAGTACAGCAATGAATGAAGCCGGTTTCAACGCGGACGCCATTGAAGCTGCTTTAGCCCATGTTGATAAAAATGAAATTAGGCGAGCTTACAATCGCTCGACCTATATAAAACAAAGAGAAGAACTCATGCAATGGTGGGGTAATAAAGTACACAGTTAAGTCGAAGGGCCCCATTAAAGAGGCCCGAAACTCAAACCTTGCTTTTAAAATACTCCAAGCAGTTTTCTCTTATTAAATTCAATTCACCACTTTTAGAAAATTCATCATACTGAGCATTTGTCACTTTTTTTCTTTCGGCTTGCTTAATCCCTAGCTTCTTGTTTATTTCTTTATCAATTTTTGATTTAACCCAGACAAAATTCGTTTTCAATGGGTTAAAGTTTCTATCGTACATCTTCAAATTTAATTCGGAGAGTATATCCACAGCAATAGATTTAGACGCTTCATTTAAACTAGATTGCGCAGCTTTTTTCTTATTTATAGGTTTAACTCTTTTTTTGCGGGTCGTAACAGCATTTATTGAATTTGCATCAAGACCGAGTCTAGTCAATAATTCTCTAGCCTCGCCCTCATTAAGCCTTTTAATCGCTCTTTCAACTTTATCCACTTTTGAAAGATCTACATAATCTTCGTTAAACTCCACAAGACTATCACCAATTTCTTTAATTGTAACTTCAATTGGGTTTCTGTCTTGTATATCGACAAAAGAAGATTCACCACCTACCCCTTCAGTATTCTTTCCAGACAAAAGCTTTTCAAGAATCTCCTTATCATCAGCATCAAACAATTTAAACTCATTGAATCTAGATATTTGGTTCAACCCTAAATGAGAAACAACCCAGCAATTTTTTGTACTACCATTTTCTCTAATAACTCTTCCTAAAAATTGGATATATGGATTCAAAGAAGCAAAAGGTCTGAAAATAGCTGCCACACCTAAAGGCTTATGGTCAAATCCCTCACCAAGCATACCAATATTGACTATCACATCGATTTTTCCTTGCTTTAACTTCTGTATAGTATGTTCATTATTTTTCTCATCAGTGCTAACCAAGCCGACTTTCAAGCCCAGACGTTCAAATGCTGGCTTAACAAATTCTCTAGCATGTCGTTTTGATATTGCTGCTGCAATAATTTGGTGAGTATCATTTGGATTTGAATTTCTTAGCTCCAAAAGCTTTTCAAAAGATTTACTTGCTATGCTGTCGCAACAATCTTGTGATAAGGCGATTCCACGTCTAAACCATGCTTCTTCTTTTAACTCAAGAATATCTTCGAGAGAGTATTCTTTACCATCCTTATCATTAAACAAACCTACTAACGAAATAGACTCTGGGGCTATATCACAGACCTTAATATTCCTAATGTATCCATTTCTTATGGCGTCTGAAAAATGATAAGTATAAACAACCTTGCCATCTAGAGGCTTACCATCAGAACGAAAAGGAGTTGCAGTAAGGCTTAAAATTTTAGCCTGAGGGAAAAAGCCAATGACTTCCTGATAAGTTTTAGCTTTTTGGTGATGAGCCTCGTCTATAATTATTAAATCAACCTGTTCTTCTTTACCCTTAAACCATTTTTCAACGTCATTTAACTGTTGATAGTTAGCTATAATTATTTGATGCTCATCTATATCATTCGAACTAACACTATCATTTAACCGCAGAGGATAAGCCTCGCTTTCTGTATAAAAGTCTTCAGAAAAAATCCCTAATTTCTTATATATATTACTAGTGGGATTTTCGAATATATCAATATCTTGCTCAATTTGATTTGCAAGTGTCAAGTTTGGTGTTAGAACCAAAACTTTACCTTTAGCTACTTCATAAGGCGATATAGCAATTACCGCTGACTTTCCTGTCCCCGTAGGCAACTGTACTAAAATATGATTTTCTGTATTAGCGGGATCTGCAAAGTAATCTCTAACCGTTAAATACGCCTCTTTCTGGCAATCTCTTAGGTTTGCTAAATTAGGCTTAAAATTAAAACAATTTTCCATGTAAACATCCTTTTTTAAATAAAGTACAAACTGCGTTCACGTTGAACAACATCTGAATTCTCAACACAATCATATGTGTACCATAAAGTGCAAATCAAGCGCGCTGTAAAATAATAATTATCATGTCAGCGCGCAGTGCTTTCCCCGCCTCGCCCGCCCACTTTGCGGGGCGGTTTTAATGCAGTTGCACTGACACGCTCAGACCGCGCCGGGAATGGTGCGGTCTGCAGAAAATGAGGCAGGAAAACGCATGCAAAGCCATGCACCTTATCGATGCATGGCTTTT
>ULYD01045819.1_pt1 | contig 12625 bp, 8 predicted proteins | sample 1961831 | NCBI WGS metagenome assembly ULYD01 (sample SAMEA4835854, study PRJEB28245) | human gut metagenome | biome: gut microbiome; material: fecal sample | place: Denmark | collected 2008 | reverse complement strand
TGACCCGCCCGTGTGAGTATGGCGCATTGGATTTTTTCATTGAACAGACCAACGCCGCAAATTCTATATTGTCGCCAAAATTGCGTGAACGTGCGTTTGCCTCAATTGGCAATACGGTACAAGTTCCAGTTATCAATTATGATAGCGATGTTACCGTTAGCAACGTTCGTTCGTGTGTTATTGCGGATGATGAAAACACGTCAGCACTTTACACGGTTGTATGGGCAACATACGCAATCGGTTTTACAATGGTTCCGTCGTTGTATATGAACAACGAAATATCGTATGAACATGACTTCAACCGTAAGATGGAAAAGAATTGCCGTGCATTGGCGGATTCTCTCGACAAAGCAGCCGTTACGGCATTGGAAGCTGGGAAAACTCAATTGCTGAAAGACAAATTGAATTACAATTTCACTACAAACGTTATTGAGGTGCCAACACAGATGGCAACCGAGATTATGGGCGACATTAACCCGATGATGAGGGCGAATTGTTACCCACGTATGGTGCATATTGTCGGTAATGCGGGCATTGATAGCCTAATTAATAAATTGGCACAGCACGGAATTTACAACGACGTCAACAAGCGCATGGAGTATGACAACAAGGTGTTCCATTACACAAATAACGTTGTTAACGAAGTGGGCAAAAACGGCACATTCTTTGCCGTAGAGGACGGAAATGTTGGCGTGTTAACACGTGTTGACCGTGAGGCATTGCGCCGTACACGTGCCAATTTCCACGAATGGGACGTTGTACGTTTGCCGTACATTGATTTGCCCGTTGGTTCGCATTATTACACAGCTGTAGGCGACCAATCGCAGATTGCGGGCGCAGCAAGTGCGGACATGACATGTAACGTTAAGGAGTATTTCGGATTCAGCGTTGACGTCGCGTTTATTATCGCATACAACAGCGACACGGAAACCGTAGCAAATCCGATTATCAAAGCACAGATTGCCGCACGTGCCGAAAATGTGCCATTGGGTATGCCCGTATATGTCACCAATTCGGAAAAGACGCCAATCTTTACACAGACCGCGTAATTGTCAGTTAAGTTTAACACATGGGGGCGGGGAAAATCCCCCGTCCCTTTTTTAATTTATAGAACTATGGAAACGTTGGTATCAATCAAGACAGACGCGGCAAACAAGACCGTAACAATTTGGTTGTTACGGTAGACAGCATTACACGAATTTCATTTGCAGTAGAAAATCAATAATTATGTACAGAATTAAAGAGATACAAGATGCATTGTTGCACGTTGTCGGGTGGGAACAATCTTTTGACCCGGCAAAAGCAATTGACGCAGATCTGACACAAACAGAGAGCGGGTTGTACTTTCAAGGTGCGCACCCGCTTTTGACGTTAGATAACATGTCGTCGATTATGCCGGATGATTGGGGGTTGCAATACCCGGAATGGAATATCATTATACCATACAAAGCAGGGCAAAAAGTACGTCATAATAATATTGTTTGGATTGCAAAGATTGATAATACCGGAGAGGAACCGACGGCGAGCAATTCTAATAACGATTACAGCCGTGAGGATTACGGGGACCCATATTGGAAACCATACAATATGTTGTCGGACTATTTGGAGAGAATGAGCCGAAACGGAATTGCGACAGCCATACAGACATTTACGCAGATAAAGCAGTTAGACAAGGAAACACGTAATTTATTGGAGCGTAAGACATTTTTTGATGGTGCCGGACGCATACGGGCAACGTTACGCAACAATCATAAATTGGTTGGCTTCGAAATTGTCCCGGTGCGCTCAATGGGCGTAACCATGAAAATTGAACGTATTGGTTTGCAAATGACCGGAGGAACTGGAATTGTAAAGATGTACCTATTTCATTCGTCACAGATAGACCCAATAAAGACGTTTGATTTAGATTTTACCGTCACAAATGGAGGCTTTCAGTGGTTCCCGGTGACTGATTGCTATTTGCCTTATATCAGCGACGGGAATAACGCCGGGGGGGCGTGGTATCTATGTTATAACCAAGACGAGTTACCCGCAGGCATGGAGGCAATAAATGTGTCAAAAGATTGGAGCCGAGAACCGTGTGGCACATGCAACATTGGTTCCGTACAATTGTGGCGTGAATTGACTAAGTATTTGCAAGTAACGCCATTTATGTATCATGCAGCGGAAACGTTCGCAGAATATCCGGAGTTATGGGATATTGCATACATGATGTATACTCGTACACAAAATTACGGGTTGAATTGCGAATTTACTATTGGTTGCGATTTGACAGACTTTATAATTTCGCAAAAGAATATATTTCAAACCGTCATACAAAGACAAGTAGCCGCAATTGCGTTAAGAACATTAGCGATGAACCCAAATGTAAGGATTAACCGCAATCAGTCTAACGCAAGCCGTACAGACATATTGTATGAGCTAGACGGAAACACGTCCGGAGTACGTCCCGGCGGATTGGGATATGACTTAAAAAAGGCATATCAAGCATTGAACATTGACACGCAGGGGTTAGACCGTATATGTTTAAGTTGCAACAATAGAGGTGTGAGGTACAGAACAGTGTAATTATATAATTCAAAGGGAAAGTTGTATATAATTTCACGCAAAAATTGTACATTATGAAGCAAATAACCGACTTGCGAAATAGGGTTGCGAATTTCAACGAGGCTTTGACGTCCGGACGGCTAATCCAAAATATTATATGGGACAACGAAGCGTATATTGTAGATTTAAACGCAGAGGAACAATTGTATGAACAAGGAATTAACCGTTTGGGCGTCGAAATTGCGGATTATGCGCCTTATAGCCCGGTTACAATAGCGATAAAGGAGGCCAAGGGACAGCCGACAAACCGGGTAACGTTAAGGGATGAGGGCGATTTTGAAAGTAGCTTTTTTTTGGAAGTCGGAGACAAGCAATTTGAAATAAGGGCGTCTGACTTTAAGACCGAAGATTTGATAAGGAAATACGGACGTCAGATATTAGGATTAACGGATGAAAACATTGCAATATTGATATGGCAATATATTTATCCGGATTTGATTAACGAAGCTAAAACACAAATTTATGGCAGATAGCGTAAAAGCCCCGGTTATTGACAACCCGGAATTGTTAGACCGGATAATTGGGAATATACAAAATGGATTGGTTGATAATTTGCCGTGGTTGGACTTTGCATTTGGCAGGGCTGAAAGACTTGTTAAATACGACGGGAACCAAAAGCGATATTATACGCCAAATGTTTATTCCGGCAATAACGATTATATGGAAGTAACGCCGGATGCAAATATTGGTAATTTCTGTTTTTTTTGGGTTAACGACCCGCAAGACATAAGTTGGGAACCCGGTGTTGATATTGGGATAAAAACGGCGTTTTCGATTATCTTTTGGTTTGATTACCGAAAAATACACAATGATGCAAACAACCGCAACAAGGAGGATCTGAAACGACAAATATTAGACGTTTTGAATGGCGGTTTTTGGTTGCGTAACGGGGGATATAAGATAAATAAGGTTTACGAATTGGCGGAAAATATTTACCGTGGCTTTTCGTTAGATGAAATCGATAATCAATTCTTAATGCACCCGTTCGGCGGATTCCGTTTTGAAGGCGAATTGAGTATTGGCGAAACATGTAAATTATAAATTAAATAATTATGAATTATATTGATTACATTATAGTAGTAGCATTGTTAGCAGCATTTCTGTTAACTTTATTGCGTAAATGGGGCGTAATTGAATGGGTCCAAGTTCATGGAAACGAATTTTTCGCAAAGATGTTCAATTGTGATTTTTGTTTGTCGTGGTGGACATGTGTATTGATTAGCCTTATTGCGTTTGTGTTGACCGGGAACACCGTATTTTTGGGGGTTCCGTTTTGCAGTACGATGATAACAAGGGGGTTGCTATGAAAACGGTACAGATAAAAGGAATGAACGTTGAGTTGTATGATTCAATCGAGGATTTGCCAATTATTAGGTTCCATAAATACAATAAAATGTTGTTAGTTGACGCCGGGGTTGGTTCCGATTTGGCAGACTTTGACAGACATATTGAAAAGGCAATGAGATATGCGGGTGCAAAGACGCCGGATTTAGCAATTGCAGAGTTGCAGAATTTGCGACAAAACGTTTATCTCATTCAGTTGGAGATTTCGCCCCGGTACATGGCATTTGCCGTATTGGTAAATTCTATTGACGGAAAGCCATGTGATGATTTGTCAGACGACGGATTGCAGAAAATAATCAACCTATTTGCAAACGTGCCACATTCGGAGATAACCGCCCAATTGGAGGTGGTTAAAAAAAAAATAGACGATGAATTGCGTTTGTATTTTCCCCGGTTGTTTGATGATGCGACGTTAAAAGAGTATTACGACAAATTAAAGCAGAGAACCATTGTTGTATTACGCACAATAATAGGCGGTCGGGCAACCGAGGCGGACGCAAAAGAGATTGACGACATCACGGCGGAACTGATAACGTATTTCAACCCGCAGATATTCAGCGGGTCTGACAGCGTAGAAGTGAGGCAAGACCGACAATTTGAAAATATGTGTCTGATATTATCACAGAACTTGCACGTTGAGCCAAAAAAATTTACCACATTAGAGTATTACAATGCCTTTGAATACATGAAAGAGCAAGCAAAAAAAGCAAACAAGCGAAAAACGGCAAAATAAAGCCGTCTAAGGCGTTTAAATATTCTTTGTGGTAAATTATACGTTTGCGACAAAATAATCGAATACAAATAAAATTACACATAAATAACAATGATATGGCAGACAACAATAACCCGATAAAATACAGCGACCTTGTTAGCCCGGATAATTCAATAACTGAGTTGATTAAGCAATTGGATGAATTGTCAGATACATACACAAATGCATTACGGAATATAAAGGCGGAAGCTATACAACTAACGGCCATATTGCAAAAAGTGTCCGGAGCAACCGAGGATGGCAGAAACACAACCAAAAAAGCCGCAGACGATGCAGAACGTTTGGCACGTGCGCAACGTGATTTGGCATTTGCGGAGAGTGAAAACGCAAAGAAGTTGGCGGAATTGAAGTTGGCGCAGCAGGAGGCGAACCAAATAAACAAACTTATTGTAAAAATAAATCAATCCGCCGAGGGTAGTTATAACAGATTATCAGCTCAATATTCGCTTAATAAAATCTATCTCAACAATATGACGAAAGCCGAGCGAGAGAACACCGAGGAGGGGCGAAAATTAGTTGAGCAAACCCGTGAAATATATGAGGAAATGAAACGTTTGCAAGAGGCAACAGGAAAATATCAATTGAATGTTGGTAATTATACGGAGGCGTCCGACGCAATAATTGCGTATGGCGACAAATTAAAAGAGACGTTGGGTTTGAATAATTCATTCGGCGAAAGTCTTTTGGCGTTAGGCCGTGGAGGAATGGAAAGCAAGGCCGTTTTTACAGCGATGGGAGACGGTGCAAAGGCATTGGGCAAAACATTATTGTCCTTATTGTCTAATCCGGTTTTTTTGGCTATTGCCGGAATTGCGGCCACGGGTGCAGCTTTCAAATGGTGGTATGATTACAACGCCGGAGTTGTAGAGGCAACGAGACTGACGCAGCAATTTACGGGCAAGACCGGAGACGATTTGCAGAATTTCAGAAATGAAGTTCAAGCCGTTGCGGATGCATTTAACGCAGATCTCAAAGAAACATTGATTGCGACAAATGCGTTATCGCAGCAGTTCGGAATATCAGCAAATGAAGCATTGCAGTTGGTTAAGGATGGATTTGTCGCCGGGGGCGATGCAAACGGCGAATTTTTGGACACGCTGAAAGAATATCCGGCATATTTCAAGGAAGCGGGAATATCGGCAGACCAATTTGTTGCAATTGTTACCCAAACAAATAAGATGGGTATATTTTCAGACAAAGGCGTTGATGCCATCAAGGAGGCAAATTTGCGTTTGCGTGAAATGACAACAGCAACGGCAGCAGCATTAGAGGGTATCGGCATATCGTCGGAGCAAGTGCAAAAGGACTTGCAGAGCGGAACCAAAACAACGTTTGATGTCATACAAGAAGTTTCCGCAAAATTGGCAGAGTTACCGGATAGTGCAACCGCTGTCGGAACGGCAATTGCTGATATATTCGGCGGCCCCGGAGAGGATGCGGGTTTGCAATATTTGCGCACATTGAAAGATATATCAACAAACATGGATGATGTCAAGGGCAAAGCCGGAGAGTTGGGCAAATTGCAGGAGGAACAATTGCAAAGTCAAATAGAATTGCAGAACGCTTTGTCCGGTCTGTTTGATTTAACCGGAGGTAATTTTGAAACGCTAACGACAAAAGCTAAGGTTTTTGTAAATCAAGGATTAACAGCAATAATCAAGGGGGTTATTGATGTAACCAATTACTTTATTGAATTATATAATGAGAGTGTATTGATACGTGCAATATGGAATGCAATAGTAACGGGTTTTAAAACATCATTAGATACATTGGGAAATGTTTTTGGATTCTTTATTGATATAGTCAAGGCAACTGGAACCGCCTTAAAAGGGGCATTTACGTTAGACTTTGACGAAGTTAAAAAAGGATTATCCGATTACGTCCACGCATACGGCAATTTGTTGAAAGCGCAAGTTAAGGACATTGCGGATAATGTGCAAGAGGGATTAAATGGCATGCAGAAAAAAATTAAGCCTATTACAATACCAATTGCAGTAAGTGGCGGAGGGACGCCACAAATAAGCCAAAATAAGCCTATTACAACCAATACGCCGCAAATAAAGTCAACGGGCGGAGGCAAGAGAGACACGGCGGCAGACCAAGCAAAACAAATTGAAGAGGCTTACAAAAAGAATTTAGAGGCAACACGTAAATTGCAGGATGCACAATTGCAATTAGAGACTGACGAATGGGAAAAACGCCGCAAACAAACTCAATATGAGCATAGTCGTCAGATAGAGGATTTGCAACACCAATTGCAGACTGAAAAGGATTTGAACGAAACCGGACGTCAAGCAATAAACGCCACGATTACGGCATTAGAGCAGCGGCAGACGGCCGAATTGCTGAAAATTGAGCAAGACAGACAATTGCAGGAATTGGCTTTGCAAAAAGAAAGTATTGAATTACGTTTGCAGGCAGTCAAGGCAGGAAGTGAGCAGGAAAAGGAATTGCGTATGCAGCTATTGGAGAATGAACGACAAACCGCATTATTGCAAAATCAGCAAAAGCCAACTGGACAACAGCAAGATGCCGGGCTGATAAACGCCGGATTTGATGTCAAAAAAAGCGGAATTGCAGACGAATATCTGCAAGCGCAATTACAGATTTTTGACCAACAACAAGCGTTGTCACAATTGGAGTTTGATTTGTTGAGAAATTCAGAAGCCCGAAAAACTCAATTCCGGTTGCAAGCGGAAAAAGAACGTTTGCAAAAAATATTAGAATTAAATCAACAAGCATCAAATAAATTGTCTGATATTGAAGTGCAAACAATGCAGAATACAATTGCAAAAATAGACCAAGAAATAGAGCAATCCAAAGGAGAGGAAAGGGGCAAAGATATATACGGTTTGTTTGGTCTTAATTTGGATGAAAACCAAAAGGAGGCAATAAATACGTCGATGGAATACGCATTGGATGCGTTAAATACATTTACAGAAGCACGAGTTGCCGCAGCAGATGCAGCCGTTGAGCAAGCAGATAAGGAAGTTTCTGCAGCCCAATCGGCATTAGATGCAGAATTGGAGGCAAGGGCAAACGGCTACGCAAATAATGTTGTGCAGGCGCAAAAGGAATTGGACATGGCTAAGAAAAATCAAGAAAAGGCGTTGAAAGAGCAGCAGAAAGCGCAGAAACAACAAGCAGCCATTCAGACATTACAGCAAATCGGGAACATGGTAACGGCGTCGGCGTTGATATGGTCGCAGTTAGGTTTCCCGCTTGCAATCCCGGCTATTGCCGTAATGTGGGCGAGTTTCGCAGCGTCTAAAATCAAGGCGGCGCAATTGGCGAAACAGACCGGAGGCACCCGGGGGATGGAAACATACGGCGACGGTACCGTTGAATTGTTGCAGGGCGGTTCCCACCAATCCGGAAATGATATTGATTTGGGAACCAAGTCGGACGGCACCCGGAGGCGTGCAGAGGGCGGCGAGTTTTTCGCAGTGATAAATAAGCGTAGTTCACGGCGTTTCAGAAAGATAATTCCGGACGTCATAAATTCGCTGAATAATGGTACATTTGCGCACAAGTATTTGGATTCATTTTCCGGAGCGGATGGGTTAACGCTGAATATTAGAGACCAAAGCCCGGATTTACGCAATTTGTCGGATGATGTGCGAGAGATAAAGGAGCAGAACCGACGACGTGTTTATGTGGATGGCGACGGAAATACAATTGAGAGTTACAAGAATTTGAAACGTAAAATCAAGAGATTATGACACCATTGTACAGATTTTATCTGCAAATAGATAGCGGGGAAAAACAAATTGTTTACCCAAATTATAAGTCTGATTTGACATTGGACTATGAGCTGGAGACAAACCAAAAATTTTACCGGGCGAAATTGTCCGGTAAAATAAACTTTATCCGTGATGATTACAATTTAATAAACAACGCTCCATTTGATTCAACATTCTATCTGTATATAGAGAAAAGCGACGATTGGGGGCAAACTTATAATCAGTATTACAAGGCAAAATTCATGAAAACGGACTGCATAATTAATGATGATGATATGATAATATCTGTACAGCCCGAAACATTGGACGAATATAACGATGTATTGGCTGGATTGGAAAATGAATATAATTTGGTTGAGTTGGCACCCGAAATTGAGTTTTTGACAATACGCAAACGTCCGCTTATACAAATATACGTCCCCGGAGATAGTATTGTTTCATGTTTTTTGGGCGGCACAAGTTGGGAACAAGAGGCTAACGTCGTTGACGACCAAAAGGCACTAATCAACACATATTACTTCTCGTTGTGCAATATTCTGAAAGAAATTAATATAACGGGGGATGGAAAGCCAAATGATATTGTCGCATTATACACCGGAAAGATGAATGATAATGCGCAACAAAGTGAATTTCGAGGCAAATTATATTCCACGGAAAACAATATGTATTACATATACATATCGCAGCAACAAGTTTCCGGAACACCGTGGGGAAATGTGTTGGTTGAAATAAGACGTGTTGCGGATGATGTGGCTTTATTCCGATACACAAGAACGAAAGCATTTGGAAAGCCATTTGATACATTGGAGTTTGATATGGCAGCAGTTGGCGGAAGCGGGGCGACCGGAACATTGCATGCTAACATGAAGAGTTACAATATTTATGCACGCTATCTTTGCGACGTCGAGAAAATTAACGACGTAAACACATATCCGTTACCAACGGATGATATTGTCGGGAATAACAGAAATTACCGACGTGCAATTGGTTATGCAGTTAATGTGGCGTACATATCCAATATATTTTCTGATGAGCCAACAGAATATGGATTAGCCGACAACGGCAAGTATTTTGCGCCTCCATCTTCCATATATGGACAAGCATATTACCCAATAGCGCAGTCAACATGGCGTTATGCGTCATTATGGTTTGGATTTGCGCTGTTTGATTGGGTATTGGACGAGGCCGCACGAAAGGAATACACATCGCGTGATACGTTCAAATTGTCGTCGTGTATAAATGTGTTGCTTAAAAAAATTGCGCCCGGCATAACGCATGAGGACACGCCGGAATACAGCCATTTTTTATATGACGACACAAACCCAATTTCTTTGCAATCATTCAAATTGTTAATCAGTCAAAAAAGTAATATAGTTAACGGCGAATATCAGACCCCGGCGCAAAAAGCACCAATTACATTACAACAAATCATGACAATGTTACGTGATGTTTACAAATGCTATTGGTATATTGAGGACGGGAAATTTAAAATTGAGCAGATAAATTGGTTTAGAAACGGCGGTTCATACGGCTATGTACCAATAATCGGGTATGATTTAACGCAATTGGAGAATATCAGAAATGGCAAGAAATTAGCCTTTGCGACATCTGAATATTCGTTTGACAAGGTAGATATGGCGGAACGTTATCAATTCGAGTGGATGGATGATGTGACAACGCCATTTGAGGGCTTGCCAATTGAAGTTACATCTAAGTATGTTACGGCGGGTAAGATTGAGGAAATAAATATATCTAACTTTACATCTGACATTGATTTGATGTTGCTAAATCCAAATGCTATTAGTTCAGATGGATTTGCGTTGTTTGCGGCAGTCGTACCGGAGGGAGGCGGCCAATTGGAATTACCATTTACGCAACAGCGAGTTGAGGGCATTGAATATTACTTACAGAACGGTTTATTGGCATACATTAATTTGCAACCGACATATTGGTTGTATGACATGCCCGCACGTAAGTTACTGATAAATGATACAGATCATGAAGCTATTGGAATAGAGCGGAAAAAAAAACAGACCGTGAATTTCCTCGCCGGAGATACAGACCCCAACCCTATGCAGTTAGTTAAAACATATATCGGCAATGGGCAAGTCGAAAAATTTTCCGTAAATTTGTGCAGTAGATATGTAAAGGCAGAATTGAAGTATGACACAGAATAACAATATAAGTGTTTTGCCGTGGTACACGTCGATAAATGAACAGAACCACCGCAAGAGTTTCGCATACGGCGCAATCTATCCGTTGTTTGCCCCGGCAGATAGATTATTGCCATTTCAGATATTGCGTAACACACGTGCAAATAATGTTACGTCAGTAATATTATTCGACAAGAAAGGGCAACAAGTCGCCAATTTAACAACAAATATGTTTGAAACCGGACTGCAAGTTGTCCGGTTTCAGCCGTTGGGATATGATGTTATATTGTACCCGGCAATATTACCCATGACGTTAAACCAATTGGACGGTATATATTACATGACATTATCCGACGGCGTTCAAACGTGGTATTCCGAAATGTTTACCGTCGTGCAGGACGTTTCCGGCTATCTTAAAATTGAATGGTGGGACATTGAAAATTTGGTATTTGACGCCGGACAAATTGTTTACACAGAACCAAAGTTCAAAAATACGTTGTATCTTTGTACCGAATTAGGGAAACCGGATTACGAGTTTGAAGAGGATGGAGAGAAAAGAGATGGATATTTTTTCCCGGAAAAACAAATATCGGTAAAAACTTATAAATGTACAATATTAGCCCCGGAATACCTTTGCGACGTTATGCGATTTATCCGAATGGCTGATTATGTGCATATAACTGACAAATATTGCAGACAATATGATTGTGACACATTCCTAATTACGCCGAAATGGCAGACGCAGGGAGATTTGGCAAGCGTGGAAATTGAGTTTAAGACAAATACCGTCGTCAAGAAAATAGGACGTGGCTATATTTTAAGCAACAAGGGAGATTTTAACAACGATTTTAATAACGATTTTGACAACGACTAATTTTATTAATTATGGGAAATTACAAACGGCTAAAACAAGCGGTTGCAGACGTTATCAAGACTAACGGCAACCAAGAGATTACGGGTGCGATTTTGCAAAATTCATTATTGGCTATTATTTCAACCGTTGGTGCAAATGCGACATTTGCAGGCATAGCAACGCCGGACACAAATCCGGGAACGCCCGACCAAAATGTGTTTTATTTGGCATCACGGCCGGGTATTTATTCAAACTTTGGTGGAATAGAAATTAAAAACCAAGTTTTAATTATTACAAACAAAGATGGAAATTGGGAAAGTTTTGATACCGGAATTGTATCAAATAAAAAAATATCAGATTTAGAAGGTAAATTAAATAATACAAGTTTCTTATTTTTGGAAAACGGCGGTGTTAGTTTAATTACGGGTGTAAATGAAGACAGCAATTTGAGAGTAAGAACAAATGGTTTTGTAAAAGCACCATTTACAATAGAACTAAATACAAATTATAAAATTATTGGTATATGTAAGTACGATATAGAAAATAAAAGACATATAGGTACTATTTCGTTTAGAGTACCAACAAAAAAAATGGAAATTTCAGACCAAGATTATATATACAGAATTTCTCTTGGAAATATAAATGATAGTGAAATAAATGAAAGTGAAGATATAATATATCTATATAAAGGTAGCGTTGAATCGCAAGTGTCACAAAATACAAATGATATTATTCAAAATACAAATGATATTATTCAAAATACAAATGATATAGGTAAACGTTTGATTTTAGAAGTAGGTGGTATAAACGCCTCAAATGGAGAATTACAAGATGAATTAAAAAACAGATTAAGAAATAAAAAATTCATTGAAACGCCAATAAATATAATATGTTCGCAAGGATTTAATATAAAAGCGGTTGTAAAGTACGAAAAAAATGGAAGTTTTGTTTCGGGGCAAGCGATAAATGATAAAAACGTGTCATTGGATAAAGATAATTATTTTTATAAAATAAGTTTTTGCAAGGAAGATGATACACAAAATATTTTGCCGTCTGAAATTTCCTTTGATAAAGTAGAATATGGCCTAAACGCTGACGTGTCAAGCCTAAACTCTGACGTGTCAAGCCTAAACTCTGACGTGTCAAGCCTAAA
>ULYD01048587.1_pt1 | contig 12681 bp, 10 predicted proteins | sample 1961831 | NCBI WGS metagenome assembly ULYD01 (sample SAMEA4835854, study PRJEB28245) | human gut metagenome | biome: gut microbiome; material: fecal sample | place: Denmark | collected 2008 | reverse complement strand
ATCCGGAAGAATATCTGGAAATGGGGTATCAGATTTTTTCTCCGTATCAGAGAAAAGGCCTGGCAGCAGAAGCGTGCCAGGCGATAATGGCATATACGGACTGGGAACTGGAGTGCAAGGTCTGCCTTCAGGTTTCTCCGGATAATCTGCCGTCTCTCCGATTAGCAGAAAGCCTGGGATTCTGGCGGCTTACTCCTCATATAAATAACGGAGAAATTCAAAGGCCGTATCTGTACGGGTGGAGTTGTTAATCAGGGAAAAATAGGCTTCTTCCATCTGGGTGCCGGTTTTTTCATGGAAATAAGAATCGTCCAGGCTGATGGCGGCAGGGAATGAGTTTCCATTTTCGTCCTTAGCCATGTAAACATCGTCTTTTACCATATCCCACAGATCGGCAGGAAGGACTTCTTCCAGGTTCAAGAATGCGCCGTTGGATGCATAATGTTCCACTGCTGGGGAATCGGAAATCAGGACGTCTAAGTCTTTGCTGGCAACAATGGCAGTTACCTTTGCTAAGGATGCATAATCAAGCTGGGAGGTACTTTCTTCGAAACTGATGTACAGGCTGGAATCGACCTCCACTTTATCTTTTTTTCCGTAGCCCATCCGTGTCTTAAATTCATTTGCCAGCCCTTCGTAATCAGCCTCAGAACCGGAACGATCATTCATAACAATGAAAAAGAGCTGGGTGGTAAAGCTTTTCTGGTAAAAGATGGTGCCAAGGGCGTATAAAAAGAATAAGATAACACAGCCAATCAGCATATGGATTTTATAATATTCCCATATGTACCAGAGCTTGTCCCGAAAGGACATTTTTTTCAGCTTTGCCTGTTCCTCCCTGGCCTCGTTTTTCAGCGTTTCTTTTAAAGACATAATTGGATCCTCTCTTTTGCACACAGTATTGGAAATCGCGTCAAAATACGCATTGATTGCAGTATAACACAAAAATACTAAAAAATTTATGAAAAAATTATGAAATTAACGGGAAAGTTGATTTTTTATGCAAGATTCGCTATAATGAACACCAGATATCCAAAATTACTAATATTGAGAAATGAGGAATGAGTAGTATGCTGCAGGGGCTGTTTAATTATGACAATCCAGTTTGGCGTTTTATCGGAAAGCTGGGTGATTTGATTATTTTAAATGTATTATGGTTGATAACATCCATTCCGATTGTGACCATAGGGGCATCTACGACTGCGCTTTATTATGTAACGTTAAAGCTGGTTCGTGATGAAGACGGTTATACCATCCGATCCTTTTTTAAATCCTTTAAAGAAAACTTTAAGCAGTCTACGATTATCTGGCTGATTATGCTGGCAGTAGGCCTGCTGATTGGATTTGATTTGTATTTCTTCATTTATATGCAGACGGATCCATCTAAGCTGCGTTCCATCATGGTAGCAGTATTTGGTTCTTTAGGGCTGGTGTATCTTTGCATTTTAACGTATGTATTTCCCCTTCAGAGCCGTTTTTACAATCCGGTAAAGCGGACGCTGTTTAATGCGTTTTTTATGTCCATCCGCCATATTCTCCAGACCTTGGGAATTCTGGTAATGGATATTGCGTTGGGCGTGCTGATGTTCGTGACCTTTTTTAGCGCGCCTCAGTTTTCCGTCCTGTTTTTCCTCTTCGGCTTTCCGCTGGTTGCATTTGTAAATTCCTTTGTATTCCATGCGATTTTCAAAAAATATATCCCGAAGAACGACAGGGAAGATGACAAAGAACTTCGTCCGCTGTTTGCAGATGAAGACAATGGAAAAGAACAATAATCGTTTGTCTGGACAGCCAGGGCGGTATCCATCAGGGTACCGTCTTTTTCTACGCCTGGAACTGGTAAAACGGATAGTTTAGATAATATTTCGACCTAAAAGTACTGCACTTTGGACAAAGAGGGATTTTTGTCGAAAAAAGGCTTGAAAAATGAATTGAAAGCATTTACAATGTACTCAGATTAATACTGTATACAAAATAATGTATTCGAAAAACACAAACAGAGGGATGGTTATGACAACTCACTTTAAGCTTCGCGCATATGGAAAAATTAATTTGGGACTGGATGTTTTGAGAAAACGGGAAGACGGCTACCATGACGTCCGGATGATTATGCAGACTGTAGGGCTGTACGATCAGATCGATTTGTTTTTCCGCCAGGCATCAGGGATTCAGATAGAAACGAATCTGCCTTACCTTCCGGTAAACGAAAACAACCTGGTATATAAAGCGGCCCAGATGCTGATGGAAGAATTTCAGGTCACAAACGGCGTGTTTATCCGGCTGCGCAAAATGATTCCGGTTGCAGCCGGAATGGCCGGAGGCAGCAGCGATGCAGCGGCTGTTTTAGTAGGCATAAACAAAATGTTCCATCTGGGACTTTCCATGGAAGAACTGATGGAACGAGGCGTAAAGATTGGCGCAGACGTGCCGTACTGCATTATGCGGGGAACCGCTTTGTCAGAGGGAATTGGAGAAAAACTGACAGCGCTGCCGCCTATGCCCCAGTGCCAGGTTCTATTAGCAAAACCGGCTATCAGCGTATCGACCAAGTATGTATATGAAAATCTTTGCGCGAATAGTCTAAAGCCGCAGCAGCATCCGGACATTGACGGTATGATAGAAGCGATTGGAGAAGGAAACCTGCTGGAGGTATCGAAGCATCTGGGAAATGTCCTGGAACTGGTCACTGCCCGAAAATATCCGGTTATTGAAGAAATTAAAAATGTGATGCGCCGCCATGGAGCGCTGGGAGCATTGATGAGCGGAAGCGGCCCTACGGTATTCGGCCTGTTTGACAACCCGAAAGCGGCGTCCTCCGCTTATGAGGAACTTCGTTACGGCCAGAACCGAGAACTGGCAAAACAGGTTTACCTGACTACTATTTTCAACAATAAAAAGAATTAAGAGAAGCATGATAAATAGGAAGACAATCAAGGAGGAGAAAATCATGGGAAGCGATTTTCGGGTAACAATGAATGAATATCTGCCGCTGAGAGACGTAGTATTCAATACCTTGCGCCAGGCAATCTTAAAGGGAGAGCTGGAACCAGGAGAAAGGCTGATGGAGATTCAGCTGGCAGAACGGCTGGGCGTAAGCAGGACTCCGATTCGGGAAGCGATCCGCAAACTTGAGCTGGAAGGTCTGGTTTTGATGATTCCAAGAAAGGGAGCAGAAGTTGCCAGGATTTCAGAAAAGAGTCTGAAAGACGTTCTGGAAGTGCGCCGTTCCCTGGAAGAGCTGGCCATTGAACTGACCTGCCAGAGAATTTCGGAAGAAGGAATTGCAGAGATTGAAGAGGCGCAGAAAGAGTTTGCAGATGCGATTTACAAGGGCGAGGTAATGCCTATTGCAGAGGCAGATGAACAGTTTCACGAGCTGATTTATAAGGCCACGGGCAACAAGCGTCTGGTTCAGATTCTGAATAACCTCAGAGAGCAGATGTACCGTTACCGTTTGGAATATATTAAGGATGCGGGAAAACGCCAGGTTCTGATTGTAGAACACGAGCACATTTTACGCTGCATTAAAAAACGCAGCATTGCGGAAGCAAAGGCGGCGGTAAGAGAACATATTGATAATCAGGAAATCACAGTTTCGAAAAATATCAAGGAACAGATTTCATAAAAAACGGTTAATAAATGTAAAAAAAACATAAAGCCATTGACGCGGTGGCAACCTGTCTTTATAATTGTGACAGGTTGTCACTTTTTGTATAAAAGACATCAGTATTAGTGCGCAGATGTTGCTCCTGTACACGGATGCTGGGGAAGGAGTATGGAAAAGATGCCTACAGAAAGATTTGCACGTCTGCCGGCAGAGAAGAAAGAAGTTATCCGGAAGGCGGCTGTTTCTGAATTTACCAGGGTTCCATTTGAAAAGGTATCCATTAACCAGATTATCCAGAATGCAGATATTTCCAGAGGAAGCTTTTATACCTATTTTGAAGATAAAAGGGATCTTCTTCAGTACGTTTTTTCCGATATTCTGATGCAGGCCCATGAATTTTGCAGGGAAAGCCTGATTCGGAATGAGGGCAACTACTGGAAGATGCTGGATGAACTGTTTTTGGACTGGTTCCAGTTTAAATGGAGTGAGAATTTAATGGAACTTGCCAGAATTGTACTGTTCCAGACAGAGACAGAGCAGCTGATTCAATGTGATGAGCTGGAAATGATGGGCGGATCGCCGGAAGGAGGAGAATGGCTCTATAAAAACGGCGACTGGTCAGAGCTTCGCCGCCAGGACAGGGAATTTATCCGTCTGGTAGCAGATTTAGGAGTGCAGACATTAATTATGTCTTTGGGACAAAGGATGAAATTTCCGGAAAAAACAGAAGAAATTTACCAGATGTTTACGGAAAAGCTAACCATTATCCGACAGGGAAGCTGTATTTCCAAAACGGATTAAATAGACAAGAATAAGGAGAGGAATATGAAGAAAAGAACAAAGATTATTACAGGAGTGGTAATAGCCGGAATCCTGGCTGCAGCAGCAGTTCCCAGATTTTTAAAGCCGGCAGAGGTTGCAGAGCAGGTAACGATACCGGTAGTAAAGGCAGAAACGCCCCAGACAGGAACCATTACCCTGTCAAAAGAAGTAATCGGTACCGTAGAACCATCCGACATTATTTACGTAATGCCGAAAGTGGCGGGAGAGATTCTGGAGATTTACGTAAATCCAGGAGATGTGGTAGAAGCGGGACAGCCTTTGTGCCGGATTGACAATAAGCAGATTGACAGCAGCAAGATTTCCATGGATGCGGCCAAAGTGGCTCTGGATACGGCCAACGCCAATCTTGCCAGAATGCAGGTGCTGTATGACAGCGGCGATATTTCTGCCCAGTCATTTGAGCAGGTACAGACCAGCGCCCAGTCTGCCAAGCTCCAGTATGACGGCGCCAAACTGGCTTATGACCTTCAGGTAGAATATAGTACCGTTACTGCTCCCATTGCAGGAAAAATCGAAAGCAGCACCATGGCTCTTCACAATACCGTAGCCCAGTCCAGCCAGCTGTGTGTGATTACCGGAGAAGGCGGTAAGAAAGTGACCTTTTCCGTTGCGGACAGCTTAAGAAACGCCCTTTCCCTGGGAGACGAGATTGTGATGGAAAAACAGGGAACCGAGTATACGGGAACGGTTACAGAGATTGGATCCATGGTAAATCCCCAGACGGGCCTGTTTGACATCGAAGCATCTGTAGACAATGGAGGAACATTGGCTCCAGGAGTAAAAATCCAGCTGAGCGTAGTTTCCGATAAATCAGAAAACGTCATGACCCTTCCGGTAGACTGCGTGTATTATGACGGCGGAGACGCTTACGTATATACGTATGAGAATGGAACCGTACATAAAGTGCCGGTAGAAGTCGGAATTTATGATTCTGAAAGAGCGGAGATTGTTTCTGGAATTTCTGAGGACAACCTGGTAATTACCACCTGGACTTCTGAGCTGACAGAAGGGGCATTAGTTACTCTTCAGGAGGCGGCTGCAGAAGCGAAGACGGAAACCGCAGAAGGAGAAACCGCAGAAGCCGGAACCACAGCGCCGGCAGCACAGTAAGGAGGCAGGTTCCATGAATTTAACGAAAACCGTATTAAAACGTCCTGTCACCACAGTGCTCTGCGTGCTGTGCCTGATGGTATTTGGATTTATTTCCCTGTTTTCCTCTAAGATGGAGCTGACGCCGGAAATGAATATGCCGATGATGGTAATCAGTACCATTTACGTGGGAGCCAGTCCGGAAGACGTAGACGACCTTTTGACAAGGCCGATTGAAGATCAGGTAGGACAGTTAAGCGGAATTGACTCTATCAGTTCTGTTTCCAGTGAAAATTCTTCCATGGTTCTTTTGCAGTACGATTACGGCACAGACATGGATAAGGCATATTCTGATTTAAAAAAGAAAGTAGACGCCTTGGAAAGTTCTTTGCCGGAAGATGCCATGGCTCCGGTTATCATGGAGTTTGATGTGAACAGTACCCCGTCTATGATGATGGCGGTAAATAATTCCGGCGTCAACAATTTATACAACTATGTCAACGATACGGTAGCGCCGGAACTGGAAAAGATTTCCAGTGTTGCCAGCGTTGATCTGTCAGGCGGCAGAGAAGAATACGTCCGGATCCAGCTGATTCCGGAAAAGCTGGCCCAGTACCATCTTTCCATCAATTCTGTAGCCACTGCAGTATCCGGCGCAAGCTTTTCCATTCCGGCAGGTTCTACAGAAGTCGGAAGCCAGGAGTTAAACGTTTCTGCCGGAGTAACCTATGATACGGTAGACAGCTTAAAAGAGATTCCGATTACAACGCCAAGCGGCGATATTGTATATCTGGATGATATTGCAGTAGTAGGAAATGCAATAGAAGAAGCGTCCAGTATAGGACGTTACAATGGTCAGGATACGGTTTCTGTCAGCATCCAGAAGCAGCAGAAGAGCAGCGCCCAGGAAGTATCCAGGGAAGTTACAAAAGTTATGAATAAACTGAAGGCAGCAGATGAAAATCTGGACATGGTAGTAGTATACGACGCCAGCGATCAGATTGAAGGCTCTTTAAGCTCCGTATTCGAGACCATGATTATGGCAGTCATTGTTTCCATGGTAATCATATTCCTGTTCTTTGGAGACATTAAGGCTTCCCTGATTGTCGGAACGTCGATTCCGATTTCGATTATGGCGGCCTTGGTGCTGATGTATTTAATGGGATTTTCCTTAAACGTAATTACCATGAGCGCCCTGGTGCTGGGCGTCGGCATGATGGTAGACAACTCCATCGTAGTATTGGAGAGTTGTTTCCGTTCTACAAAAGGCAATGGATTCAGGGAATACCGCCAGGCGGCGATAGATGGAAGCGGTGTTGTGCTCCAGTCCATCATCGGTTCTACTGCAACTACCTGCGTAGTATTTCTTCCCCTGGCCTTTTTGTCCGGTATGAGCGGCCAGCTGTTTAAGCCGCTGGGATTTACCATTATTTTCTGTATGATTGCGTCTTTAATTTCGGCAATGACCATTGTTCCGCTGTGTTATGCATTTTACCGTCCAAAGGAAAACGACCATGCGCCGGCGTCGCCTGTCGTAAAGGCCATGCAGAATGGTTATCGCAGCATTATGGAATCCATTCTGCCAAAGAAGAAAACGGTTATGTTTGCAACCATCGGAATGCTGATTGTGTCCTTTTTAATGGCCTCCCAGCTCCGTTCTGAGATGATTCCGGCTACAGATGAGGGAACCATTGCCATATCGGTTGAAATGCGGCCTGGAATCAACGTAGAAAAGGCGGACGGCATTTTATCAGAAGTAGAAGATGTGATTACAAAAGAGGAAGACCTGGATTCTTATATGCTGACCTATGGCGGAAGCGGAATGTCCGGCGGAGGCAGCATTACCGCATATTTAAAAGATGACAGAAAACGGGAAACCAGTGAAGTAGCAAAGGAATGGAAATCGTTATTAAGTACAATAGACGACTGCAATATCACAGTAGAAGAAAGCAGTACCATGTCCAGTCTTTCCATGGGAGATACTTATCAGGTCATTTTGCAGAGTACCCAGTACGAGGAACTGAAGGAAGTTTCCGATAAGATTGCAGATGAATTAAAAGAGCGGGAAGAGATTGCAAAGGTACACACCAGTCTGGAAAATGCGGCTCCGGTTGTAAAGCTTCACATTGATTCGGTAAAAGCAGGGGCAGAAGGTCTGACACCAGCCATGATTGCAGGCTCCGTAAACCAGATTTTAAGCGGTGTTGATGCCACTACGCTGGATGTCGATGGAAATGAAGTCGATGTCAGGGTCGAATACCCATCAGATGATTACAAGACCATTGACCAGTTAGAAGGGATTATGCTGACCAATTCGTCCGGCGGAACCGTAGCCCTGACCGATGTGGCGGATGTGGTATTTGAAGACAGCCCATCCAGCATTTCCAGAAGCAACAAACAGTATCAGGTAACGATTTCCGCAGAATATGCCAAGATGGACGAAAGCGGAAGACAGGCTGCAAGAACCGACAGCCAGTTATTTGAAGAAGTGGTAAAGCCAAACATGACCCAGTCCGTTTCAGTAGCGCAAAATGACATTATGGAAATGATGAACGAAGAGTTTGGTGCTCTGGGCCAGGCAATTCTGCTGGCAGCATTCCTGGTATTTGTCGTAATGGCAGCCCAGTTCGAGTCTCCCAAGTTCTCATTCATGGTAATGACCACGATTCCATTCAGCCTGATTGGTTCTTTTGGACTTCTGTGGCTTGCAGATGTGTCTATCAGTATGCCGTCCCTGCTGGGATTTTTGATGTTAGTTGGTACGGTAGTAAACAATGGTATTCTCTATGTGGATACGGTCAACCAGTACCGGATGGAGATGGATATTAAGACGGCTCTGATTGAAGCGGGAGCAACCCGTCTGCGCCCCATCCTGATGACGACCCTGACGACGATTGTAGCTATGATTCCCATGGCGCTGGCATTCGGCGAGAGCGGAGAAATGATGCAGGGCCTGGGTCTGGTAGACGTAGGCGGTCTGATAGCATCTACCATTTTATCCCTGTTGATGCTTCCTGTTTATTATAGTATTATGAACCGGAAGAGAAAAGCGGAACCCGATTACGATTAACAGATGTCCGGTTTCGGGCATGAAGGAGGGAACATATGAAACGTTTACATAATATGGCAGCCTTTGGCCTTGCCGCAGTTCTGACAGCGGCCGTACCGTTCCAGGCGCTGGCCGGCAGTCCGGAATTCGCCTATACACCGGAAAAATGGTCTGCTTTAAGAGACAACAAGCTGGAATACGGAGAGATTGCAGATTTAGTCCACGAATACAACCCGACGGTTCTCAACAATCAGGCCTCCTATGAGCAGAACAGAGAAGGCGATATGGGACGGAGCGACGGCGATATTGCCGCCAGCTACCGTCAGAATGCCCAGAATATTTATGACCAGATTGATATGCTGGATCCGGACAGTCCGACTTACGACAGTACGGTTCTGGCTCTGGAGCAGCAGGCAAAGGCATTGGAGGCCAGCGCTACCCAGGCAGAAAGCGGAAATTTCGGGACTCTGAGCCAGAACAAGCAGGCAGAGGCCGCTATCGTAGCTTCCACAAAGGCCCTGATGATTAATTACCACCAGCTGTTATTCAATCTGGATTTGTCCCAGAAGAACCTGATTCTTTTGCAGGATCAGCAGAATGCGGTACAGAGAAAGGCGGATCTTGGCATGGCGACCCAGATGGACGTACTCAATGCCAAAAGCGCAGTTGAAAATATGCAGGCCAGTATCTTAAGCACGGAAAAGCAGATCCGCAATACCAGACAGAGTATGTGCCTGGCCACGGGGTGGGCGTACAATGCAGAGCCTGAAATCGGGGATCTTCCCTCTGTCAGCAAAGAAGAGATCCTGGCCATTGACTTAGAGGCCGATAAAGAAGAGGCGGTAAAAAATAACTATACTCTGTCGGCAAACCGCCACCGTTACAGCAATACCAGAGTAGAAGAGACAAAAGAAACCCTGGAAGATACCATTAAAAATAATGAATCCCAGATCCGGTCTTCGGTTACCAGCAGTTACCAGGCCCTTTTGCAGGCCCAATCCGATTATGAGCAGGCCCAGTCGGAACTGGATTTGGCTCAGAGGCAGTTTGATACGGCAGCGCTGAACCTGTCCATTGGAAACGTAAGCCAGCTGGAATACGACCAGCAGGCATTTGCCCTGGAAAGCGCAAAAACCGGCCTGGAATTAAAACAGATGGCAGTCCTTCAGGCTTATGAAACTTATAAAAGCGGCGTGGCAGGCCTGGCGTCTGCAGGCTAAGGAGGCAGAGCATGAAGAAGAAAAACCGTTCCTTGCGTCTGGCAGGAAACGCTCTGGCGCTGGCAGCCGGACTTTCCCTGTGGGCGCCGGTTCCTGCCGTACTATCCATGAATGCGCAGGCAGAGGTACAGAAGCCGGAAGATTATGAGGATGAAAAATGGGCCCGCCTGTTAGACGATACCCTGGAATATGAAGAAATTCCGGATTTAATTGAATTTTTTAACCCAGTTTATCGGGCGGCAGCCGAACAGGTAGAAGACGGCCTGAAAGATTCCTATGAACTGGCAAGAAAAATGCGGGAAGACGGAAAAGAGTACCGTCAGCAGGCAAAAGGCCTGGAAGCAGAGGGAGACCAGATTTATTCTGCCCAGTACAAAGCTATGGCAAGAAGCCTGGATTCAGCGGCCAGCGTCATGGAAAAGACCCTGGATAAGCAGGCGAAAAGACTGGATCAGAACACCCTGGCTCCCGTCCGGTACCAGTTAAGCTCAGCGGTCCAGTCTCTGATGATTGGTTATCAGCAGATGGAAGTAAATAAAGAAATGCTGGAGAAAATGGTGGAGCTGTATACGCAGATGCTGTCCCTATCCAATACGCAGAGTGAAATTGGGATGGCAACCTCTACGGATCTGCTGTCTGCAAAGGTCAGTCTGACGTCTGCAGAAAATCAGCTTTCCACTTTGGAAACCAGCATGGATTCCATGCGCAGAACCTTGATTATGCTGACAGGCTGGGATTACACGGACAATCCGGCGTTTGGAAAAGTGCCGGATCCGGACATGACCCAGATAGAAAACATTGACAGAGAGGCAGACAAAATACAGGCCATTGCTTATAATCAGGAGATTATTTCTTTAAAGAACAGCAAACAGGAGGGACGTACCATAAAAGATATCCATTCCAAAGAACGCAGCGTAAGCGATGCAGAAGAAACGCTGCGCAGCAATATGGATACCTTATACTACAGCCTTATAGAAAAACAGGCGGCCCTTCAGGCTGCGGAGACTGCATTCCAGCAGGCGCAGCTTACCATGGACAGCAACAACCGCCGTTATCAGCTGGGAATGCTGGGGCGTGCGGAATATCTGGGAACGGAGATTGCCTATTATCAGGCAAAAGCCGCCAGAGAAACTGCCAATATGAATATGCTGCAGGCGTTAAACGAATATCAGTGGGCCCTTAAAGGCGTTCTTCCGGCAGAATAGGCAGATGACCGGACAGGCGCTTTGCCCACTGGGCCAGACGGGATGTAAACTGGATGTCTGGATGCGTCAGAAAAAGAGACTGATAATCTTTTTCATCCAGGACACAGGCCAGCTCCTGTTTGGAAGAATCCGGCACCACAGCGGCAGTATCGCTTACAAAACAAAGAGAAGGGTAGAGGACGCACCACCAGTTGCGTCCTTTTCCTTTGCCCAAAACGACCCGTACGGCATCGTAATCTCCAGCAGGAAACAGCATATCTCCGTAGGTCTTGGTGGGAAAGTGACTGACGCCCACTTCAATTTCAGCTTCATAGGAAAAGCCCTTGTTGCGGATAAACTCATTTGCGTCCTGTTCCAGTTCATTTTTATGCAGACGGACGTAGGATGCAGTGCTTTCTTTTGAACGGGAACTGCCGGATTCTTCGGCGAGGCCCTGGGAAATCCTGCCTAAAAGAAAGGAACGGACTTCCAGTTTTAGATCCTGGTCGGTTTTCTGGTTGCTGTCGGCAATGACGTGGAACCGAAGAACCTGCTTGCGAAGCCGTCCGGCTAACTTTAGATCCGGACTGCCAAGATGCACCAGGCTCAGGGTAAAGGCCAGAAGTATTAGAATACCTCCTGCAAAAATATCGTTTTTTACTGTTCTTATCATTATCAAATCCTCCAGTCTTCCAGATTTATGTTGTAATTGTTGACACCTGTGGTATAATTTAGTCACGTGTGCAATAAAAATAATCATGAGCATCCGTGTACAGAGGCAGCGCGCTCCCTGTACACGATACTAGATCTGGAACAAATAGGAGATAAAGAATATGGAAAAAAAGACAGTAGCCGTACTGTTCGGAGGACAGTCCTCTGAGCACGTCGTGTCCTGTATGTCCGCTGCAAATATTGTAGAACAGATTGATACAGATACTTATAACCTTCTGCTTATCGGAATTACGGAAGAGGGCCGTTGGCTGAAAGCGCTGTCCCTGGACTCCATTCGGGACGGAAGCTGGAAAGAAAGCTGTGAGGAAGCAGTCATTCTTCCGGACGCAACTAAAAAGTGCGCCTTGCTGAAATGTGGAACGTCCTGGCAGGAAGTTCCTGTTGATGTGGCATTTCCAGTGCTTCACGGCTTATATGGAGAAGACGGAACCGTTCAGGGATTGTTTGAACTGGCGCGTATTCCATATGTAGGCTGCGGCGTACTGGCGTCTGCAGTTTCGATGGATAAGCTGTATACCAAGATTATTGTAGATGACCTGGGAATTCGTCAGGCGGCATACGAGCCAGTAATGAAAGAACAGCTTTCCAATATGGACGAAGTGGTAAAACGTATAGAAGCCCGTTTTTCCTATCCGGTATTTATTAAACCCAGCAATGCCGGTTCTTCCAAAGGAGTTTCTAAGGCGGAAAACAGAGACGGACTGGTAAAAGGCCTTTTGGAGGCAGCACGTCATGATCGGAAGATTCTGGTAGAAGAAACCATAATCGGACGGGAAGTGGAATGCGCGGTATTTGGCGGAGGAAGCGTTCCGGTAGAAGCATCCGGAGTAGGCGAGATATTAGCAGCCGCTGATTTCTACGACTTCGATGCCAAATATTATAATGAAGAATCCAGAACCGTAGTAGATCCGGAACTTCCGGAAGATGCAGCAGAAACCATCCGCAGAAACGCTGCGG
>ULYD01003007.1_pt1 | contig 12695 bp, 10 predicted proteins | sample 1961831 | NCBI WGS metagenome assembly ULYD01 (sample SAMEA4835854, study PRJEB28245) | human gut metagenome | biome: gut microbiome; material: fecal sample | place: Denmark | collected 2008 | reverse complement strand
CCAGACACGCTTCCTCTTCCCGCTGGGGACGGAACACGCACTGGCTTCGGCGCAGAGCTGCCAACTCGTCAAAGCCGTTCCACACGCCAACGGCCAGTCCCGCCAGCGCCGCCGCGCCGAAGGCGGTGGTCTCCACCTGAGCGGGCCGGTCCACCGGCAGCCGCAGCAGATCCGCTTGGATCTGCATGAGAATATCGCTGACGGACGCGCCGCCGTCCACCCGCAGTTCCGTCAAGGGGCAGGGGGCATCGGCATTCATCACCCGCACCAGATCGGCGGTCTGATAGGCGATGCACTCCAGCACTGCCCGGGCGATATGGGCCTTGGTGCTGCCCCGTGTCAGGCCTACGATGGTGCCCCGGGCGTACATATCCCAATAGGGCGCGCCCAGACCGGTAAAGGCAGGCACCACCACAACGCCGCCGCTGTCCGGCACGCTCTCCGCCAGCCGATCACACTCCGGGGCGCTCTGGATCAGCCCCAGCTCGTCCCGGAGCCACTGGATGGTGCTGCCTGCGTTGAACACGCTGCCCTCCAAGGCGTAGACGGTTTTCCCCGCCACCTGCCAGCCCACGCTGGTCACAAGGCCGCTGCGGGACCGCACCGGCGTATCGCCCACGTTCATCAGGGTGAAGCATCCGGTCCCGTAGGTGTTCTTCGCCTGACCGGGAGTAAAGCAGGCCTGTCCGAACAGGGCGGACTGCTGATCGCCCGCGCTGCCGCACACCGGAATGCCCGCCAGATCCTCCAATCCCGGCAAGCCGGAAGCCAGATGGCCGTAGACCTCGCTGTTGGACTTCGGCTCCGGCAGCAGGTCCATGGGGATGTCCAGCGCGGCACAAAGCGCCGGGTCCCATTGCAGGGTATGGATATTGAACAGCATGGTACGGCTGGCGTTGGAATAGTCCGTCACATGGGCCTTCCCGCCGGTCAGGTTCCAGATAAGCCAGCTGTCCACCGTTCCTGCGCACAGCTCGCCCCGCTCCGCCCGCTGGCGGACGCCGGGAACGTGATCCATGATCCACTTCAGCTTCGTACCGGAAAAATAGGCGTCGATCAGCAGGCCCGTTTTTTCCGTCACCGTTTCTCCAAGGCCGTCGGCCTTCAGCCGGTCGCAGATCTTCGCCGTCCGGCGGCACTGCCACACAATGGCATTGTACACCGGCTGTCCTGTCCGGCGGTCCCACAGGATCGCCGTCTCCCGCTGGTTGGTGATACCGACGCCGACAATGGCCTTGGGGTCGATATGGGCGGCGTCCACCGCCTCGGACAGCGCCCGGACCGTGGTGGCCCAGATCTCCATGGGATCGTGCTCCACCCATCCCGGCTGAGGGAAGATCTGCCGGAAGGGATATTGGGCCTTTGATACGATCTCTCCCCGGCTGTTGAACAGAATGGCCCGGGAGGTGGTGGTCCCTTGATCCAGTGCAGCGATATAGGTCTCCATTGGGTTTCCTCCTCTGGTAATTTTCAAAAAAGCGTGTTACACTATGATAAACCGCATTTTATCATACACAGGAGGAAATTTCCATGGTGAAACGTGAATTTACCTTTCCGTCCGCCGACGGCAAAACCGCCATTCACGCCGTGGAGTGGCTGCCGGAGGGCGCGCCCCGAGCCGTCCTGCAAATTGCCCACGGCGTTTCGGAATACGTGCTGCGGTACGAGGACTTCGCCGGGTATCTGACAGAGCGTGGCTTTGCCGTGGTGGGCAACGACCATTTGGGCCACGGCCTGTCAGTCTCTGACGGTGCGCCCCGGCTGTACTTCGGTCCCAAGGGCAGCTGGAACTGGGTGGTGGAGGACATGGAGCAGCTCCGGAAGCTGACCCACCGGCAATTCCCCAACCTGCCCTATTTCCTGCTGGGGCACTCCATGGGTTCCTTCCTGACCCGGACTTATCTCATCCGCTATCCCGGCACGGTGGACGGCGCTATTATCATGGGCACCGGCTACATGAGCGCCGCATCCACGGCGGCCAGTCTGGCCATCATCAACGCCGAATGTCTGCGAAACGGCGAGTCCAGGCCCAGTGCCGTGGCCACAAAAGCCTCCTTCGGCATTTACAACCGCCGCTTCGCCCCCAACCGCACAAGCATGGATTGGCTGTCCCTGAACCCGGACAACGTGGACGCTTACCTGAAGGACCCACTGTGTCAGGGCAACGCCTCGGCGGGGCTGTTCCGGGAGATGCTCTCCGGTATTCGCTTTGTCTGCAAGGAGGACAACATCCGCAAAATGAACCACCATACCCCCATCCTCTTCATCTCCGGGGCCATGGATATGGTAGGCGACTGCTCCAAGGGCGTGGAGCGGGCCGCTGCCGCGTTCCAGCGGGCCGGGATGCGGGACGTGACAGTGAAGCTCTACCCGGAGCTGCGCCATGAGGTCTTGAAGGAAGATTGCCGGGAGCAGGTCTACGATGACATCGACCGCTGGCTGGAGGGTAAGCTGGCGGGCGTCCGCTGAGGCGCTTCCCGTTCTGTTTTACAAACCGGACTGCTTTTCGCAGTCCGGTTTTTCATCTTCCTCTTGACAATATCGATATTCGATAGTATGCTATAAATAGAAATATCGAATATCGATAGTAGGGAGGCGGGACTGTGGCCCGGGAGAAATTTCAAACACTGACGGAGCAGATGTTCTATGTGCTGCTGACCCTCCGGGAGGAATGCTGCGGCACCGATGTCATGGCCCGCATCGCCAATCTCACCCAGGGCCGGGTGACGGTAGGCCCCGGCACCCTCTACAACCTGCTGGACAGCTTTCAGGCTGCGGACTGGATCATGGAAACGAAAACTGAGGGCCGCAAGCGGAGCTATCTCATCACCCCCGCCGGGGAACAGGCCTTGGCTGAGGAATACCAGCGGCTGCAAATTCTCTCGGAGGATTACCGCGGCTACATGGGCCGGAGAGGAGAGATCGAATCATGAAGCTTTTTGACAGACAGAAAAAATGGGAGATCAATCTCTATTCCTACTATGACCACGCCGGGATCGTCCGCCATCTGGAGGACATGGCCCGTCAGGGCTGGCAGCTGGAAAAGGCCGGGTCCGTGTTCTGGACCTACCGGCGGTGCAAACCGGCAGAGCTGCGCTACGCCGTGGTGTACTTTTCCAAGGCCAGTCAGTTTGACCCGGAGCCGCCGGCGGAGCAGCGGGAGTTCTGGGAGCTGTGCAAAGCCACCGGCTGGGAGCTGGTGACCAACCGCTATCAGATGCAGATCTTCCGCAATCCCGCGCCGGACGCCATTCCTATTGAGACGGACCCTGTGGTGCAGGTGGAAAATGTCCGCGCCGCCATGAAAAAAGGCTCCGCCCGGGCCAACTGGTGCCTGCTGGCCACTTCCCTGCTTCAGCTCTGGCTGCAATCCCGCTCTGTCTACACCATCCGGGATCTACTGCTAAGCACTTTTACCCTGTTGGCTATTCTCATCTGGCTGATGCTGGGCATCAAGGCCGTCATGGAGCTGATCGGCTACTACCGCTGGTGCCGAAAGGCCCGGACCGCCGCTAAGGAAGAAGGTGTTCTGCTCTCGCCCCGGACCCGCAAATGGTGGCAGATCCTGCAAATTTTGGGGTTCCTTGTTACGGTCGCCCTTGCTCTGTCGCTCCCGCTGCTGAGTACTTCCCACAACCCGTCCACCCTGATCACCCTCGCGGCAGTTCTTGCTTACACTCTGCTGCTGACGCTGATCGTCAACGGCAGCCGTCAGCTTATGAAGAAAAAAGGCTTCTCCGCCGAAGCAAATATGGGGTTTAACATCCTGATTGCCGTGATCGGCTCCCTTGTCCTTATGGGCGGTCTTGTCTGGGTGGGCTTTCGCGTTGACAAAGTTCCCTCGCTCCAGGGCCATGTCAACGCGGAGATCCGCACCTCTCCCGCCTACCCTGCCGGTGACACGGAGCACACCTACACCGTCTATCACGATCCCCTGCCCCTGACGGTGGAGGACCTGGTGGGAGAAACAGTCTACAAGGACTATTCCTGTTACCGGGAGATTCAAGGTTCGCCCCTGCTGACGGAATATACTTACAAGCAGGAAGTGCCCTTCGTGTTCAGCATCTCCGATCAGGATGGCCCAGAGCTGTTTTACAGCGTATACCAAGTCCATCTGGGCTGCCTTTATAAACCGGTGAAAGATAGCTTTTTCCGGGAGGTACAACGGAGGAATCGAAACAGCTATCTGATTTCCTCCTGCGACTGGAAAACGGTGGACGCCGCCCCCTGGGGCGCTCAGGAAGCCTACCAATATGTCTGCGATGGGGAATTGTGGGGCACTTATCTGCTTTGCTATCAAGACCGCATGGTAAAGATCAGCTTTGCTCCCTGGTATGACGGAGGCACGCCCACCACAGAGCAAATGGCGCTGGTGGGGACGGTATTGGGCAGCGGGCCGCTGTCCTGACGAAAATTTGATATATAAAACCAATACCCGGAGCGATCTGCTCCGGGTATTGGTTTTCGTTACGCTTATTGATCGTCCAGCTTTTCCAGGGCGGATTTGGCGGCCATCTGCTCCGATTCCTTCTTGCTGTGGCCGCTGCCCTCGCCGATGGCAGCGCCGTTGAGCTGCACCTCAGTGACGAAGGTCTTGGCGTGGTCAGGGCCTTCCTCCCGCACCATGCAGTAGGTCAGCTCCTGACCGGCCTTCCGCTGGATGCGCTCCTGCAAAAGGGTCTTGTAGTCCCGGCGGCGTTCCTCCACCACCTCTTCCCGCTCCACATCCAGCAGGACGCGGTGGATCAGCTCCGACGCGGCGGTAATGCCGCCGTCCAGATACACGGCGGCGAACACAGCCTCGGTTGCATCCGCCAGAATGGAGGCCCGATGGCGGCCGCCGCCGGCCTCCTCGCCCTTGCCCAGCTTCAGATAGCTGCCCAAATTCAGCTTCTGGGCCACCTCGTGAAGGCTCTGCTCGCACACCAGCGCTGCCCGGATCCGGGTCAGATCCCCCTCCGGCAGGTCCGGGTGCCGGGCGAAGAGATACTCCGCCGTCACAAAGCCCAGCACGCTGTCGCCCAAAAACTCCAGCCGTTCGTTGCTGCCAAGCCCCTGGGAGCGATGCTCATTCGCGTAGGAGCTGTGATTCAGCGCCTCCCGCAGCAGTTCTTGGTTCCGGAAGGTATAATTTAATTTTTTCTCCAGTTCCTGCATCCCTGTTCACCTCATAAGGAAGCCCCGCGCATGGCGGGGCCACTCTTTTTTACTTCAGCTTGGAAGCGACAAAATTCACCGCGTCGCCCACGGTCTTGAGTCCGGCCAACTCGTCCTCGTTGGCCTCACCCATATCAAATTCCTCTTCCATGGCCATGACCAGCTCCACCAGGTCCACGGAATCAGCGCCCAGATCCTCCTCGAAAGAAGTATCCATGGTCACCTCCGCAGGCTCCATTGCAAACTGCTCGGACACCAGATCCCGCATAGTCTGAAAGATTTCATCAACTGACATACAAATTCACTCCTATGAGATATTCATAAAATCACGTGCTGATTAGCATGAAGCAATCATACGGCAATCCCATAGCCCTGTCAAGAGGGCAACCCTCTTTTATCCGTTCTTTTCCACCTTCATCACGTCGATGTGGGCCTCCACGTCCGCGATGATCCCGCTCTGGGCGTATTCCACCGCCCGGAACACGGCGTTGCGGATGGCCCGGGCATCAGAGGAGCCGTGGGCCTTCAGCACAGGCTTGCTGATGCCAAGGAAGGGCGTACCGCCCACCTCACTGGGGTCCAGCAGCTTTTTCACGTCGCCCAGGCTGTCCTTGACCAGCAGGGCGCCCAGTTTGCTCTTCGTGCTGGATAAAAACGCCTTCTTCATCTCGCCCAGCAGCAGCTTAGCGGCGCCCTCCACGGTTTTCAGCAGGATATTGCCAGAATAGCCGTCCGCCACGATGACGTCGGCCCCGCCCAGCAGGGCGGTGTTGGCCTCGATGTTGCCGATGAAGTTCAACCGGCCCTCCCGGCCCGCCTCCTCCAACAGGGCGTAGGTCTCATGGCGGAGGGTATCGCCCTTGGACGGCTCGGCACCGATGTTCAGCAGGCCCACCCGGGGCTTCTCCACCCCCATGAGCCGCTGGGCGTAAAAATTGCCCAGATACGCAAATTGCAGCAGATATTCCGGCGTACAGTCGGCGTTGGCGCCGCAGTCGCAGAGCAGAGCGCGGCCCGTAGCGGTGGGGAGTACAGGCCCCATGGCCGCCCGGCGGATGCCCCGGATCCGCTTCACCAGCAGGGTGGCCCCCGCCAGCAGGGCGCCGGTGGAGCCGGCGGAGATGAAGGCGTCGCCCTCGCCGTTTTTCAGCATGGTCAGGCCCACGGTCAGGGAGGAATCCTTTTTGCGCTTGAAGGCGGTGGCGGGATCGTCGCACATTTCCACCACTTCCGTAGCGTTCACGATCTCCACGCCCTCCGGCAGGGGGCCGGTCAGGCAGGCCCGGATGGCCTCCTCACGGCCCACCAGAACAATGTCCGCGCCGCACTGGGCATGGGCCTCCAAAGCACCCTGTACCACCGCCTGAGGGGCGTTGTCGCCGCCCATGGCGTCCAAAATGATTTTCATTGGCAGGTTCCTCCTTTCAGGGGGACGGCCGCCGTCCAGTTTCCCGGCCGGCGGGTTTATTCTTCTGTGTTGCGGATGGTCAGGCCAGAATGTCGGCCTTTTTCTCCTTAAGGATGGCCAGCGCCCGCTGGGATATCTCGGCGTTTTTATTTCTCTTGCCCTTGACGAAGTGGTCAAGAGGCGGGATGATGCCGAAGTTGATATTCATAGGCTGGAACTGGGTCACAGACTCGTTGGAAATGTACAGTGCCAGCGCGCCGATGGCCATTTCCCGTGGGAAGTCCACCGGGGACTGTCCCTTCAGGCGGCGGGCCGTTTCAATACCCACCAGAAAGCCGCTGGCGGCGGACTCCACATATCCCTCCACGCCGGTCATCTGCCCGGCAAATGCGATGCGGGGTTCCTTTTTCAGCCGGTAATACCGGTCCAGCAGCCGGGGGGAATCCAGGAAGGTATTCCGGTGCATGACGCCGTACCGCAGGAATTCTGCGTTCCGCAGGGCGGGGATCATGGAAAACACCCGCCGCTGCTCCGGGAATTTCAGATGGGTCTGGAAGCCCACCAGATTGTAAACGGTGCCCTCGGCATTGTCCCGGCGGAGCTGCACCACGGCGTAGGGCCACCGGCCTGTCCGGGGATCGTCCAGACCCCGGGATTTCAGGGGGCCGTACAGCAGCGTGTCATGGCCCCGGCGGGCCATGACCTCCACCGGCATACATCCCTCGAACACCTGACTGTCCTCAAAGCCGTGGACCTCCGCCTCCTGGGCGGTGGTCAGCTCTTGCCAGAAGGCGTCATATTCCTCCTGATTCATGGGGCAGTTTACATAATCATCCGTGCCCTTATCATACCGGGAGCCCATCCAGGCGTAGTCCATGTCCACGCTCTCAGCAGACACCAGCGGCGCCGCCGCATCAAAGAAGTGGAGATCGCTGTGCTCCCCCAGCAGCCCTTGCAGCGTTTCCGCCAGGGCGTCGGAGGTCAGGGGGCCGGAGGCGATAATGACCTCCCCCTCCGGGATCTCCGTCACCTCGCCGGGCACCACCGTGATATTGGGGTGGCTGCGGATCTTCTCCGTCACCAGCCGGGCAAAGCCGTGGCGGTCCACTGCCAGTGCGCCGCCGGCCTCCACCCGGGTGGCATCGGCGCATTGCAGGATCAGGCTGTCCAGCCGCCGCAGTTCCTCCTTTAAAAGGCCCACGGCGTTTTCCAGACCCGCGCCCCGGAGGGAGTTGGAGCAGCACAGCTCCGCAAAGTATTCCGTTGTGTGGGCGGGGGTCATTTTCTCCGGTTTCATCTCGTGAAGCTCTACATGGATCCCCCGCTGGGCCAGCTGCCAGGCGCACTCGCTGCCGGCAAGGCCCGCGCCGATGACTGTTACGTTCATGCTCAAAATCCTTTATCTCCGGGCCGGAACGGGGTCATTTCTCCGTTGTTTCGGCCTTTTTCGTTGTCTTTTTAGTAGTAGTTTTTTTCGTCGTGGTCTTGGCCACCGCTTTCTTTACCGCAGCCTTTTTAGCGGCGGGTTTCTTTTCCGCGTCGCCGTCCTCCGCCTTTTTCGCGGTCTTTTTCACGGTGGTTTTCTTTGCGGCGGTCTTGGTTGCGGTCTTTTTGGCAGCGGTCTTCTTGGCGGGCTTTTCCTCAGCAGGTGCGTCGCTCTCGCCGGGGGCCTCCTCCGCGTTGGCGGATGCCTCCACCTGCTTCTTGGGATAGCCCCGCTTGTCCTCCGGCAGGAAGTTTGCGCACTCCGGATTGATGCAGTAGGGCCGCTTGTAGCCCTTGCCCGCCCGCTTGAACATGGTCTTGCCGCAGACAGGGCAATCATCCTTCACCGGCACGTCCCACGTCATGAAATCGCAGGTCGCGCCGCCGGCTACCCGGTTGTTGGTGTGCTCGCAGCAGTAGTAGGTGTACTGCTTGCCGGATTTCCGGCTGGTGCCGGTGCGCTTGAACAGCCGCCCGCCGCACTTGGGGCAGCGGCCCGGCATCTCCACCACCAGAGGCATGGTGAAATTGCACTCCGGGAAGCCGGGGCAGGCCAAAAACCGCCCGAACCGGCCGGATTTCACTACCAGATTCCGCCCACAGACGGGGCAGATTTCCTCGGAGACCTCGTCAGGCACCTTGATATAGACACCCTCCAGATCTTTCTCCGCCTTTTTGAGGTTTTCCTCAAAATCGCCGTAGAAATCCCGGAGCACGGACTTCCAGTTCACCGTGCCCTCTTCCACATCGTCCAGCTTTTTCTCCATGTTGGCGGTGAATTTCAGGTCGGCGATGTCGCTGAAGCGTTCCTCCATCAGCTGCGTGACGACCCGGCCCAGATTGGTGATGTGGAGGTATTTGCCCTCCTTCACCACATATTCACGGTCCAGAATGGTGGACACCGTGGGGGCATAGGTAGAGGGACGGCCGATACCCTGCTCCTCCATAGCCCGGATCAGCGTGGCGTCGGTATAGTGGGCCGGAGGCTGGGTGAAGTGCTGGTCCCGGCCAAAGCTCTTGAGGTCCAGCGTCTCCCCTTCCGTCAGCGGCGGCAGGGTGGGTTCCTTTTCCTCCTTGTCATCGTCCTTGCCCTCCTCGTACACGGCTGTGTAGCCGGAAAATTTCAGACTGGAGGAGCTGGTGCGGAAGCTGTGTCCTGCGGCGTCGATCTCCACGGACACGCTGTCATACACGGCGTTGGCCATCTGGCAGGCCACAAAGCGGCTCCATACCAGCTTGTAGAGACGGTACTGCTCGCCGGTCAGGCTCTTTTTCAGGTCCTCCGGCGTCCAATTCACATTGCTGGGCCGGATGGCCTCGTGGGCGTCCTGGGCGTTGGCCTTGGCCTTGTAGTGGTTGGCCCCCTTGGCGGGGTAATACTGCTGACCGTAGCGGCCCACAATAAAGTCCTTGGCAGCGGCAATGGCCTCCTCGCTGATACGGAGGGAGTCGGTACGCATATAGGTGATCAAACCCACGGTGCCCTCGCCCTCAATGTCCACGCCCTCATAGAGCTGCTGGGCGATGGCCATGGTGCGGCGGGGGGTCATGGACAGCTTCCGGCTGGCCTCCTGCTGCATGGTGGAGGTGGTAAAGGGGGGAGAGGGAGAACGGTTCTTATCCGTCCGCTTCACGGACTTGACGGTAAAGACAGCATTCTTCGTCTCCTCTACCACGGCTTCCACCTCGGCGGCGGATTTCAGCTCTGCCTTCTTGCCGTTCTTCCCGTGATACCGGGCGGAGAAGGGCAGCTTTTTCACGTCATTGCCGGTGAGGTTGGCGTCCAGCGTCCAGTATTCCTCCGGCTTGAAATTCTCGATCTCCCGCTCCCGGTCATCCACCATTCGGGTGGCAACAGACTGGACCCGTCCTGCGGACAGGCCCCGCTTGATCTTCTTCCACAGCAGGGGACTGAGCTGATAGCCCACCAGCCGGTCCAGAATACGCCGGGCCTGCTGGGCATCCACCAGATTCTGGTCGATGTCCCGGGGATTTTCGATGCTCTGGCGGACCACGTTCTTCGTGATCTCATTGAAGGTGACCCGCTTTGTTTTCTTGTCCGGCAGATCCAGCAGGCTCTTGAGGTGCCAGCTGATAGCCTCGCCCTCGCGGTCCGGGTCGGTTGCGAGGTACACGGTATCCGCCGCCTTGGCGGATTTTTTCAGGTCGGAAATGATGGCTTCCTTCCCCTTGATGGGCTTGTAGACCGGCTCGAAGTCATTGTCTACATCCACGCTGAGTTTGCTTTTCTGCAAGTCCCGGAGATGGCCCATGCAGGCCTTTACCTCATAGTCCTTGCCCAGATATTTTCCAATGGTTTTGGCCTTCGCAGGAGACTCCACGATGACCAAGCTCTGTTTTGCCATAGTTACCTCCGGCGGCTTTGTTCAAAAGCCGCGTTTTCATATTCTGATCGTGCTCAGGAGCGCGTTTATTCTGTAAGGGTCACGGCGCGGGTATAGTGCTTGCCCGCGTGCTGGACCACATATTGGTCGATCTCAAGGACCGTCAGGGCAGAAAGCACCCGGCGGGTGGGGATGTCCACCAATTCGGTGAGGTCATCCACCTGCATGGGCTCCGTATCGGAAAGCGCTTTTAAAATGGCGATCTGGTCATCCGTCAGCTCCACATCGCCGCGGGACAGGCTGAGGACAGGGGCCACAGGCTTCGGCTCCGGCACCGTCCGGGCCTGATAGCCCAGAGTCTCCGGCTCCTCCCGCGCCTCTTTCAGATCCAAAGTGAAGCGGCCCTCATACTCCCGCAAAATGTCGGACGCATCCGTTACCAGCCCCGCGCCGTCCCGGATCAGACGGTTGCAGCCCACGCTGGTAGGTGCGTCGATGGGACCGGGGACCGCAAATACATCTCGGCCCTGCTCTAAGGCCGTCATAGCGGTGATTAGCGCGCCGCTCCGTTCCGGCGCTTCCACCACCAGAGCCGCTAAGGACAGACCGGAAAGAATACGGTTCCGCACCGGGAAATGCCCCGGCGCCGGCTCCGTCCCCGGTGGGTATTCCGAAAACAGAACGCCTGATGCCGCTACATCTTCATAGAGATACCGACTCTCATAGGGATAATGGACGTCCAAGCCGTTGCCCGCCACGCCTATGGTCACGCCGCCGGCCCTGAGAGCGCCCCGTGTGGCCGCGGCGTCGATGCCCTTTGCCAGACCGCTCACCACCACGGCCCCGCCGGAGGCCAGACCAAAGCCAAGCTTTTCCGCGCAGGCAACGCCGTAGGGCGTACAGTCGCGGGTGCCCACCACCGCTACGCTGAGCAGATCGTCCAGCAACGGCAGCTTACCTTTGTAATAGAGCAAAGCCGGTGGATCGTAGATGTTTTTCAACCGTCCGGGATAGGCGGCGTCGGAAAAGGTCAGAAGCTGAATATCCAGCCGCTGACAGTCGGCAAGAATTTTGTCAGCCGGGGCGAGATCATGGTTTTCCAGCAGCTTCAACTGACCGGGGTCGGCCCCCTCCGTCAGCATCAGTTCATCAGGATCGGCGTAGAAAATGCTCTCCGGATCGCCGAAACGGCGCAGCAGCGCCAGCTTGGTCTGATTTCGCAGGCCCTTCAGTTCCGACAGCCATACCCAATATTTCAGCATATCCCCCGTCCTCCCCGCTCAGTCATTCCGGGCGGCCTCCCACAGCAGGACCGTGGCTGCCGCCGCCGCGTTCAACGATTCGCAGTGCTCGCTCATGGGAATTTTGATCGTCCGGTCACAGAGGGCCAACACGCCCTCCGTCAGCCCCCGGCCCTCGCTGCCGATGGCAATGGCGCAGCGGTTGTAATCCACCGCACGGGCGTCCAGAGTATCCTCCCGCAGCGCCGCGCCGTAAAGAGGAATGCCGCTCTTTTTCAGCAGAGCGGACAGCTCCTCCGCCCCCACCGTCCACACCGGGCAGCGGAACACCGCTCCCATGGTAGCCCGGAGGGTCTTGGGGTTGTACAGGTCCGCACAGCCGTTCACCAGAAACATTCCATCGGCATGGAATGCGTCCGCCGTGCGGAGGATGGTACCCACGTTGCCGGGGTCCTGCAAGGTGTCCAGCACCACATAGCGGCGGCCCGCCAGCATTTCCGGCAGCGGCTCCGTGTGGATGGCGCAGGTAAACAGCGTCCCCTGGGGGGTCTCCATCGGCGAGAGGGACTTCATCACCTCCGCCGGGACCTCCACCTGCCGTACACCCAAGGGCAGTTCCGGCAGGTCTACCCCCGCCGTAGCCACAACGGTGCGGACCTCCGCCCCCCACAGCAGAGCTTCCTTCAACAGCTTGGGACTGTCGCAGAGGAATTCTCCCCGCTGGCGGCGGTAGGACGCAGAGGCCGCCAGCTTCCGGAGATGGGTGCACAGCGGATTCTGTCTGCTGGTAATAATCTCCATAGGTCGGCGGCTCCTTTCTCATTCTCTGGTCATTTGATCGGATGCATTTGCCGGCAACAGGGTCCGGCTCCCAAATTCGCCGTATCCGTTCCCGGTTTTGGGGCGAATGGCAGGCAATTTGCCGTACCGCACGGAAAAAACAGGCGGTTTTTCCGTGTCTGTCGGGGCAAATCTAAACGCTTACTATATTAAATGTATCCGTCAGAATTGTCAAGGGAAGTTTGTTTGAAGGCCGATACAGGCACGGTTCTCATTTTT
>ULYD01043067.1_pt1 | contig 12762 bp, 11 predicted proteins | sample 1961831 | NCBI WGS metagenome assembly ULYD01 (sample SAMEA4835854, study PRJEB28245) | human gut metagenome | biome: gut microbiome; material: fecal sample | place: Denmark | collected 2008 | reverse complement strand
AAAACTTGCTCAGCGGGGAGAAAAGACTTTTTTGACACGCTGAGTTAGAATCTGATGAGGAGGATCTCACCATGCGCGTCATCACCGGCTCCGCCAGGGGCCGCCGTCTGAAGGAATTAGAGGGGATGGAGACACGGCCCACCACTGACCGGGTGAAGGAAGGGCTGTTCAACGTCCTGCAATTTGATATTGAGGGCCGTAAGGTCCTGGACCTGTTTGCCGGCACCGGCCAGCTGGGCATCGAGTGCCTCAGCCGTGGCGCGGCTTCCGCTGTGTTTGTGGACCGGCGGCCGGATGCGGCAGCTTTGACCCGCGAAAACCTGAAGCTCTGCGATCTGACGGACCGAAGCCGGGTAGTGGCCGGGGACTCCATGGAATTTCTCAAGGCCGCCCGGGAAAAATATGACCTGATCTTTCTGGACCCGCCCTATGAGACGGAACTGCTGGAGACGGCCATCGCCCATATTGCCCGCCATGACCTGCTGAACGTTCACGGCATGATGATCGCGGAGCATCCGGTGGACAAGGCCCTGCCGGCCCTGTCCGCACCCTACCGCATGGGCCGGACCTACCGGTACGGCAAGATCGCCGTCACCATCTACCACCGGGACGGAGACGAGGGGGCGCAGGTATGAGGATCGCAGTCTGTTCCGGCAGCTTTGACCCCATCACGCTGGGACACATGGATATTATTCGCCGCACGGCGGCCTGCTTCGATCAGGTGTATGTCTGCGTCAGCCCCAATGCAGAAAAGCGGGGCCAGATGTTCACCCCGGAACAAAAGCTGAAGCTGGTGGAGGCGGCGGTTTTAGAGTTGCCCAACGTAACGGCGGAGCTGTACGGCGGCCTGCTGGCCGATTTCGCCGCGGAGCGGAAGGCTACCGCCATTGTCCGGGGCATCCGGACCCAGAGCGATTTCGACACGGAGTATCAGCAGGCCATGGTGAACCGGGGCCTGCATCCGGGCCTGGAAACGCTGCTGCTGCCTGCTGACCCAGCGTACATCTATTTGAGCTCCACCGTGGCAAGGGAGATGATCCATTATCATCAGCCCCTTGATAAGTACCTGCCCAAGGCGATCCTGCCCCTGATCCGGGACTGGACGGAACAACGATAAGGAGAATGCGTTATGGCTGAAAACGATGTAAACCGTTTAATTGATATGCTGTATGAACGGGTCGAGGACGCCAAGTCCCCCGCCCTGAAGCCCAACCTCAGCATGGTGGACCGGGACGAGGTGCTGGATCTGCTGGACGAGCTGCGGAACCAGCTTCCTGTGGAGCTGAAACGGGCTCAGGAGCTGCTGGCCGCCAGGGAAAAATTTGTGGACGAGGCCAAGCGGGACGTGGAGCGGATGATGCGTCAGGCGGATCTGGAGGCCAAGAGCAAGGTCTCTGACAGCGAGGTGCTCTATGCCGCCAAGGAGAAGGCCCGGAAGATCATCGCCGACGCGGAGGATCGCTCCCGCCAGCTCTGTCAGGTGGCAAATGAGTACGCAGAGGACGCTTTGGCCCGGACGGAGGAGGCTGTACAGGCCGCGCTGACCGAGGTGAAGCAGTCCCGGTCCGCATTCCGGGCCGCTTCCGCCGCCAAGCTTCAGGAACAGCGGGAAAAGCTGGAGGCAGAAAGAAAGACTGCGGAAGAGGCAGAGAATTGACGTGCTGTCCGCCGCAATGCAAGCGGACGAAACACATAGGAACAAGTATAGTCGGTGTGGAAAAGATGGTTGACCATAACGGAGACTGTGTGCCGTAAAAAAGGGGATTTGCGGGAAAATTCGTTAAAAATGACGAAAAAGAACCTGCAACTTTTTCAAAAAACTCTATATTTAGCGCAACTTGCGTTCTAAAAAAGAATGACAACACAAGATATTGTGTTGTCATTCTTTTTGATTTTACGTAAACCAATCGGCAACGATGGAACAATTGTTTGAAAACGGTGAATTATTCCTGACTTTTGGCAAAAAGTGGCCTGTTTTCAAGGGTTTGCGTCGGAAAAAAATACTTGCAATCCCCCTTGAAATCGCTTATACTCAGGATGTGTGGTGGGGAAAAGTGGGGAAGATGTGGATAACAGTGCCACATTGGACCACGAAAACCCAAAAAGTAGGGAAGGAGGGCACCGCTATGGCCAGACTCATGGGCAAGTCCAATAACACCATTGACTCCAAGGGCCGGCTGGTGATCCCCTCCAATATGCGGGAAGCACTGGGAGACCGGTTTTATATCACCATCGGCGCCCAGCACTGCCTGACCATTTACCCCGAGGCCAAGTGGAACCAGATGTCCGAGGATATGGACGAGCTGCCCTACACCGAGGCCCGGGCGCTGACGCTGCTGTATGCCAACGCTGTGGAGTGCGAGCCTGACGGTCAGGGCCGCGTTCTGATCCCCGCTGCCCTGCGGAACTACGCAAACCTGAAAAAAACTGCCACAATCGTTGGCATGAACGCCTTTGCCGAGATTTGGGATTCCGCCACCTGGACGGAGCGGGAACGCCAGATGCTGGAAGAGGACGATATGGCCGCCGCCATGGACGCCTTGGCGCGGGCCCGTCGGAATCGGAGCTGAGCTATGGAATTTACCCACAAGCCCGTTTTGCTGGCCGAGTGCATCGAAGCGCTGCATATCCGGCCGGAGGGAATTTATGTAGATGGCACACTGGGCCGTGCGGGGCACTCAAGAGAGATCGCCCAAAGGCTCACCACCGGCCGGCTGGTGTGCATTGACCGGGACCAGGCCGCTATCGACGCGGCCCAGGAGCGGCTGGCCCCCTGGATGGACCGGGTGACGCTGGTCCACAGCAATTTCGACCGGGTCAGCGAGATTTTGGCGGAGTTGGACATTCCCGGCGTGGACGGTATGTTATTTGATCTGGGAGTATCCTCTCCTCAGCTGGATGACGCGTCCCGTGGATTTTCCTATATGCATGACGCACCGCTGGACATGCGGATGGACGCCACCGCCCCTCTCACCGCTTATGATGTGGTAAACACCTGGAGCTACGAGGAGCTGCGCCGCATTTTGTTTGAGTATGGCGAGGAGCGCTACGCCCCCGCCATTGCGAAAAAAATCGTACAGGCCCGGGAGACCGCGCCGGTCCAGACTACATTGGAACTGGCGGAGCTGATCCGCTCCGCCATGCCTGCCGCCGCGCTCCGGGAGAAACAGCACCCGGCCAAGCGGAGCTTTCAGGCCATCCGCATTGCCGTCAACGGCGAGCTGGACGCCCTGCCGCCCATGCTCAGCGGAGCCATCGACCACCTGAACCCCGGCGGCCGGCTGGCCGTCATCACCTTCCATTCTCTGGAGGACCGCATTGTGAAGCGGGCCTTTCAGGATGCCGCCAAAGGCTGCACCTGTCCGCTGGAATTTCCGGTGTGCGTGTGCGGGAAAAAGCCCAGAGTGCGGCTGGTGACCCGGAAGCCCATCGTTTCGGGAGCGGCGGAGCTGGAAGAAAACAGCCGGGCCCGCAGCGCCAAGCTGCGGGTGGTAGAAAAATGTGACCCATTTGATATTTGACTTTTAAAAAGGGACAAGCCCTTTATTGTGTGTTGATTTTGTGGAAGGGAGGGACTCTGCAATGGCGTCAGCGGCCAGAGAATACCGTTATGCGCATCGGGAATTCAGCACAAACGGGAGTCTGGCCCGGGATCTGGACTGGGCGGTCCGGGAACGGGAATTGGAACATGCCGGCGAGGTCCCTCGCCACGAGCGGACACAGGCGGCTCCGAAGGTTTATCATAAGGAACAGGTTTTGGTGCGGGAGCGTCAGGCGATCCCCGTGCTATCTGTGTTGGGGGTAACGGCTGTGGCCGTGGCCGCGGTGATGCTGCTGCTGAGCTATGTGCAGCTGACCACCTTGGCCGCCGACACCGTGGCTTTGAAAAGCGAACTGACGGTCTTGCAGGCGGAAAACGTCAGCCTGACGGCCCAGCACGAGCAGATGTTTGATATGGCCACCGTCAAGGAGGTGGCGGCTGCTGCCGGAATGGCCAAGCCCACCAGCAGCCAGATCACCTATCTGGATCTGGACAGCGAGGACAGCGCCGTGGTCTACCGGACGGAGACCCCCAGTGTTTTCAGCCGGATCTTAAGCTCCTTGCATCATGGAGTCTACGCCGTGGTGGAATATTTCGACTGAACCTGAAATAAGTATGTTGTGACACAGCGGGGAGTGAGAAGCCGGCGTCTTCTTACTCCCCTTCTTTGCTGAATTGCCCCTGAAAGGAGAACTCTATGGCATCCAATCCCCGGAGAAAAAGCGACGCGGCCCGGCGGGCCAATCAGGTCATCCGCAGCCGGACGGTGCTGGTCATGCTGCTGTTGGGCATCGTGACCTTTGCAGTGCTGTTCTGGAAGCTCTATGACATCCAGATCCGTCAGCACAGCGTATTGCAGGAAAAAGCCATCGAGCAGCAGACCCGCAGCGCCGTGGTCAACGCCTCCCGAGGCACCGTTTATGACCGAAACCTCAACACGCTGGCCATCTCCGCCACGGCGGAGGACGTAAACATCTCTCCGATGCGGATTGCGGAGTTTGTGGAGAGCCAAAAGGAAAAGCAGGAGAAGGCCGCCAAGAAGGCGGCGGATAAGGGAGAGCCTTACACAGCCCCTATCCTGCGGGATCAGGCCTACATCGCCAAGGGCCTCAGCCGCATTCTGGGCGTGGAACAGGAGACTCTGGAAACCCGGATGACCAAGACCAACTATGACTATTGGAACATCAAGAAGCGGGCGGATCAGACGGTTTCCGACGAAGTTCGCCGTTTCATCAACGGCGAGATCGACCCTGACGGCAATGAGGTGCCGGAATCGGATCGGGTAAAGCTTCAAGGCGTCTGGCTCCAGCCATCCTCCAAGCGGTACTACCTGTACGGATCTCTGGCTTCCGGCGTTCTGGGCTTTGTAAACTCCGACGGCGTGGGCAGTGTGGGTCTGGAGGCCAAGTACGATGACACCCTTACCGGCACTGCCGGGTATACCATCAGTGCCCGAAACGCCGCCGGCACGGAACTGATGTACAACTACGAGCAGATCTTCGATGCGGAAAACGGGCACAGTCTGGTGCTGACGCTGGATGCCAACGTCCAGATGAGTCTGGAAAACGGTCTGGAGAGTATGCTAAAAAAATACGGCGCAAAAAACGGCGGCACCGGCATCGTTATGGATGTGAACTCCGGGGCCATCGTGGCCATGGCGTCCTATCCCAACTACGATCTGAATGACTACGGCACGATTTTTGACGATGCCCTGAAAACCAAGCTGGATACGGAGCTTGCCAAAATCGACGCAAAGCGCTCCACCTATGAATCGGAGGAGGCGTACGCCGAGGCCCGGTCTGCGGCCATCAACAGCGCCGTCCAGTCCCAGTGGCGCAACAAGTGCATCGACTCCACCTACGAGCCGGGTTCCACCTATAAGCCCATTACGCTGGCGGCGGCGCTGGAGGAGGGCAAGGTGACGAAAAACTCCACCTTCTACTGTTCCGGCTCCACCCGTGTGCAGGGCTGGAACAAGGCCATCTGGTGTTCCAACCACAGCGGCCACGGTCAGCAGACCCTCATCGAGGCGGTGGGCCATTCCTGCAACCCTGCCTTTATCAGCATGGGCCTGTCCGTGGGAACGGAGACCTACTACAAGTATCTGAAATCCTTCGGCCTGATGGATAAGACCGGCATCGACATGATCGGTGAGGTGAAGGGCATTTTTCAGGATGAAAAGAGCTTCAACTCTCAGGTGGTGTCGCTGGCGTCCTACTCCTTCGGCCAGACCTTCAACGTGACGCCCATCGAGCTGATCCGGGCTCAGGCGGCCTGCGTCAACGGCGGCTATCTCTATCAGCCCTACATTGTGGAGCAGGTGCTGGACGAGGACGGCAACGTTCTGTCCCAGCATGACTCCACTCCGGTGCGGCAGGTCATCAGCGAGGAGACCTCCGCCATTGTCCGGGAGGCGCTGGAATATGTGGTCTCCTCCGGCAGCGGCAAAAATGGCCGGGTGGCGGGCTACCGCATCGGCGGCAAGACCGGCACCGCCGATAAGACCGGCACCAAGACCAACGACAACCCAAAGGGCGACGTGGTGGTGTCCTTCATGTGCTTCGCCCCGGCAGACGATCCCAAGTACATCATGCTCCTGACTATGGACACCCCTCGCCGTGACACCGGCACCGCCGTGTACGGCGGTACCATGGTGGCTCCCGTGGCCGGTCAGATCATGGGCGAGATCCTGCCCGCACTGGGTATTGAACCGAATTACAGCGCCTCGGAGCTGGCGGGCGCCGATGCCGCCGTGCCCTATGTGGTGGGCAAGAGTGCAGCGGACGCGAAGGCAGCTTTGAAGGCGGCGGGCTTTGCCTGCACCACCGTGGGAAGCGGCGATACCGTGACGGACCAGACCCCGGCGGGCGGCGCCATCGTGCCCAATAATGCTTCCATCGTGCTCTATCTGGGCGTGGAGAAGCCCAATGCCCCCAGCACCGTCCCCAACGTGGTAGGTAAGACCCCGGCGGAGGCCAACAAGGCCCTGACCAACGCGGGCCTCATTATGAAGGTCACCGGCGCTACCAGCACCGGCGGCAGCACCGGCAGCGTCACCGCCATTTCCCAGAGCGCGGAGGCGGGGACGGAATTGGCTGCCGGCAGCGTGGTCACGGTGCGTTTCGGCGCGAAAACCACGGACTGACCGCCCCTTACCGCACTTTTTGCCAGGTTTATGACACCATTTTCGGTATGCTTTCCGGAAAAACCTGCTACAATAGCCAAGGAGTGCTTTGTATACAGCCGCCGACTGCCCTGTGAGGGGGGCGGTGGACTTTCGTGAAACAATACCGATCAAATGGAGGAATACGATATGAAACTGCGGGAACTGCTCAACGGCATCCCTGTCGCGTCCTGCGCGGTGGATCTGGAAATGGAGATCACCGGCGTCAGCTATGATTCCCGGGCCACCCAGCCCGGCGACCTGTTCGTAGCCATGACCGGCTACGCCACAGACGGCCACAAGTATATCGCCACGGCGCTGGAAAAGGGCGCGGCGGCGGTGTTGTGCCAGAATTTGCCGGAGGGGGATGGCCCTTATATCCGAACGGCGGATTCCCGCCGTGCGCTGGCGGTGATCGGAGCCAACTGGTTCGGCCATCCCGCCGAGGAGATGACCATGATTGCCGTCACCGGCACCTGCGGCAAGACCACCACCACCTATTTGCTGAAGGCTATTTTAGAGCAGGCACGGGAGGCCAAGGTGGGCCTTATCGGTACCAATCAGAACATGATCGGGCAGGAGGTCATCCCTACGGACCGCACCACGCCGGAATCCTTTGAGGTCCAGCGGCTCTTCCGGGAGATGGCGGACGCCGGGTGCGCCTATGCAGTGATGGAGACCTCATCCCACGCCCTGTGTCTGGACCGGGTCTATGGCGTTCACTATGCGGTGGGCATCTTCACCAATCTGACCCAGGACCATCTGGATTTCCATGTAACGATGGAAAACTACTGCGATGCCAAGGCCATTTTGTTCCGGAACTGCGGCGTCGGCGTGGTGAACGGTGACGATCCGTGGACGCCCCGGCTGCTGAAGGATGCCACCTGTCAGGTGCGCACCTACGGCGTCAAGTCCGAGGCGGACCTCCGGGCGGAAAACGTGGTGCTGTCTGCTGACGGCATTGCCTTTGACGCGGTGACAAAAACCGAGCGGGTACCCATCCGGGTGAATATCCCCGGCGGCTTTATGGTGTATAATACGTTGGATGTGCTGGGGGCCGCACTGGCGCTGGGCATTTCCCTGAAGGACAGCGCTGCTGTTCTGGCCAAGGTCCCCCATGTGCAGGGCCGGGTGGAGGTAGTCCCCACCCCCGGCAAGGACTATACCATCCTCATTGACTACGCCCACACGCCGGACAGCATGGTGAACGTGCTGCAAACGGTGAAGGAATTTGCCAAGGGCCGCACTGTGGCTGTGTTCGGCTGCGGCGGCGACCGTGACAAGACCAAGCGCCCCCGCATGGGCAAGGCGGCGGCGGACTGGTCCGATTTTGCCGTTGTCACCACCGACAATCCCCGGACCGAAGAACCTGCGGCCATCATCCGGGACATTTTGCCGGGCTTTGACGGCAGCAACACCCCTTACGAAGTGGTGGAGGACCGGGTGGAGGCCATCCGCTGGGCCATGGACCACGCCCAGAAGGACGATGTGATCGTTCTGTGCGGCAAGGGCCACGAGACCTATCAGGAAGTGAACCACCAGAAGTTCCACATGGATGAGCGGGAGATCGTGGCGGAGCACCTGAACAGCGGACACTGAGGTCCGGCTGACTTTAGGCATTCCCATTTCACAAATACAGCCGCGCAGCGGCGAAAACACCGGCCGGATGTGTACCGGACGGTCAGCAAGAGAAAGGCCCTGACGGGGAAAGCTGTCAGGACCGGGATAAGGAGAAAGCATGAGTATCTATGTGGCGTTACTGGCCGGCTGTGTGCTGACCATAATTCTGGGCAAATTCGTACTGGCGGAACTGCGGAAGCTGAAGGCCGGACAGGAGATCCGGCAGGACGGCCCCACCTGGCACAATTCCAAGGCGGGCACCCCCACCATGGGCGGTATTGCCTTTATTCTGGGCAGCGGCATTGTGACCTTTGCCTGCGGCTGGCAGCAGATGCTGGCGGGGGACTTCGCCCATCTGTATGTGTACCTGTTCGCCCTGATCTTCGGGCTCATCGGTTTTGTGGATGACTACCGCAAGGTCCGCCAGCACCAGAACGAGGGCCTGACCGCCAAGCAGAAGTTCGCCTTGCAGCTTTTGGCGGCGGTGGTGTTCCTGTGCCTGATGCGGTATGAGAGACTCCTGACCAACGATCTCTATATCCCCTTTGTCAACGTGACGCTGACAGTGAACTGGATCGTGTATCTGATCTTTGCCGCCTTCGTCATCGTGGGCTGCGTCAATTCCGTGAACCTCACCGATGGTATCGACGGTCTGGCCTCCAGCGTCACCGCTGTGGTCATGGCGTTCTTCATGGGAACCGCTATGATCTGGAAATTCACCACGCTGGGAATTTTTTCCTCCGCCCTGTGCGGCAGTCTGCTGGGCTTTTACGCCCTGTATAACCGCCATCCCGCCAAGTGCTTTATGGGAGACACCGGCAGCCTGTTTTTAGGCGGCGCGGTGGCGGCACTGGCCTTTGCCTTTGATATGCCGCTGGTGCTGATTCCGGTGGGGATCATCTACATTCTGGAAACTTTATCCGATATTATACAGGTTGGATACTTCAAGGCCACTCATGGCAAGCGGTTTTTCAAAATGGCCCCTCTGCATCACCATTTGGAACGGTGCGGCTGGAGCGAGGTGAAGATCGTAACGGTTTTTGTGTCCATTACGGCGGTGTTCTGCCTGCTGGCGTATTACGGCATCCGGGGCCGCTATCTGTAAACCGGTAAGACCTTGACTTGATTCGGAGAGAAAGGAGGAAACATCCATGACCCAGACACGGCCCCGCCGCCGTCCCCTGACCTATCAGGAGAAGCTGGCCCTTCAGGAGCGCAAGCAGCGCCGCCGGGAAAAAATGGAAGAGAGCCGGGAATTGGCCAAAGGCCCTATCGACCTGACCTTCTGCTTGCTGGTGATGCTGTTGATGGCCATCGGTCTGGTGATCCTCCTGTCCGCCAGCTTTCCCTTCGCCTATTATAAGGAGAATCCGTCCCGGCATAATCCTCTGTACTACTTTGAGCGGCAGGCGGTGTTTGCCGTACTGGGGACGGCGGTGATGCTGCTGGTCAGTAAATTCAACTATCAGCGGCTTCGCGGCGCGGGCAGAGCCTTGATCTATGTGTCCGTGATCTTTTTGATCCTGGTCATCATCCCTCATAACCCCATCGCCGTGACGGCCAAGGGTGCCACCCGCTGGCTGAAGATCGGCGTGCAGTTCCAGCCCTCGGAGATCGCCAAGGTGGCAATCATTACCTACTTTGCCGACAGCATTTCCCGAAAAAAGGACAAAATGCGCAGCTTCCGCTACGGCGTTCTGCCTTACGCATTTATTCTGGTAGTGGTGGCGGGCCTGGTGGCCGTTGAGCCCCACCTCTCCGGTGCGATCCTGATTTTGGGCGCGGGGGCGGCCATGATGCTTGTGGGCGGCATCAACTGGATCTGGGTAGGCACTGCCGCTGGCGCGGCAGTTGGCATGGTGTATGTGGCTTTATTTGTCATCGGCTATAACAAATCCCGCGTTATATACTGGCTGGACCCCTGGGCGGATGCCGCGGATAAGGGCTATCAGCTTTCCCAGAGCCTCATTACCATTGGCTCCGGCGGGTTGTGGGGACTGGGCCTCGGCAAGAGCCGGCAAAAATTCCTGTTTCTGCCGGAGGAGCACAACGATTTCATTTTCTCTATCGTCTGCGAGGAATTGGGACTGGTGGGCGCGGGGATCATCATGCTGCTGTTCGCGGCGCTGATCCTCCGGGGCTACTGGATCGCCCTCCACACCCGTGACCGGTTCGGCACGCTGCTGGTGGTGGGCTTTACCACGCAGCTGGCGGTGCAGGTGTTTTTGAACATCGGCGTGGTGACGGGACTGCTTCCCACCACCGGTATCTCTCTGCCGTTTTTCAGCTACGGCGGCACCGCCCTGCTTATCCAGCTGGCGGAGATGGGCGTGATCCTGAGCGTATCCAGGCAAATGAAGCCAACAAAGGCAGGGTAAACACCTGCCTCAGCGTGTCGAAAAGATTTTTCGCCCCGCTGACACATTTTCAGAACTGTTAGTTCTGAAAATATTGGATTTTAATGGCGCAGGACACCCTTCTTGGGTTTCCCGCGCACATCCTTCCTTACCGTTTTCTTGATAGCCTTAGGCAGGGTAAACACCTGCCTTTTTGGCCTGTTTTGACATCTTTTTGGAAAGGGGCGCTGCTGGTGGAAAAGCGCATTGACCGGGTGATCTTCACCTGCGGCGGCACGGCGGGCCATGTGAACCCGGCTATTGCCGTGGCGCAGCTGATGGCGGAGAAGAACCCGCAGATCAAAATACTGTTCGTGGGGGCGGAGCGTGGCTTGGAAAAGGACCTGATCCCCAAGGCGGGATACGAATTCCGTACCGTTCACATCTCCAGCTTTCACCGCTCCCTCAAGCCGGCGGAGATCAAGCACAATCTGGTGTCCCTCTACAATATGGTCCGCTCCCCGGCAGAGGCCCGGGCTATTTTGAAGGAGTTTCGACCTGACGCGGTGATCGGCACCGGCGGCTACGCCAGCTATCCCACCGTGAAGGCCGCCGCCAAAATGGGCATCCCCACGGCGGTCCATGAGTCCAACGCCGTGCCGGGACTGACCACGGAGCTGCTGGAGCCTTACGCCGGGCGGATCATGGTAGGCTTTGAATCCTGCCGCCAGCACTACAAGCACCCGGAGAAGGTGGCCGTCACCGGCACCCCGGTCCGGGAGGACTTCTTCACCCTGACCAAGGAGGCGGCCAAGGAAAAGCTGGGCGTCAATGACGGACGGCCGCTGATCGTCTCCTTCTGGGGGTCTCTGGGCGCTTCCGGCATGAACGCCCAGATGGCGGATATGCTGGCTTTGGAGGCGGGGAAGGAGCCGTTCCATCATATCCACGGCGCGGGCAAGAGCGGATATGCTGCCGTGCTGGAGGCGCTGACGGAAAAAGGCGTGGACCTGAAGGACCACCCCTCCCTGCAGGTCCGGGAATACATCTATGACATGGCCCCGGTGATGCGGGCGGCGGATCTGGTGATCTGCCGGGCGGGAGCCTCCACCGTCAGTGAGCTGACGGCGCTGGGCGTGCCGGCCATCATGGTGCCATCCCCCTATGTGACCAACAACCATCAGGAGAAAAACGCCCGCGCGCTGGAGACCCACGGCGGCGTGGAGGTTTTACTGGAGCAGGATTCCTCCGGGCAGGCGCTGTTTCAGACGGCGGCAGGCATTTTGCATGATGATGTCCGGCGGGAAGCCATGGCGTCGGCCATGGCGGAATTGGGCATCCGGGATGCGGCCCAGCGAATTTACGAAACCGTTCAGGAGTTGCTGTAAATTTACTGTTTCGGACTTTACACCGGCCCATCGCCGTGATAAAGTATCAAAGAAACCGAAAAACAGACGGCGAAAGCGCCCTGTATCCGAGAAAACGGCAGGCGTTTAGCCCTTTTGATAAAGCGGCGGCAGGAACCGAAGTTGCTCTCTCCCCATAGAATGGCCCGTGATACCATTTTCATCGGGAGGGACCAATAATATGAGCCGACTGCTGATCCGGGGCGGGAATCGCCTCCAAGGGGAAGTTACCATACAGGGAGCGAAAAACAGCGTGCTGCCCATTCTGGCAGCTACCATTCTCACCGGCGGAAGCGTGGTGCTGCGCCGCTGTCCCCGTCTGCGGGATGTGGAGGCGTCCATCCGTATCCTGCAAGCCTTGGGCTGCAAGGCCGGGTGGCGGGGGGATGTGTTGGAGGTGGACACCGCCGGGATGACCGGCTGCGATGTTCCCGACGCGCTGATGCGGGAGATGCGGTCCTCCGTGATCTTTCTGGGGGCGATCCTGGCCCGGTGCGGGGAGGCAAGCCTCACCAGCCCCGGCGGCTGCGAATTAGGTCCCCGGCCCATCGACCTGCACCTCTCCGGCCTCCGGGCACTTGGGGCGGAGATCGACGATACCGGCGGCACCCTGCACTGCAAGGCGGCAAAGCTGACGGGGCGGGAGATCGTGCTGGGGTTCCCCTCTGTGGGGGCCACGGAAAATCTGATGCTGGC
>ULYD01069710.1_pt1 | contig 12836 bp, 8 predicted proteins | sample 1961831 | NCBI WGS metagenome assembly ULYD01 (sample SAMEA4835854, study PRJEB28245) | human gut metagenome | biome: gut microbiome; material: fecal sample | place: Denmark | collected 2008 | reverse complement strand
GAGTGATACCTACGTAAGCCAAACGACGCTCTTCTTCGAGTTCATCTGGCTCTTCTGAGGCACGTGACAAAGGGAAAACTCCCTCTTCCATACCAATTAGGAAGACAACTGGGAATTCAAGTCCTTTGGCAGCATGGAGAGTCATCAAGGTTACCTCTGCTGCTTCCATATCACCATCGTCCGTATCAGCAATTAAAGCTAAATCGTTTAAGAAACGGCCTAAACGGTCAATACCTGTCTCGTCTTCCGTACCATCGGTGTTGGTTTCGTCAAAATTCTTAGTAACAGACATGAATTCTTCGATATTTTCAACGCGCGCTTGACTTTCAAGTGTTTGTTGCATCGAAAGAGCATCCAGATAACCAGACTTATCCAAAACACCCTCTACAGCTTCAGTGATGCTTAGTCCATCTAGCTGGTCGCGTAGGTTCAGAATCATGTTAGCAAAATCGTAAACGCCCTGAGCTGCTTTCCCCTTAATTGGAGACAACATAATATTAGCTGAAGCTTCTAGGAGGCTCATGTTTTGCTCATAGGCAAAGTTACGGATCTTTTCTAGTGTACCGGGTCCAACTCCACGTTTAGGTTCATTAACGACACGTTCAAAGCTAATATTATCCGCAGGGTTGGCAATCAAGTTCAAGTAAGAAATGACATCACGAATTTCTTTACGGCTATAGAACTTGGTTCCTCCAACCATGGTATAAGGAATATTAGACTTGAGTAAAGCTTCTTCAATGGTACGAGACTGAGCATTGGTACGGTAAAGTACAGCGAAATCCTTGAAGTTCTTACCTTCTTCACGAATAATGTTATCAATAGTTGAAGCAACAAAAACAGCTTCATCACGCTCGTCATTAGCACGGTAATAAACAATTTGTTCACCGTCATCATTTTGAGTCCAAAGTTTCTTAGGACGGCGGTTACGGTTGTTCTTGATAACTTCGTTGGCTGCTTGGAGAATTTTCTTGGTTGAACGGTAGTTTTCCTCCAAGAGGACAACCTTAGCTTCAGGATAGTCCTTCTCAAAATCAAGGATGTTCTGCATGTCAGCCCCACGCCAACCGTAGATTGATTGGTCAGCATCACCCACGACACAGATATTCTTGAAGCGAGATGCTAAGAGTTTTACCAACTGATACTGAGCATGGTTGGTATCTTGATATTCATCCACGTGAATATACTGATAACGCTGCTGATAATAAGCGAGCACATCGGGATTTTTATCAAAGAGACGCAGAGTCATCATAATCAAATCGTCGAAATCCATGGCTTCACTACGACGGAGCTCTTCCTGATAGGCTTTGTAACATTTAGCAACGATTTGAGTATACATGTCACCAGCTTGGTGCTCATAAGCCACTTCATCCAAGAGGTCATTTTTTGCGTTGGAAATCGTCCCTAAGATGGCACGTTCATTCCACTTCTTAGGATCAAGATTAAGATTCTTGAGAATACGTTTCATCAAAGTACGTTGTTCACCAGGATCCACGATAGTAAAGTTTCGATTGTAGCCAATATGGTCTGCTTCACGACGAAGGATTCGCACGCACATACTATGGAAGGTCGCAATCAAGGTTTCTGAAGTTGCTGGGTTTAAAGCCATAGCACGCTCACGCATCTCACGAGCTGCCTTATTGGTAAAGGTAATGGCCAAAATATTCCAAGGATTGATCATTTTTTCGTCGATAAGGTAGGCAATGCGGTGGGTAAGTACACGTGTCTTCCCTGATCCTGCACCAGCCATAATCAACAAAGGACCTTCAGTCGTTTGGACGGCTTCAGCCTGTTTGTCATTCATACCAGTTAATAATGGGTTCATCATATTCTCCATTCTCAAAAATAAGCTCTACTATTTTATCATTTTTTGGATGAAAATGCAGACTCTATTCATAATGAGTGTGAAATAACTTTAGCAAATAATCGTTTGTTTTTATTGGGAGGTTGTTTGCTTAAAATGATTGTTATTCCAAGCTTTTCTAGGTTTTGGTGAAAGGCATTCTTAAGTATAATATTCGGTTTTTTATAGTTTTGATGAAAATTAGTGTTGACACTGTTCGGTTTTTTCGATAAGATAGAACCACAATAAAATAAAAACCGAGTGATGTCATCAGGAAGACTGGTGATTGACGGACTTCTGGAGAGATCTTGAAGCAGCCTTAGCTGCAAACAAGACACCGAAGGGGCAAGGGGTAACAACCGAAACTCTCAGGTAAAAGGACAGAAAGCATCGCAAGTTTTTTACTTGTAGTAATAGCTTTGTATTCTCAGAGGTCTGGTTAAGCCAAACCTCTTTTTTGACGTCTCGGTTAAAGGAGATTGTTACATTCATGTTAGACTTTTTTACTACCATTGATGATTTTGTCTGGGGTCCACCCCTTTTGGTCCTTCTTGTAGGAACTGGGATTTACCTTACGCTTCGTCTTGGACTTTTGCAAGTTCTTCGTCTTCCTAAAGCTTTTAAACTTATCTTTGCTGAAGATAAAGGGGAAGGTGATATTTCTAGTTTTGCAGCCCTTGCGACAGCTCTTGCTGCAACTGTTGGTACAGGTAACATTGTTGGGGTAGCTACAGCCATCAAAACAGGTGGACCTGGTGCCCTTTTCTGGATGTGGATTGCCGCTTTCTTTGGTATGGCAACCAAATATTCCGAAGGTCTTTTGGCTATTAAATTCCGTACACTTGACGACCAAGGTAATGTTTCTGGTGGTCCAATGTATTACATCACACATGGTTTCTCTGGAAAATGGCAAATAATTGCTAAACCTTTGGCCTACTTCTTTGCCTTTGCAGGTGTCCTTGTTGCATGGTTGGGGATTGGTACTTTCTCTCAAGTTAACTCAATCACCGCCTCACTTCAAAACAGCTTTGACTGGTCACCAAAAATCGTAAGTATCTTACTTGCTCTTATAACTGCTGCCATCATTTTTGGTGGTATCCAATCTATCTCTAAAGTTTCTGAAAAGGTCGTACCATTTATGGCTGGACTTTATATCCTAGCAGCTCTTGTGGTTATCTTTACAAACTTTAATCAACTTTTACCGGTCCTTGAAATGGTCTTCCAATCTGCCTTTACTGGTAAAGCTGCCGTAGGTGGTTTTGCTGGTGCAACAGTCATGGTCGCTATGCGACTTGGTATTGCGCGTGGTGTCTTCTCAAATGAGTCAGGTCTTGGATCAGCTCCTATCGCTGCCGCTGCCGCTAAGACCGAAGAACCTGTTGAACAAGGTTTGATTTCGATGACAGGTACTTTCATTGATACGATTATCATCTGTACGCTTACAGGTCTTGCTATCCTTGTAACTGGTCAATGGTCAGGTAGCCTAGAAGGTGCCCCAATGACACAGGCAGCCTTCTCATCTGTTTTCGGAACTTTTGGTGAAATTGCCTTAACACTTTCTTTAGTTCTCTTTGCCTTTACAACAATCTTGGGTTGGTCTTACTACGGTGAACGTTGTTTCGAATTCATTTTCAAATCAACTAAATTCCTTCCACTCTACCGCCTCATTTTTGTGGTTATGGTTGCTCTTGGTGGTTACCTCACACTTGATGTTGTTTGGAAAATTGCGGATATCGTAAACGGCTTGATGGCATTGCCTAACTTGATTGCCCTCCTAGTCCTTTCACCAATCATCATTAAAGAAACCAAATCATACTTTGAACGCCACAAATAAACAAAAAGAGCTCAGGCTCTTTTTTCTTGGCTTTATCAGCACCAATCCTTGCGACTACTGCTCTTTTGCGTTACAATGAAATTAAATCATTTTAAAACTTATACAGAAAAAATCCAAAGGAATAACTATGTCAATTACCAAAGAATTTGATACGATTACTGCCATTTCAACGCCCTTAGGTGAAGGTGCTATCGGTATCGTTCGCTTATCTGGAACCGATGCTATTGCTATTGCTAATAAAGTTTTCAAAGGAAAAAATCTAGAATCAGTTACTTCACATACTATCAATTACGGCCATATTGTCGAAAATGAGGAAACCATTGATGAAGTCATGGTAAGTGTTATGCGTGCGCCAAAGACCTTTACGCGTGAGGATGTCGTGGAGATCAACACTCACGGTGGGGTTGCTGTGACTAATGAAATCCTCCAACTCCTTATTCGTTCTGGAGCTCGTATGGCTGAACCTGGAGAATTTACCAAACGTGCCTTTTTGAATGGTCGTGTGGACTTGACTCAGGCTGAAGCTGTCATGGATTTGATTCGTGCTAAGACTGATAAGGCTATGGCCGTTGCCGTCTCTCAACTTGATGGGTCGCTCAAGAATCTCATTAATAACACTCGTCAAGAAATCCTTAACACCTTGGCTCAAGTCGAAGTTAATATTGATTACCCAGAATATGATGATGTTGAAGAAGTTACCACAGCTCTTGTCCGTGAAAAAACACAAGAGTTCCAAGCACTTTTAGAAAATCTTCTTGCCACTGCTAAACGAGGAAAAATCCTACGAGAAGGCCTTTCAACGGCAATCATTGGTCGTCCAAATGTCGGAAAATCTAGTCTTCTTAACAATCTCCTACGCGAGGAGAAAGCTATCGTAACAGACATTGAAGGTACCACCCGTGATGTCATTGAAGAATACGTTAATATCAAGGGTGTTCCACTTAAGTTAATCGATACCGCTGGTATTCGAGACACAAATGATGTGGTTGAAAAGATTGGTGTTGAGCGTTCCAAGAAAGCTCTCGAAGAGGCTGACCTGGTTCTCCTTGTGCTTAATAGCTCTGAACCGTTAACAGAGCAAGACCGTACATTATTAGAAATCAGTCAAAATAGCAATCGCATCATTCTTCTAAATAAGACAGACCTACCACAAGCAATCCAAATGGAAGAGCTTCCCGAAGATGTCATTCCAATTTCAGTCCTCAAGAATGAAAATATTGACAAAATCGAAAATCGCATCAATCAGCTCTTCTTTGATAATGCTGGCCTAGTGGAGAAAGATGCTACTTATCTCTCAAATGCTCGTCATATTTCACTCATTGAAAAAGCTCTCGAAAGTCTTGAAGCAGTCAATCAAGGTCTTGAATTAGGCATGCCTGTTGACCTCTTACAGGTTGATATGACACGCACCTGGGAAGTTTTAGGAGAAATTACTGGTGACGCCGCCCCAGATGAACTCATTACACAACTCTTTAGTCAGTTCTGCCTAGGAAAATAAACATAACTAAATTTATGTAAAAAAGATGCTTAGTCATCTTTTTATTTTGCATACTTAAATACAGAAATAAAATTATGTAATCCAAAAAACTACCAATACTATAAGACGATTAACTCATGCTTTTTAAGAAAGAAAATGCTATTATGGTATTATCCTATGATTTTGAAAGGTTAATCATGAGTCAAGCAGCTACTGATACTGATTTTAAACATTTGATAGATTTTGATGATAACCTGCTTCCTTTTCGACTGGAGGAAACTATGGTCGAAAATGGACGCCCTGATATTCTATTTCATTGGCATCCTGAGCTTGAAATACAGTACGTTTATGAGGGGACAGCTCGCTATCATATTGATTATGACTATTTTGACAGTCAGGCTGGAGATATTTTTTTGATATGTCCTAATGAGCTTCATTCGATTCATCCCATAGATAATCAGTCTCATCATACTGATACTCTTCATTTTCATTTGGATATGTTGGGACAGTCTCTGGTGGATCTGCTTAGTCTCCGTTATCTTCAGCCCTTACAGAATTCCAATTTTAAGTTTAAACAATGTCTAAGACCGTCAGACGAGGGTTATACAGAAATTAAAGCTCTTCTTTTTGAGATTTTTAAGATGATTCGTCAGAAAGATCGTCACTATGAACTTCTTCTCAAGTCAAAACTAGAGGAATTAATCTATCTCTTCTACTTCTATCGCTTGGTAGAGCGAAAGACTTCTGATGATCATTATCGTAAGAATGAAAAAATTCGGGAAATTATTGATTACATTAACCAGCATTATGCTGAAAATCTCACTATTGATAAGTTGTCATTGCTTATGGGGTATAGTAAGACTCACTTTATGACGATTTTTAAGCAACAAACTGGTACCTCTTGTACCGAATTTATCATTCAAGCAAGACTTAATGCTGCTTGCGAAGAGCTCCGTAATAGTGTTAAACCAGTTTTGGAAATTGCTACTGATGTTGGTTTTAACAATTTATCAAATTTCAACCGTCAATTTAAACACTATTACGACCAAACACCAAGTCAGTATCGAAAAACACATAGCAACAACAAGAAAACAAAAAAGAGTTAGCCAAATGGTTAACTCTTTTTTTATCTGCAAACTTCTTAGTATTTCTCTTTACCTTTGTGTTTTCCACTAAGTCCAAAGAGAGTTAGCAACATACCGAGTCCGAGGAGTCCAGCGTGTGAGGCCTTATCACCTGTTGTAGGAAGAACTTCAGTTTGAGCAGAAGCTTCTGCCACTTTTTCTGTTTCTTTAAGTGCTTCGTTTCTTGTTGAAACGAAGAATACTTTACCATTAGGTGTCGTTACTACTTTAGATACAACTGGTTTAGTTGTTTTAAGGTCTTCAGCAAGGCTAGATGGCGTAACAGGACTCAATGGATTAAGTGTAGGGTCTTCTGCATTTTCTTTTTTGTTCAAGGCAGCAAAGTCAGCACTTGAAATAGAAATGGTACGTGAGTTTGGATTGATAACTGCATACTTAGAAAGGTCTGCATGTGTCAAGTAATCCGCAAAGACGGTATCCATTGAAGGACCTTCTTCACGAGGACCACCAAGCATTGTGAAGCCATCACCACCAGCAGCCAAGAAGTCATTCGTTACAAGGTAGTAAGTTTCATTAGTGTTGAGTGGTTTATAGGTACCAGTTTCTGGATCAAAAATGTCAATTGACAAGATACGTTTTTCTGCTGGAAGTGTTGTGTCATAATAAACACGAGCTCCTGATACTTGAAGGAAACCGCCAGATGGTTCAAGAAGTGGTTGACCATTTTCATCTAGAACAGTTTTACCACTTTCGTCAACTTGGAGAATAGAACCAAGAGATTTGACAAACATATCATGGATATTTTGACCTGTCACTTGAATTTGAGCAACTGAGTTACCAAATGGAAGAACGGCAATGATATCACCTTTAGTGATTGGTTTGTCTTTGGCAATTGTTTCACGAAGACCACCACCGTTTGTTACGGCAAGGTTAGACTTGTGTGTGAAGGCTGATTGTCCGTAATCTAAGAGAGAATCAGCGACAACATTACCAAGGTTAGTTTCGCGAACACGAACATCCATACGGTCACCACTAAGTTTAACTGGACTATTTTCGATAACTACTTTCGAAGAATCTGCCTTGTACTTAGCTTGAATGTCATCAATCATAGTTTTAACTGTTGGGTTAACTTGATAATTCTTCTTAGCTTCGTCGTGTGAAATCACGCCATGTGACAAGATACGGTCAGAATTATAAACGACGCGGCCGACATTGTTAAGGTAGCTACCAGTTTGGTTGTAAGTGACATTATCGCCGTATGTCGCTGTGTGAAGGGTGTGTGAGTGACCATCAAGGACAAGAACACGTTTTCCTTTCAAAGGGGCATAGTTTGAAAGAGCTTCTGCCAATGTTGATCCACGCCATTCAACTGGAGTTGTTGTATCTATACCCAAGTGACTAAGGACAATATAAGTCTTGTATTCCTTACCTTCAGCACGAGCATTTGATTCCACTTGGTCAACAACAGCTTTAACCTCAGTAATAGGATCGGTGAAAGAGACACCAGTGATATTACGTGGGTGTGTCTTAGTAGCTGTCTCTGGTGTAGTAACACCAATAACAACTACTTCATCTCCATCAACACCAGGTGTTTTGTCAACGATTGTAGATGGTTGGAAAAGACGTACGCCGTCCACATAAACGTTAGATGTGATGATTGGGAAATTGATTTGTTTGCTCAAACGACGCAATTGGTCAAGACCAAAATCGAACTCATGGTTACCCACTGTCATGGCATCAAAACCAACAGCATTCATGACGCTTGCCATGTCCTCACCCTTAGAGCTGTTTGAGATTGGAAGACCTTGGAATGAGTCCCCAGAGTCAAAGACAAGGGTTGTTCCTTTTGAACGAGAATCATTGACGATACCAGACAAAAGGGCATCACCAATAACTCCGTTACGATCATCTTCAACCATACGACCATGAACATCGTTGGTGTGAAGAACAGTTACAGTGTCGTTGCTGGCACTTGTGCTAGCATTTGTCACGACTTCTGTTGTAGGAGTTGCGGCTGCAGTTGCTGTTTCACTGGCTGTGGCAACTGGTGTTTCGCTTGTTTCAGCTGTTGAAGCAGTAACAACTGATGTTGAACTAGCTACTGGAGCTGCAGACTCGCTTGATGCAGTTGTTGCTGCAGTAGATGTCGCATTGGTAATTGCCTCTGTAGCTACTACTTCAGTGCTTGGTGCTGTTACAGCTGCATGAGTTTCTACCTCGTCAGCTTGGACAGCATTAGCCAAGATGGCAGTTGAGACGAGTAGGGTTGATAGTGTCGTTGCAACGACTGTTTTCTTCTTCATTCCAAAAGACCTTTCTGATTTTTAAATCGCTTTTATTATACCACATTTATAAGATTAGAATTAAATAAATTTCAATATTTCATTAGATATTCAAACAATTTTTTCAAAAATCAATAAGTAGCTAAACGTTTTTCAAGATAGCCTTCAAGCAGTTCTAAAGTAAAGCTCAAAGTCCAGTAAATAAGGGCGATTAGGATATACATAGACATGTAGTCATACTCACGCCCACCGATAATCTTAGCATTTTGGAAAATGTCAGGCACTGTAATCATAGCAGCCAATGAGGAACTCTTAACCATATCAATAATAACATTACCAAGAGGAGCTACTGCTATACGCATAGCCTGAGGTAAGATAATCCGACGGATAATAGACTTCTGAGGAAGACCAAGAGAGCGAGCTGCTTCCCACTGTCCCTTATCTACGGCAACTATGGATGAACGGAAAATCTCTGCCATATAAGCGGCACTAACACAGGAGAAGCCAATAAAGGCACAAAGAAGGGCAGGTAGCTGAACACCAACATAAGGCAAACCAAAGTAAAGAATGAAGAGCACGACCAACATAGGAACCCCACGCATGATGGAAATATAAATACGTGCTGGATACTTTAACCAAGGCTTTTGTGACATTCGCATGAAGGCAAGGATGATAGCAAAAACATTCCCAACCATAAAGCTTAAAAGCGAGATTCCTAAGGTATAAGGCAGACCTGATAGGACATAAGGAATGCTTTTTAGAATCAGTGAAAAATCAATAATCATAAGTCTAACTTTCTAAACATTTCTTTAGCAAATAAGCGATCCAATTGGATCGCTCATATTATTCAACATCAGAGATATCAATCTCAGTATAGTCAACTTTTGTTTTCTTTGTAACGTCTTGACCAGCAAAGAATTTCTCTGAAATCTTGGTAAGGGTACCATCTTTCTTCATATCTTTGATAGCTTTATTAACTTTTTCTTGAAGAGTTTTATTCTTCAATGACAAAGTAAAGCTTGTTGAGTAAGGGTTACTGTAGATACCGTCGTTGATCTTAACTGGGTACTTGTCTTTGATAGCGGCTACTGCCATCTTTTGCAAATAGTAATCGTTGACGATAACGTCTGTACGCCCATTTACCAAGTCTTGCATGTAAACGTCATTGGTAACATTATCATATACGACGAGTTCAGCACCCATTTTTTTGGCAATCTTCATGTACTTTGTACTTGCAGCACCGGCTGCCTTTTTGCCTTTGAGATCATTCCATGAAGAGATTCCAGAATTATCCGATTCACGAACGACCATTGAAGTGAAGGAATACTTGTATGGTTCAGAACGTAAGAATTTTTTAACATTCTTGTTGTCGTCTTCAAGTGAGTAGTTAGCGATATCGACTTGCCCACTATTTACAGCAGTAAGCATGCCATCTACACCCATCTCAGTGAATTCAATTTTCAACTTAAGACGTTTTCCAACTTCTTTGAGAATCTCAACGTCATAACCAGTCAAATTATTCTTATCATCGTGGTAGGTTTGTGGGTAAAGTGTTCCAGCAGTCGCAACCTTGATGCTCCCACGTTTCTCAATCTTTTCCCAGTTCTTCTCACCTGTACTCTGTGACGAGCATGCAACCAAAAAGACCGCAGCCAAGATTAGGCTAAAAACGGCGAAAAATCTCTTTTTCATCTATATATGTCTCCTTAAAACAAATAATGAAGTTAAGTTAAAAACTTATAATCTTAGACTACACTATTTGAAAGGGTTTTACAAAAATTTGAACCGAGAATGAGTATACCTAACTAAAAACCGAATCTTCTTCCAATTGTTGGGCCAGGTGTAAGAGGAGGTCTTCTCTTCCCTTGGCGGCTGTCAGTTGAACACCAAGGGACAGCCCTTGCCCATCACGATAAACAGGTAAAGAAATCGATGGTTGTCCCGTCAGGTTAGCTTGTTGAGTGAAAGGCGTCCAATCTAAACTATTCGCAAACATATCCCAAATAAGTTCTTGTTGCTTTGGCCAATCAAACTCAGACATATGCTTGAGTTGGTTCTGTAGGCTTTCAGAGAGGGCAAACTGCCCATGCTTAGGTGCCACATCCGCAACTGTAGGAGTCAGAAGAATATCGTAAGATTCATGAAAATTCGCCATCTGATGGCTATACTGGTCCCACTGAGTTAGGACTTTAGAGTAAACTTTGGCAGGAATCTTTTGACCAGATTGGAAAATAGCCCAAGTCATCAACTCCATATCTTCAAGCGTCATCTGACGTCCCAAACCAGCCTTTATACCATCAAACATGGCAGCCGTCTCAACACTATTCATAATGTAGTAAGACTGCATAGCTTCAATCCCATTCAAGGGCTGATAGGTGATTTCATGGACATGATGTCCTAGACTTTCTAATGCTCTAGCAGCCTTTTTTGTCGCCGCAATAGCAGATTCTGATACCTTACCACCGATAGGAGATACAGTCAAAAAAGCAATCTTCAAAGGTCTGACTGGTTGGTCTAAAGAATCTTTGCTGAGCTTTGGCAAGATAAATGGACTTTCCATCTGACACGTCTGCATATGATAAAGCAAGCGTTTTGTATCTCGAACAGACTTAGTCAAAGCAAACTGGACAGAGGCTCCCTGCCATCCACGAAACGAACCAGGACCGACTGGAATTCGTCCTCTGGTAGGCTTGAGACCGATTAGGCCGTTAAAGGAAGCTGGAATTCGAATAGAGCCCCCACCGTCACTAGCTGGGGCCAAAGGAGAAATGCCAGAGCTCACAAGAGCAGCCGCACCGCCACTTGAGCCACCAGCATTACGCCTCGCATCATCAGGTAGATTGACAGGACCGTGAACCTGAGCATCACTAATATTTTTGAAGCCAAACTCAGGAGTGCTAGAACGTCCTATAATAATAAAGCCCAATTCCTCAAGTTTCTTAACATAATTATCCGTTTCCTTAGCCCGATAACTTGTAAATAGGCGAGAACCCGCTGTTGACGGCTCACCAGCTTGCTCCTGCCCCAAATCCTTTAGGAAAATTGGGACACCAGCAAAAGGTTTATCTGAAAAGTCTCTAGTTTCTGCTTCTTCTAAAGCTTTCTCGTAACGTTGACTGACGATAGCATTGATTTTAGTATTCGTCCTCTCCGCTTCACTTATAGTATCCTTTACTAGTTCTCGGGGACTGACCGTCTTATTTCGCAAGGCCTCAGCCATTGCCGTTGCATCTGACCACTCATTTACTGACATCTTATATTCTCCCTGCTTCTATTATTTCCTAAATTATACTAAAAAAAGCGAAACGCCTGAAACGTTCCGCCTTCAATCATGATATTTAGTCTTGCCAAGTTTCTTGGTTTTCTTTAAATTTTTTCAAGAGTTGAAGTCCGTCTGCTGTGATGTAGCCTTGCACTTTAGCCACTTTGATTAACTCAGTGTAATTTGAAAGAGTAACCAATTTCACACCAGCATCAGCAAAGTTTTTCTCAGCTTTTGGCAATTCGTAAGTGAAGATAGCCACAACTCCGATAACATCAGCCCCTTCACGCTCTGCAGCTGCTACAGCATCAAGTACTGATCCACCAGTTGAAATCAAATCTTCAACAACAACCATTTTTTCGCCTTTAACCACACGACCTTCGATTTGGTTACCAGCACCGTGATCTTTTGGTTTGCTACGGATATAGGCAAATGGAAGGTTCATCTTGTCAGCGATGATAGCACCGTGAGGAATACCCGCAGTTGCAGTACCAGCAATCACTTCTACTTCAGGAAATTCTTCCTTAATTTTTTCCACAAAACCATTTTCGATAAGTGTACGAGTTTCTGGGTAAGACAAAGTAATACGGTTGTCTGTGTAGATTGGTGATTTGATTCCTGATGCCCATGTAAATGGTTCTTCAGGTTTAAGGTAAACAGCCTTGATATCAAGCAAGTCAGATGCGATTTGTGATGCTAATGTCATAATTATTATCCTCCGTAAAGCGTTTTCTACTCTTTCTCTTTATTATAACCTAATTCAATCTATTTTCCTATGAAATAAGGTCTTTTTGAAAATTTATTGACCGTTCCATTGAGCCTTGATGTCGTGATAAGCTGCTACTGGATCATCAGCTTGTGTAATTGGACGACCAACAACAATGTAATCTGAACCAATTTGACGCGCATCGGCAGGTGTCATGACACGTTTTTGGTCACCAACCGCTGCTCCTGCTGGACGAATACCAGGTGTCAAACAAACGAAATCTTCATTTGTTGCGTCTTTGATTTTTGCGACTTCGTGTGCTGAGCAAACAACACCATCAAGACCTGCTT